>Ga0180438_10006533_pt1 | contig 15741 bp, 9 predicted proteins | sample SS_ome_12_FD_132455 | JGI IMG/M metagenome (GOLD analysis project Ga0180438, IMG submission 132455) | Hypersaline lake sediment archaeal communities from the Salton Sea, California, USA - SS_3_D_2 metaG | ecosystem: Environmental > Aquatic > Non-marine Saline and Alkaline > Hypersaline >...
CATTTCGAACGCAGACGGGCGCAAGACGATCTACAATATGCTCGATGGCAAGTACATAAACGAGACCGTCCGCGACTACTGCGCTCCGCTCTCGGACGAAACGCCCTTTGCTGTAAATGTTTGTCTCGGGATCGACCGGGACCTGTCCGGCGAGCCTTCATCGTTGGTACTATTGATTGACCAGCCTGTGACCATAGCCAACTACACATACGAGAGCATAGAGGCGCAGCTCTATGGTTTCGATAAGGCCATGGCCCCGGAGGGCAAGGGCACCATAAAAGTTGAGCTTCCGGCAAGCTATGCCTACTGGAAACAACTCTATAACGACGATCGAGAAAGATATAAACAGGAAAAACAGAAAGTTGCCGAACAGGTAATCGATACTCTGGAAAGTTACTTCCCCGGAATAAAAAACCAGGTCGAGGCTATCGACGTCTACACTTTAATGACATGGGAACGTTACATGGGCGGAACTCAGGGATGGTTTAATCTGCCAAACCGGAAGCTTGATTTCAGCATGAGCATGAAAGAAGATCTTTCGGATAAGAAGTTCAAAACAACGCTGCCGGGATTATCCGATTTTTACTTCGTTGGAATATGGGCCACCGCGATGGGTTCTCTGGCCCATAACGCCAACTCAGGAAAGGCGATAATCCGGCACATATGCAAAAAGGAAGGCAAGGAATTTAAAGCACAGCCCTAGCTGGCCACCGTCCTCTTGCGGGCGGATAAAGGGCAAAGTTAAATTGACGGCAGCGACGCCTGGGACACATTTATGACAAATATTTCATTTGAAACTTCATGCGACATTTAATAATAGACCAGAAATTAGATGCAGGGACTTTTTCTCTCACATTCAATTTGAATCAGATGTCGAAAAGCAGATCACCTTGTTGTCCAGGTGGAGATAAAATCATTAGGTATTGTGTCCTTGAAATTACTTTTTCTCCAGGAACTCTTTCAAACTTTTTTTAATAAAATATGTCCAGCCCTCAATACTGCTCTCTCTTTTAAATTCAGGGATGTCCTCTGGAAAATCTTCAAGAACTTGAGCTGTCAGCTGAAGCTTGGTCAAATTATTTTCTTTGAACAATTCAAAAACCACGTTAGAATCTCCTTGATAGCCTTCAAATTTCCAGTTATATCTGATCAATCTCAGTGGGATAACCTCGGTCACTTTCCACTTATGGAGAAAATTTCTATCTCCACTCTGGACATTAAATTGAGTCTCAAATCCAACTTCTGCTTTAAATGAAGGGATATTCTTAAAATACCATTGACGCATTTGGTCAATCTCGGTTATGGAATTCCAAACAGTTTCAATTGATGCATTAAAAGTTTGTTCTATAATTATTGGTTCATCATTTTTTCTCATGTTACCTCCCAAATATCTGTATTATTCCTTTACAGACAAAATTGATTCCTCTGCTAGACGTGCTGATCGATAAGGATTGGATTTCCGTCAGGATCAATGATCATGAAACTCGCCGGTCCGGTCGGACTCTCATCGGCTTCATTCTCAAATGTCATGCCTTTCGTTTTAAGCTCTCGCTGAATGTTGCGTATGTCTGTAAAAGAATCAAGCGTATTGCCGTTTTTGTCCCAATCCGGATTGAAGGTTATAGTATTTTTTTCGAACATGCCCTGAAAAAGTCCGATTGGTAGATCCCTGTTCCTTAGAATCAGCCAATTCTGTGAGGCGTCTCCGCCAACGACCTTAAAACCAAATTTCTCATAGAAAGCTCTTGAAATTTCAATATCTTTAATAGCTAAGCTGATTGAAAATGCACCAAGTTCCATGATTGACTCCTTTTCAGATGATTCCGTTCATCCTGTATTGCGAACACATCCTTGTCTCGGTTTTCATTTGTTGCCCAAACTGCGACCTGAACAGATACTAGCAAATCCATGGAGATTATTCCACATTCTGAAGCTGAAATTCAAAGCGGAACGATCACCTCACCTCAGATTGGTCACACCTGATGATTTTGGGTTGGCAGAGGGGCTCTTTTCCTATTGTCCAAAACGCCCGAAAAGTAGGTGTTTTGGAGGAAGGAATGGTAGACGATACAGGATTTGAACCTGTGACTTCACCCGTGTGTAAGAAGCACAAAAAAAGAAAAAGCAGAGAAAATAAGGGATTTCCCCCTAGAATGTCGAGAATCTGGCGCTTGGGATTCAGGAGCTTTTTGATATCTTTGTGGATTTTTCTAGATTCTTGACAAATTTTGGTCACAGTTTGGGCAAAGTTTGAGCTCATAAGAAGGAACTTGCTTTAATAGTAAAAGTTCTATGATGCTCCATTACTTTTGGATAGAGCTATGTGCTGGTTCGAATGCAGCCAATTCCGTAATTATGAGATCGAATTGCGCACGAAATACTCCCGAGTTCAGGTCTCATGCAGTTGCATCAATCTCATTTGGTTTTTTTTGCTTCAATCATTATAATTAAGGAGCAGTAAGCTCAGTTTTGATCTGAATAATAATGGTCGACCCTCAAGAAAAACCGAAAATATTGTTTGTGGAAGATGATTTGAGTCTTCAGAACAGCATCACCTATATCCTTGAAAAAGAAGGCTTTAATGTCATTTGCACTCGGACCGGGGAGGAGGCTGTAGAGCTGGCAAGAAAAGAGAATCCCGACCTGATTCTTCTGGATTTAATCCTTCCTGGAATAGATGGTTTCGGAGTATGTGAAGTACTTAAAAAGGACCATCAAACTGAGAAAATATTCATAATAATGCTTACCGGGAAAGGAATGGTTGATGAAATCGTCAAAGGTCTTGAATTGTATGCGGATGACTATATCACCAAACCCTTTGAGCCAAAGATTCTTCTTGCTCGGATTCATGCTGTGCTCAGGAGAAAGATGAAATCTATAATTAAAGAGCAGAATCTATTGAAATTTAAAGACCTTACTATTGATATGAAAGGGTACGTGGTGCGCGTTGTCGGAGAAAAAATTGAACTCACCAAAACAGAGTTTGACATCATTGCTTTATTAGCAGGAAGTCCTAATCAGGTTTTTACAAGGGCAAGAATACTCGACCATGTGAGAGATGATAATTATCCCATAACAGAACGCGTGGTTGACTATCAGGTAACAGGCATACGGAAAAAACTGGGCAGATCAGGAGATTATATAAAAACTGTCCGGGGAGTTGGTTATAAGTTTGAAGTTTGATGGATTTATTTGACTTATTCCTGAATTCAATAGTTTACAGAAGAGGCTATCGATAACTGTTGGGATTCCCAGATTTTTTCAAGTAATCTGATGATTCGGAAAATTCCCATTAAAACTCTCCTGATTGCTGGCCTTCTCATGTCCGGTTTAATTCCCACATTAGTTACTTCTTTTGTGAGTTACGACACAACTCGAAAAGAGATGAAAGACCAGGTTTTCAGGCAACTCGAGTCAGTCAGAAACATCAAAAAAGAACAAATTATCAATTTTTTTAACGAACGAATTGCAAATATATCCGCATTTTCCGAGAATCCGGCGGTCATTAAAGCCTTTGAGGAATTTGAATATGTGTTTGAACAGGGAGGAGGCAGATTTAAGGGTTATTCAAATGAGAAATTTGTGGCTCCCCAGTCTTACAGGATTATTCATGATCGATACTTTCCTTTTTTTAAGAATCTGATGTCGCATTACGGTTATTATGATCTCTTTCTATTGGATCTCTCCTATGGATATACTTTGTTCACGGTCAGGAAAGAAGCGGATTTCGGCATTCGGATGAGCGAGATCTCGTCCTCCCTCCGGGATGTATGGGTCACAGCGGTGAGAGAAAAACGAATGAGCTTATCAGATACTCGCTCCTATACTCCCTCCAATAACATTCCCGCACAATTTTTAGCTGCTCCCATTCTTGAAAACGACGAGGTAAGAGGTGTTATCGCTGTGCAGATCTCTATCGATTCTATAGACAATATCATGAAAGAACGATCTGGGATGTGGATGACAGGAGAAACATACCTCGTCGGACAGGATAAAAAAATGAGATCCGATTCTTATCTGGATAGCCTCAATCACTCAGTTTTAGCCTCCTTTAGAGGGACTGTTGAAGAAAATGGCGTGGATACAGATGCATCTCGGGAGGCGCTTCAGGGCATCGAGGATAAAAAGATCATTGTGGATTACAGAGGAAAGAGTGTTCTTTCTGCGTATACGCCGATAGTTATAAAAGATGTGAAATGGGCTTTGATTGCTGAGGTTGACGAGCAGGAAGTCAACAAACAGATAGCGCTCGCATTGAATTCAAAGATTATTATTTTGACCGGCCTTTCTGTTTTGGTGCTTCTTCTGCTAGCCTTGACCATTTCTACCTTTATCAATAAAGGGATCAGAAATATTCTCCTCCAATTGGAAAGGATGATAGATGATATTTTACAAGGGAAGCTCCATGCCAGAGTGAATCCGAGTTCTGTGGGTGTGGATTTTCAACGAGTGATGGCCCGGACGAATGAACTTCTAGATGCTTTTGTCAAACAGATGGAGGAGAGAAGGAAGTTGGAAGAGCAGATTCAGGGATCGCAAAGGTTGGAAGCCATAGGCACTCTTGCCGGAGGAATTGCCCATGATTTTAATAATATCCTGACATCTATGCATGCATATGCCTTAGTCATAAAAGAAAGCGTTCAAAAAAACAGTGTGGCAGAAGAAAATATATGCGAGCTGATATTATCTATTCGACGTGCCTCGGAACTCGTCGAACAGATTCTCACATTCAGCCGCCAAGTCAAAACAGAAGACATTTTCATAGACATTTCAGAAGAAATCAGAGATAGCATAAAATTATTTAAAGCGGCACTTCCACGAAACATCCTGGTCGAAAGCCGTCTTAGCTCGGAGCAATTATTGATCAAGGCAAATCCTTCTCAAATTCGCCAGGTCATAATGAACCTTTACACCAACGCCTATCAGGCCATGCAGAGGAACGGAGGGACATTGACCATTTCCACGGATAAAGTTACGCTGGAAGATGAGGTTGTTTCGAGTCTGAAAAAAGGCATCTATTGCAGAATAAGAGTGAAAGATACAGGTCATGGGATGGACAGAAAGATCCAAGATCGTATTTTTGAGCCCTTTTTTACAACTAAGCCCGTAGGAGAGGGAACAGGTATGGGATTGTCTGTTGTCTACGGTATTGTGCGAAGGTGTGGAGGAGCTATAGAGGTTGAGAGCTTATCCGGAAAAGGAGCCTGCTTCGATGTCTATTTCCCCTTAGCTCAAAAAGCTGATTTCAAAAAAAGAAAACAAGACCAGGAAATATCCTTTATAAAAGGCAAGGGACATATCCTTTTCGTTGACGATGATGCCCAGATTTGTGACTCACAGAAAAAAGCCTTGGAACTTTTAGGCTACACCGTCACTGCTCTACAGGATAGCCGTACGGCAGAGGAAGTATTTGCCAAGAATCCCAGTCAATTTGATGTGCTGATATTAGATTTGAATATGCCACACTTAAACGGTTTCGAACTTGCTGAAAGAATCTTCAAAGTCCGTGCAAATATTCCTGTGATTCTGACTACAGGCTTTGCCGAGTTGATTGATCCCCAAAAAATTGAAGCGTTAGGATTCCACTCCCTTCTTTTGAAACCTTATAGAATAAACGATATCTCTCCTCTCGTTGCAGAAATTTTGAAATCAGATACAGAGAACTGACATTGACTGTATGTTTTTTTTCCTCAGATCTTCATGGACACAAAGATCGCTATCAAAAACTCTTCCAAGCGATCACTGACGAGCGCCCTGAGGCTGTATTTCTAGGGGGAGACATTCTGCCTTCAGCAAGCCTTATGTTTGGCTCGCAAGGTTTTGAGCATTTAGATTTTATCACTGATTACCTCGTGAAAAGGTTAAGGCAGCTGCGGAAGGAGCTAAAAGAGGAGTTTCCAAGAATATTTATAATTCTCGGGAATGATGATGGCCGATTAGCTGAGACTGCGATCTTGGAGGCTGCGGCCAGTGGAGTTTGGGAATATGTTCACAATAAAAAGGTAATTTTCAAAGACTATCCTGTTTTTGGGTATTCTTACATCCCTCCGAGCCCTTTTCTACTGAAGGATTGGGAAAAGTACGATGTTTCGCGGCATGTGGATCCTGGGTGTGTCTCTCCAGAGGAAGGTATACGGTCTTTTCCTGATCCCGATAATTCCCGGAAGTACTCCACGATTAAAAAAGACCTTGATCAATTAACTCAGAACGAGCCCCTTGAAAAAGCTATCTTTCTGTTCCATGCCCCGCCTTATACTACCAAGCTCGACCGGGCCTCATTAGATGGAAAAATGATTGACCACGTTCCTCTGGATGTGCATGTCGGGAGTATTGCTATTAAGCGTTTTGTCAAAACCCGCCAGCCCCTGCTCACCCTCCACGGACATGTCCACGAATCATCAAAGCTCTCCCACACATGGAAGGACCGCATCGGGAAGACTTACGTGTTTACGGCCGCTTACGAGGGCCCTGAGTTGGCCTTGGTTCGCTTTGACCCTAAAAATTTGGATGAGGCCACGCGGGAGCTTATTTAGCAGTTTTTTTCTTCGACATCATCGGTAAGGGCCGGGCAGCATCTGTTACAGCGCCTATCTTAACGGCATAGCTGGTTTTATGAGCAATATCCGCATCGGTTACAAATTGAACATCCAAGATACCGCTGGTTTTATATCCTGTTCGAAGACGATTCATTTCATCTAAACATAAACTCCAGCCTTCTAGCCACTGTTCGAGGTCTTTTCGCTGTTTGTTTGTCCCCTTAAAATGAATCAAGACATCGATGTCGCTCTGGGGACCGGCAGTGGCATTCTTCGTGCTTCCGTAGACGTAGAATCCCTTTACACCAAAACGCTCAGGATCTAGCTGTGAGGCAATCTGTTCGGCCATTCTGAGCCGCCAGGCCCAATGGTTTTCTGTCCTTCTTCCATTGTAGTCTATGGGAACAAGAGCAGGCTGACTGTCTGCGGATGGTTCGCTCAGGATTCCAACCGCCTCATCAAGCACAGCGTTCATAAGAATACTGAAGAGAAGACCTCCTGTGTTGTCTGAGACATCAATCACCTTGAGCGTGTCAGAGAGAGAGGTATATTCTGGCAAGACATCCGAAAGCATATTTTCTGCTTTATGGAAAAAATTTTCGTTGAAGGCTGTTCCGGAATCATCAGGATAAAGAGGGATATACCTGATTCCAGACTCCACTAAATCTTGGAAAAAATGCGTGCCAAAAGAAGGCTCAGGGAGATAGTCACCTTTCTTCCTGGCGATTTCAATAAGGACAGCAGTGTTATTGATATCTGAATAAGTCACCTTGACTCCCATTTTAATGTCCCCCCGGCTTCCCCAGCGGCCAGGCCCCATGAGGACAAACTTCTTGCGGGGCAGAAGTTTGTTGAGACTTCCTACAGCCCGGCCGACAGCAATGAGCGATGAATGATCAGCAAGCTCACCATATTTTTGAGGATCTACATAGACGATATGTGTAATATTCGGAACCCTTCCGCTAGATATATAACGGTTGGCAGAAAAAACGATCTTGTCCTTAGGAATATTTTTTGGGATTTGCGCTGGTTCTGCGCCTACGGAATAGCTCTGGGTTCGGCATTGAAGCAGGTAAAAATTCTTACCATCACATGCGAACTCTATGTCCACTGGCGTGGCAAGTTTTTCTTCAAGGAGAGAGATCAGATTATTAAGCTTGTCAATAAATTTTGTTTTGGCTAGGAGTCCCTCGAAAGTGACCAACAGGTTATCCTTCTCGAAGTCAACCTCATTGCCCAAAGGCGTACGGATGACTTGTCCGTCATAGATTGAAATAATCTTGTTAATGTTTGGGATATCGCTTCCAAATTTTTTCAGCAATTCCTTTATTTCAATGGTCTCAAAACTATTGGATTTGAGATTGATGACGTCCATATTTTTCGGAGCATAGCGGACAACTTCGTCTACCGCTGTATTCACGCGGAGTCCTATTTGACCTGGTGCAACCAAAACAGGATAATCATTACTTAGCCGGTCCACGGCTCGCGTTCCCAACCCTGGCACAAAACGGAGCAATCCATCTTCTTGTTTGATTCTTGGGGACCACCTGAATTCGTTCCTGCTAAAGACGACGCCAGCATAGGTAGGGAAATAATAATCACCGATTCTTGTGCCGACTACCTCCTGAATCATGATACCCATTTCTTCGACAAAATCGAGCAGCCCCCGTTCGGCACGATAATTAATCGGATCAGGCCCGTACACGGAGGCGTATACTTCGGCTATGGCATCTGTCAGAGCTGCCAGTCGCTCTTGTTTGGTGCCTTGATTGGCAAGAAATAAACTCTTGTATTTTCCTGAAAATGCTGCGCCTGCTCTATCTTCCAGCAAACTGGAGCTTCTGACAATAATAGGCTTATCCTTGAAATCATCTAGAATCATAGAAAGGCCCTGAACAATCTCTGTAGGGAAGTTGCAGTTCTTGAATGTCTGGACTATATGAGGATACTCCAGACGAACTTGGTTGATGTCCTTATATTTTTGCTCCATGACCTCATTGAGGTTGTTATAGCTTAGAAAATTAAAAAGGACATCGGATGTCAGGTACCAAGTATTCGGTACTTTGATGCCTTCAAGCTTGTCGTCAGGTCTCCTTGATTTCTTTACGATCTGATGAGCAAGGAATAATCCCGTGCTCTTCCCTCCCAACCTGCCGTGGCTTCCAGGGGGGAAGACTATCCGGTCCAGTATATTATAAAAATCATCGATTTCGATATAATCTTTGGCAATGTTGATGAATTCAGGCTGGTCGGACAGAAAACGCCTGATAAGAGAGACTTGCACGCCCCTCTTGCTGGCTGGGGGGAGTTCAATGCCCTCTGGCGCAATATGGTGATACCTCCGGATGGCATCAACAACTTCCGCCAAAGGTAAATTGCGGTTGGCCACCTGAACAAGAAAGCTCAATCTTTCCTCCTGAATCCATTTCTGGATATTGGAAAGGATCTGCTCACTGGTGAGATACTTGGAGGCGATTCTGAAGGTTTCATCGCTGAGCTTTTCAGAAAAAGATAAAACTCTTTTGTGGTTGGGACGATTTTCATCATCGGCAAGTTCAACCTCTTCTTTCCTTATGCCTTCTCCTGAATCCTGGAGGAGCTGTTCCGCCTCATCGATGCCGCTCCAACACAAGTGATTCAACATCCGCCTTGAAAGGCTTGAAAAAAGGTTATTATCGGTCTGGCGGAGAAAATTTAAAGCCACCTGCCATTCACTGGCCTTATGTTCGATGATGTCTTTCTTGCCGGATTGATATTCTTGGAAGACCGTCTTCATCCGGCTATACATGATAAAGTGACTGAGCCTGTCAACTATAGTCTCGAGGAGTTTGGTTTCCTCCTTCAAGAAAGGACCTTCATCTGCCTTTGGCATTTCTTGAGTATAGTAGACATTGATTTCTCCCACTTTCTTGTCTTGAACAACAATGTTAGCGCTTTGAATCCAGGCAGTGGGCTTAAAATTCGGAGAAAAATAAGATTTTCCCTCAAGTTTGACTTCGGCAATACAGATATCCGGATACTGCCATCCTGGGGGGATAGCTTCGATAATTCGCTGACACACTTCGTCGATATCAGGATCCGGCTTGTTCATCACCTCTTCGATCTTGTAAAGACAATTGAGCTCCTTGGCTCTTTCTTGAAGTCCCCATATGAGTCGATCAATTCTCTGTTTGTCTTTATTCATGACTGATGACTCCTCGGCCTTTTCTCCCGTCAACCTTAATGCGTAAGGGAGCAGGAGGTCTTATATGTCGGATATATTGAGTTTCATTAATGACTTTTTGCTGATTCAGCCAATCCCAGTTAATGTTGTACTTATCCCAGTGGGCGACGGAGAAATAACAGACCTGAAAACTTGTGATATTGTGAAAAAAATGCGATCCCTGACTAAGCATAAAGCTCATGTTAGGCAATGTGGCTTCCACAATAATTCTGGCTCCTGAGATTTGTCCGAACTTCAGGGGAATTCCTCCGCTCGGATCGGATGAACCCCAGCGTCCGAAACCGATGAGGACATATGGATGCTTAGCCTGCACCAGCTGATGATTGATTTTTTCCAATTCCTTGGCGATTATCGTGGTTTTAATGGCCTCGAATTTTTCCGGCTTGATGTAAACAATATCTTGAATTGTAGAGATAGCACCGTTCCCGAGCACAGATTCAGAAGCCACCACCACATTATCTGCTGATAGTTCTTCCAGTGAAATATCAACTCTTTCCTGAGAGACAACCATTGGTCGAACCTGTAAGAAACCGAACCGCGCGGGTATCCCGTGATCTGGATCGAGGGTGACGGCAAATTCGATCTCTACCATGCTCTCCAGCCTCTTTTCGCAGACCTCAAGTAGCTTCTTGAGTACCTTTTCAAGAGGGATCTCTTTGAGTTTTAAGATGGGAGCGAAATCCAGTACTCTCGGCCCTTTATCTCCGATTCCAATTTTTATTTTATCATCTCCAGGGATATAGGTTGAGGCGATGAATCTCAGATTTCCATCATTCTCGGCCTCGGTGAGGCTGTATTTTTGCATGTATTCGGTTTCTTTTATCGGATTATAAGAAAGAGGTTCACCCATATGGATAGCCCAGAATTCTGTCTGGCTTCGTTTCAAAAGATCGCCGAGAGAGTTATAGGGTGGATTGACTTGAGGATAGGCAGGAGAAAATGACCATCCTATCCCTTCGTCGACGATTGTTTTCCCCAGCCCCAAAGCCAGGTCAACCACGCCTTCTTCGGGTTTGGCAGGTCCCGTGGGATAGAAATTGTATGAGCGCGCCACACCCGATATCTGAGGATAGAACCGGTCGTTGTGTCGGCTGCCAACGACCTCCTGGATGATCACGGCCATTTTCTCGTCGGCTATGGTATGCTTGGTGGCATCTATATAGTCCTTGGCACCTTTGAAAAATGTGGACGCATAGACATATTTTACGGCTTCAACGAGTTTTCTGAAGCGAATGTCCGGATCGAATTGATTGTTGGGAATCATCTTGGTGGTATAAACACTGGCAAAGGGCTCAAACATCGCGTCCTCAAGCATGCTTGAAGACCTGATAGCCAGAGGGGAATGGACCTGGGAGATCAAGGCGTGCAGGTCGCCCACCAGTTGGGTAGGCAGTTCCCCTCTCTGGAAGGCATGGGCTATCTGGTCATCGCGCATACCGGAAAGGGCGATGTCATCCAGATTATTGTTTTTGAGAAACAGATCAAAGAAATCTGTGGCGATGACGGTTAACGTGGGTATGTTGATCTGGATATCGGATGAATTTCGGGAGTTCAAGTCGGCCAGGATATCCTTGATATCAGCCAAGCCCTGCGCTTTTCCGCCGATCGAACCCTGGCCGAGATAAGTGAATTTTTCTTTGCCCGTAAAAAATTTTCGATCGAACGGAGTTAGACTTTCCAGAGAAACTTTTTTCATCTCTTTTTAAATGATTACACCCAACCTCTGTCTCTGCAGGCCTGTGCGACGCGAACCACGGCAATATAATAAGTGGCATCACGCATACACAGCTTTTTTTTCTTGGCCAATTCTAAAACTGATTCGAAAGCATTTGTTATTTTGACATCTAGCTTTCCCAGGACTTCATCTCTTTCCCAGTAGTAGTTCATATTACTCTGCACTTGTTCGAAATAACTGCAGGTTGCGCCTCCGGCGTTGGCCAGGAGGTCAGGAATCATGAAGATATTCCGATCAGCGATGATTTTGTCAGCTTCAGGAGTTGTTGGGCCGTTGGCTCCTTCGGCGATAATTTTGACTTTTTTGCTGATTTTCTTCACATTAGCGGCAGTAATCTGATTTTCGACTGCAGCCGGGATCAAAATATCCACTTCCTGCTCCAGCCAGCTTTCCCCAGGGAGAACCTCGTAGCCCAACTCGCTTGCCTTGTCCTTATCGATCCCTCCAAAGCGGTCGGTGATACCACTCAGCTCCTCAAAATCTATGCCGGATTCTTTTTTGTAACAGTATGATACTTGATCCTTCTGGTCCCAGCAGGAAGCGCTGATTACTGTTCCTCCAATCTGTTGTAAAAGCTCAGCGGCATGCTGCCCCACATTTCCGAATCCCTGGATACTGGCAGTGGTATCCTCTGGGCGCATTCCCAGTTCTTTGAGAGTTTGCCGCACAGTAAAAATCAGCCCGAATCCAACGGCTTCCTTACGCCCCTGTGAGCCTCCCATTCCAATGGGCTTTCCTGTGATAAACCCCGGATATTTCTCCCCTCGAATGGCCTCGTACTCATCCAGCATCCATAACATATGCTGGGCACTGGTCATGATATCGGGGGCGGGTACATCCACCAGAGGTCCCAGATATTTTGCCAACTGGCGCACCCATCCCCGGCTGACCTGTTCCTGCTCTCTCATGCTGAGATCATGGGGATCGCAAGTGACTCCTCCATAGGCCCCTCCCAAAGGAATGTCGACGACAGCGCATTTCCATGTCATCCACATGGCTAAGGCTCGTATGGTATCGATTGTTTCCAAAGGATGAAAGCGAATTCCTCCCTTTGCAGGACCCCGAGCATCGTTATGAACCACTCTGAAGCCACGAAACATCCGGACATTCCCGTCGTCCAATCGTATGGGTATGGTGAATTGTTGTTCTCTCATCGGATACATAAGGAATTCTCTCGTGGCTTTATCCAGGTCGAGCATGTCAGCGATATGATCGAACTGGTTTTGGGCCATCTTGAAAGCATTGAAAAATTCTTTACTCATCGGATATTTCCTTTTGTTAAACAGTCATTGAAGATTTTCTTTAAAAGCAACGCTTTATAGTTATCCACACTCTTTTTAAATGTCAAGGCTGCCGTGGATCTTCAAAGGTTGTGGATTTGGACATGCTGAAATGTTTTGTTTTAAGGGAAATATTATAGCATAAACAGCTTCATATAACGTCTCTTTCCCCCATTTTTCCCCTTAAATATTTATTAAAATCATAACAAAAAACAAACGGATTTATAACAATCCTATGCTAATTGATTTTTGTGGATTCAATACATTTGGGATTATCGATAACTAAACTGTTATTCAATCAGGCTATTTTAGATGCGCGATTGAAGGAAAGACACAGATATTTTTTTCAAATAATAATTTCATGAGAAAGGAGAGGCTTAATGTCTAATTATGTATCTGATTTTATGGCCGAATTAAAGGCAAAAAATCCGGGTGAAAGTGAGTTTCATCAGGCTGCGGAGGAGGTAACCAAATCGCTCGCTTTGGTGTTCGAACGGAATCCCGAGTACAGGAAAGCCAAGCTGTTGGAACGGATCGCCGAGCCCGAACGTGTTTTAATGTTTCGTGTTCCCTGGATGGATGACAATGGAGAAATCCATGTCAACCGGGGATTCAGGATTGAGATGAACAGCGCCATAGGGCCTTATAAAGGAGGGCTTCGATTCCATCCCACTGTGAATCTGGGAATCCTGAAATTTCTCGCCTTCGAGCAGGTATTTAAAAACAGTCTGACCACATTACCCATGGGGGGAGGAAAGGGAGGTTCCGATTTCGATCCCAAGGGCAAGAGTGATAACGAAGTTATGCGGTTCTGCCAGGCATTCATGAATGAGCTTTTCAGGCACATCGGTCCCAACACAGACGTCCCGGCAGGAGATATCGGTGTGGGAGGCCGGGAAATCGGATTTTTGTTTGGTCAGTACAGGAAGCTGAGAAATGAATTCACTGGCGTCCTAACCGGGAAAGGCCTGGATTGGGGAGGATCGCTCATTCGCCCTGAGGCTACTGGTTATGGGGCTGTTTATTTTGCTGCTGAAATGCTCAACACCAAAAATGACACTTTGGAAGGCAAGGTGTGTCTTGTATCCGGAGCCGGCAACGTTGCCCAGTATACGGTAGAGAAAATCAATCATCTTGGCGGAAAAGTCGTCACTTTGTCCGATTCTAGCGGATACATATATGATGAAGAAGGTATCGATGCAGACAAGATTGCCTATGTCATGGATCTGAAGAATATCCGTAGAGGGAGGATAAAAGAATATGCGGAAAAATACAAAAGCGCCACTTACACCCCGGTTGATTCCAAACTGGATTATAATCCCCTGTGGAGTCATAAGGCGGATTGCGCTTTTCCCAGTGCTACGCAGAACGAAATCAACGGCAAGGATGCTCAAAACCTCTTGAAAAACGGAGTCTTCGTTGTCTCCGAGGGAGCGAATATGCCCACTACTGCGGAGGGAGTAGATACGTTCATCGACGCCAAAATATTTTTTGGCCCAGGCAAGGCGGCAAATGCCGGAGGTGTTGCTGTTTCCGGGCTTGAGATGTCCCAGAATAACCTGAGGCTTAACTGGTCAAGAGAAGAGGTCGATAACCGCCTGCACAACATCATGAAGAGCATCCATCAAACAGCTAAAGAAGCCGCCGAAGCTTATGAAACACCTGGGAACTATGTCAATGGCGCGAACATAGGAGGATTCCTCAAGGTCGCTAACGCGATGATGGAACAGGGATTGGTTTAAAAGAAGATTAGTATAAAAATTAGTGAAGTATTAATCCATATAAATATCTAAAGAGCTGTAAATCCCTGGAGGAGGGAAGAGCTTTTTATTAACTGCCTATTCAATTCCCTTCGAGGAAGGTTCCATCCATGGAAGAGGCATTCGAGAAGGCCGGAGATGTTAAAATCTATGGGAAGGGCTCTCTGGGAGGAAAAGGAGCTGGATTAGTCCAGATAAATGAATGCACTATTCCTCAAACCAGAAAACTGAAAACTCGAATACTCAGCACCAGCTTTTTTGACAAGTTTCGAAAAGAGGGCGGAAAATTTGAAGCCGAAGAACTGAATGTCCTTGATGCAGTCCTGAAGGAGATGGGAGATGTTCCCATTGGGGTGCGCTCATCAGCGACTAATGAGGCCCGTGTCTCACCGAAGAAGATTGGCCCGGTTCATGCTGGAGAGAACATCTCCTTCATGATACCAAATAACCATCCCGATGAAAGAGTGCGGTTTCATCAGCTGAAAATAGCCATCTATCATATCTACAATGACTTCATCCAGAAACAACCTGCAGATAGTATCGAGAAGATGGCCATTGTCATCAACCCTATCCCCGGCATTTTTGATGATACCCTTGCCGGGCCCTTTTATTACCCTTACATCTCTGGAGTGGCCAACTCCTTCTTTCCTTACGCCCTGAAGACACAGGACACGAATGAAGGCTTTGCCCGAATCGCCTTCGGACACGGTTATGCCACAGTTCTGGATGAATTTCCAGTCATTTGTATGGCCACCATAAAAAATCCGATTCCGCTGAGGTTCTTGAGGATAGGAAGAGGACAGCAGTATTTTTTTGCGCTGGATATGACGAAAAGCAAAGGGTTGAGCGGAGAAGAGCTGGAGACCATGAAAACGCTCCATGTTCGCTTCGCCAACTACCATAAAATCAAAAAATTGGGCATAAAACACAGTCTGATCACTATTGAGGAATTGATCCAAAACAACCATTATAGGTTCAAAAGTGGTCTGAACAAGATAATGGAAATAATTTCTGAAAAGATCTCGTCTCATTTCCAGATAGAATTTGTGTTTAATATCGATTTCGAAAGAAAAGATAAGGAAGTGGGCTATTTTCACATCGTTCAGCTAACTCAATTGCCCGAACTGAAATTCGAAGCCATACATATGCCCAAGAATGTACAGCACTCCTACCTCTCCATCAGGAGCCTTCAGGGACACGGTATCCA
>Ga0180438_10006534_pt1 | contig 15739 bp, 8 predicted proteins | sample SS_ome_12_FD_132455 | JGI IMG/M metagenome (GOLD analysis project Ga0180438, IMG submission 132455) | Hypersaline lake sediment archaeal communities from the Salton Sea, California, USA - SS_3_D_2 metaG | ecosystem: Environmental > Aquatic > Non-marine Saline and Alkaline > Hypersaline >...
GTCAATCCCAAGACCAATGAGCGCATGGTGGGATGGGTGGCCCGTCGTCAGGCGGTCACCAACCCAGAGAATACGATTTTCTCCATCAAGCGTCTCATGGGGCGCAAGTTCAAGGACTCTGTTGTGCAGCGGGCCATGGAGCGCCTGCCCTACAAGATCATCGAAGCCAAGAACGGAGACGCTTGGGTAGAAATGGGGGGCAAGCAGTACTCGCCACCCGAGATCTCGGCCATGATCCTACAGAAGCTCAAGACTGATGCTGAAGCCTACCTGGGCGAGTCGGTGCGCCAGGCGGTCATCACCGTGCCGGCCTATTTCAACGACTCACAGCGGCAGGCCACCAAAGATGCGGGCAAGATCGCTGGTCTGGAGGTGCTGCGCATCATCAATGAGCCAACTGCATCGTCACTCGCCTATGGATTGGACAAGAAGAAGGACGAGCAGATCGCCGTGTACGATCTCGGCGGGGGCACGTTCGACATCTCGATCCTGAGCATCGGCGACGGCGTATTCGAGGTAATCTCAACAAACGGCGACACCTATCTCGGTGGCGATGACTTTGACCTGCGTATCATTGACTGGATCGCGGATGAGTTCAAGCGGGAGCACGGCATAGACCTTCGCCAGGATCGGATGGCGCTGCAGCGTCTCAAAGAGGCCGCTGAAAAGGCCAAGAAAGAGCTATCCTCGGTGATGCAGACCGAGATCAACCTTCCCTTCATCACCGCCGATCAGAGCGGCCCTAAGCACCTGGTGATGACGCTCACACGTGCCAAGCTCGAACAGTTGGTCGGTGACTTGGTTGAAAAGTCGATGGGGCCGGTGGAGCAGGCGCTGAAGGACGCCAAGCTCCAGCCTTCGGCCATTGACGAAGTGGTGCTGGTGGGCGGTCAAACGCGCATGCCGCTGGTACAGGAGCATGTACGCAAGTTCTTCAACAAGGAGCCGAACAAGACCGTCAATCCCGACGAGGTAGTGTCTGTCGGTGCGGCCATTCAGGCTGCAGTCCTGGCCGGTGAGGTCACAGACGTACTGCTGCTTGACGTCACGCCTCTAACACTCGGCATTGAGACACTGGGTGGCGTGGCAACGCCAATCATCGAGCGCAACACCACGATCCCAACACGGAAGAGCCAGATATTCTCTACAGCAGCAGATGGCCAGAACAGCGTAGAGATTCACGTGGTGCAGGGCGAACGTCCGATGGCCGCCAACAACAAGACCTTGGGACGCTTCATCCTGGATGGAATCCCGCCAGCGCCCCGCGGCGTACCACAGATCGAGGTGAGCTTCGACATCGATGCAGACGGCATCCTCCACGTGAGCGCCCAGGACAAGGCTACTGGCAATGAGCAGAAGATCACCATCACTGCCTCCAGCGGTCTGTCGAAGGACGAAGTCGACCAGATGGTTTCAGACGCGGAAAAGTTCGCGGAGGAAGACCGCCAACGTAAGGACGAGGTTGAGGCACGGAACACCGCCGATTCGATGGTCTACACCGCAGAGAAGACATTGCGCGATCTGGGCGACAAGGTGCCTGCGAACGTGCGAAGCGAGGTAGAGGGCAAGATTGCAGCAGTGCGATCAGCACTCCAAGGCCAGGATACTGACCGAATTCGCCGCACGACGCAGGAGCTGAGCGAGTCGATGCAGCGCATCGGGGCTAGCATGTACCAGCAGGAGGGCCCAACCACACCACCCCCGGGGGGCGAGCCGCAGCAGGGCCCTGCGGATGAGGGCACTGTTGAAGGTGAGTTCCGAGAAGTCTAGAAGCTACGCGCGCTTCGGTATCGCAGGAGGGAGACTGCGGCATGCAGTCTCCCTCCTTGTTTGGCTTTGCGACGCACCTACGTTGCGGTATACTAGTCTGGATCTGCACCATGAACTAGGTAGCCAACTGAACCTATGACTGCAAAGCGCGACTATTATGAAATACTTGGCGTCGGGCGCGACGCCAATGAGGACCGCATTCGCAAGGCATACCGCCAGCTCGCTCGCCAGCTACACCCTGATGTGAACAAGAGTCCCGACGCTGAGGAGCGCTTCAAGGAAGTGAACGAAGCCTATGAAGTGCTGAGCGATCGGCAGAGGCGTGCGACCTATGACCGCTTCGGGCATGCGGGGGTCGACGGCAACCTGGGCGGCTTTTCCGGTTTCGCCGACTTTGGCGACATCTTCGAAAGTTTCTTTGGCGGCGCCACCGTCCACAGGGGTCCACATCCCGGGGAAGATCTGCGCGCAGACTTGACTCTCTCGTTTGAAGAGGCTGTGTTTGGTGCCGAGAAAGAGCTCGAAGTGGAGCGGCTGGCACGCTGCTCGGTCTGCAACGGAACAGGCGCCGAACCCGGCTCCGAGCCACTGCGTTGTCCGGAATGCGGTGGAAGTGGACAGGTTCGCCGAGTAAGATCATCGTTCTTCAGTTCTTTTGTCAACGTGACCACCTGTCCGCGCTGTCGTGGAAGGGGCGAGATCGTCCGCGATCTCTGCCACGAATGCGGAGGCCAAGGGCGGGTCCGCGTGAGAAAACGTCTCAAGGTCAACATTCCGCCAGGCGTGGACGACGGCACCCGCATTCGGCTTGCTGGGGAGGGCAACGATGGTCAGGAGGGCGGTTCGGCGGGCCATTTGTATGTGTTTCTGTCCGTCAAGCCACACCGCCACTTCAAGCGCAACAACAATGACATTCTGTTGCACATCACCATCAATGTCGCGCAGGCTGCCCTGGGAGATGAGCTTACCATCCCCACGCTCGACGGCAACGCAGAACTGAAGATACCGGCAGGCACTCAGACTGGACAGGCATTCGTCCTCAAAGGACATGGCGTACCCTACCTCCGCCGTAACGGGCGCGGCGACCAGATCGTCAACGTCTTTGTGGCCACTCCCACAAAGCTCACCACCGAGCAGAAGCAGCTACTGCGGGAGCTTTACAAGACTCTGGGCAAAGAGCCCGTTCCACAGGAAGATCGCGGCTTCTTTGACAAAGTACGGGATGCTTTCGGCCTGTGACAGGCCATCCCCCAATGTACGCCGCACACGTCAGCCAAGATATCAATCCCGAGAACGCCAAGGACACAGACTGGATCGAGCTCAGCATCCAGGTTGATGGCGAAGCTGCTGAAGCGGTTAGTGCCGTGTTCAATCGATACAGCCCGGGCAGAGTCGTGTCTGAGGAGCTGTTGCCCGAGAAGAGCCCAGAGACACTGAACCGTGTCAAGACCTATCTGCCGACCGAGCAGGAGTCGCTGATCAGCGAAATCGAGCAGGCTCTCTGGCATTTGGGCCAGATTTATCCCCTTGCACCGCTCTCAATCCGTCAGCTGTCGCAGGACGACTGGATGGAGGCCTGGAAAGCGGACTATGCGGTGCAACATATCGGGCGTCGGATCGTGGTCAAACCCTCATGGCAGGACTATGCCGCTGCAGCCGGCTCCATTGTGATCGACATTGACCCAGGCATGGCCTTCGGAACGGGTCTTCACCCGTCAACCAGGCTGAGTCTAGTAGCCATGGAGGAGCACGCGCTGATCGGCGACACCGTGCTCGATGTCGGCACTGGCTCAGGGATCCTCGCAATTGCGGCCGCCAAGTTGGGAGCGGCGCATGTCGTTGGGATAGACATCGACCACACCGCACTGCGAGTTGCGCAGGAAAATGTCGCGCGCAACCGGGCCGCCGACATTGTGTCGCTTCAGAGAGCTTCGCTCTGTCCCGTGTCCACACGCAGCGAGCCCATGGACGCTGTGGCCGTGTTCAATGTAGACGGGGTTTGGACGGGGGCGTTTGACCTTCTGGTCATGAACATCCTGGCTCCCGTCATTGTCGAGTCGGCTCCAGCAATCGCAACCTGTCTCACGCCGGGGGGCATTTTCGTGGTCTCGGGTCTGACAGAGCCGCAAGCACCAGAGGTGCGCCGCGCCCTGCGCGCAGAAGGTCTTACCGTCGTTCGGCAGCGGACTCAGAAGGATTGGGTGGCACTCGTGGGGCGCCGCTCCGCTAGACCTGGGAAAGCAGTTGGTGCGGCCCTGCCGCTCGTATCGACTACTGGCATGTGATTGGCCACGCAGCGCTGTCTAGAGGGTTCAGCGCCAACCCAGCTCAGTCGTTCCCGTCCAAACGTCAGAACACCCTGAGTAGAGAGGAGAGAAGGCAGGGCAAGGCCAGATTCGCACAATACCTGTCGGGCTCGGCATGCCCTTTTGCCGTCTGAACATGCATCGCTTTTTCGTCCTCCCATCCTGGATTGAAGATGATACTGTAACGCTCAGCGGTAGCGTCGCCCACCAGATACGTGATGTGCTGCGGCTTCAGGCTGGCGACTGCATCGTTGTGTTGGATGACTCGGGCTGGGAGTTCCAGGTTGAACTCACAGCGGTAGGGCACGAGAGGGTGAGTGGTACCATACAGCGCAAAGTCCTGGGACAAACGGAACCCCGGGCCAAGGTTACGATCTACCAAAGTCTGCTAAAGAGTTCGAGATTCGAGTGGATCTTACAAAAGGGCACCGAACTGGGAGTCGTGGAGTTCGTGCCCATGGTCTCAGACCGTTGCGTCATCGGCAGTGTGGATGAAGTCAGCCAGCACAGGCTTGAGCGCTGGCGTAGGATCATCCTAGAGGCGGCCGAGCAGTCCCACCGGGCGCGATTGCCTCGACTTCATGCCCCCGTGCTGTTCCAGCAGGCCTGCGAACGAGCCAGGCGTGCGGATCTCGCTCTGCTTCCTTGGGAAGAGGAACGCATCATGAAGCTTCGCGCCATGTTGGCGCAGCCCTACCGCATACCGTCTCGAGTCCAGGGCAAGACCGTTGTCATACGAAGGCCGTTCTCGATTCATGTCCTCATCGGACCAGAGGGCGGCTTCAGCGGCCGAGAAGTGGATCAGGCTCGGCGCTATGGCATCACTCCGGTGAGTCTCGGTCCGCGCGTTCTACGCGCCGAGACAGCTGCCTTGGCCACGGCCGCCGTCATTCTTTACCAGCTTGAGGACATGTAGTCCGAACCGCATCTCGCCCCTGCTAACAGGCCTACGCCCGTCGCGCAGACGGCGGGGATGGGAGTCACATGAGTCGCACCTACGTTGCTCTGGATACGGAGACCACTGGGCTGAATCCAGAGCGAGACGAGATCATCGAGATTGGAGCTGTCAGGTTCCGAAACGGACAGGTAGTCGATACCTGGTCGACGTTGGTTAACCCGCGGCAGCGTCTGCCATACAAGATCCAGCTCTTGACGGGCATCCAACCTGAAGCGCTCCAGCACGCTCCACCTATCTCCACAGTTGCCCAGCCATTAACCCAGTTCTTGGGAAACTCGATCATCCTTGGCCATAACATCCGCTTTGATTTGACCTTCCTGCGACAGCAGGGAATCCTGCTGACGAACCAGGCACTGGACACTTTTGAGCTGGCGTCCATACTGGTACCCGGGGCGACCAGCTACAGTCTGGAAGACCTCACGCAAGCTCTGGGCATCAGGGTCGAAAGTCACCATCGTGCCCTGAGTGACGCCATGGCAGCCAAGGATCTGTTTCTGGCCCTCTTCCAGCGCGGGCTGGACATGGATCTCAGCATACTGCAGGAAATCAACCGCGCGGCTGGCCAGACCCACTGGCCAGCGCAACACTTTTTCCGAGAGCTGGAACGTGAGCGCGCGCGGACCGCTTTCGCCGGTGCCGTGCGTGAACAGCTGCGCGCCAAAGGAGAACTGGACGCAGACTCAATGGGTCTGGTCCTGGGTCGGCGAGAGCGTTTCGAACCGTTGCGGCCGAGCCCAAGCAAGGTGCTGCTCGAAGAAGACACGCTGGCAGCGATGCTGGAGCCAGGAAGCAGCTTTGCGGCCAGTTTCCCCGGCTATGAACACCGCCCCCAACAGATAGACATGATGCGAGCCGTCACCCGGGCTTTCAATCTGGGTGATCAGCTCCTGGCAGAGGCTGGTACAGGTACTGGCAAGTCTGTGGCCTACCTCCTGCCAGCGATCCATTTCGCCACAAGCAATGGCCAGCCCGTTGTGATCTCAACCAACACCATCAACCTGCAGGATCAGCTGTTCAGCAAGGATATCCCAGATCTGCGTAAGGTGCTTCCTGTCCAGTTCCGTGCTGCATTGCTGAAGGGGCGAAGCAACTATCTCTGTCTGCGTCGCTTTCGTGCGTTTCGACGCAGCCAGTCGATGGAACTGCACGAGGTGCAGGTACTGGCCAAGATACTGGCCTGGCTGCCCGTCACTCAGACTGGTGATATTGCCGAACTCTCGCTGCGCAACGATGAGCAGCTCATATGGAGAAGAGTCCAAGCTGAGCGCGAGACCTGCCTCGGCGATCGCTGTCCACACTTTCGCCAAGGTCGGTGCTTCTTCTACAGGGCACGCCATCAGGCGGAGGCGGCACACATCATCGTGATCAACCACGCCTTGCTGCTCTCTGACATGATGGTCGACAACCGGGTCCTGCCAGAGTACCACCATCTCATTGTTGATGAGGCACATCACCTCGAGGCTCGGGCTACGGAGCAATTGGGTTTTGGCCTTAATCGCGGTCAGGCCTTTGGCTTGCTCGGCAGCATCAGCCATGCCCTGCCGGGAGGGCAGTATCGCGGCTTGCTTTCACAGATCCCGCACCACTTTCACGGCAGCAGCGTCGGCGCCGAGGTCCGTGACCAAGTCAGGCACTACCTGGCCCAGCTTCAGAAGCAGGTCGATCAGGCTCAGCTCTCGTGCGGCGCATTCTTCGATCGACTGCAAGAGTTTGTTCGGAATACCCTGCTTCCAGACACCTCACCGGGCAACAATGCTTACGATATCCGTATCGAGCTGACTGAGGGCATCCGACATCAACCAGACTGGTCGGACATCGAGATCCTGGCTGACGACTTGTGCAGCGACCTCCAGACACTGGAAAAGGGCCTTCACACCTTACATTCTGGCCTGTCGGATCTTGAGGATCAGAAGGTCCTGGATTATGACGACTTGTTGCAGGAGATCTGGGCAGCATTCGAGCGCATGCACCAGCTGAGCGATCAGCTGCAGGCCATTGTTATCGAGTTGGACTCGGCGGGGGTATACTGGCTCACGATAGGGGCTAAGGACCAGGAGGTCTCGCTCAACTCGGCACCACTGCATGTGGGCCCCATACTGAGCAGCAACCTTCTACCGAAGTTGGATACCTTGGTCATGACATCCGCCACGCTGCGAACCGGCAGCGACTTTCACTATATCCGCGAACGTCTGGACCTCAGAGACGCCGACGAGCTGATGGTAGGCTCACCGTTCGACTATGGCGATTCCACGCTGCTGTGTTTGCCCACTGACATCCCAGAGCCCGGGCAGCCCAACTATCAAAACTCTGTGTCAAAAACAGCGGTCGATCTCTGTTTGGCGACTGAGGGCAGGGCTCTGCTGCTCTTCACGTCCTACAGCCAATTGCGTGCAACCTATCGTGCCATCAGCAGACCATTAGAAGAGGCCGGGATCGTGGTCTATGGACAGGGACTAGACGGGTCGCGCCGGCAGCTCCTGGAACGCTTCAAGACGAACCCACGTTCTGTTCTGCTAGGCACGCGAAGCTTCTGGGAAGGAATTGATGTTGTTGGTCCAGCTCTCAGCTGTCTGGTCATCGCTCGACTGCCGTTCTCAGTCCCCACCGATCCGGTCTTTGCAGCTCGCAGCAGGGCGTTTGACGACCCATTCGGGGAGTACGCTGTCCCGGAAGCAGTGCTCCGCTTCCGACAGGGATTCGGGAGGCTGATCCGCAGCACTCAAGACCGCGGCGTTGTGGTCGTGCTCGACAGGCGAGTCATGAGCAAGAGATACGGCAATTGCTTTCTTGATTCGCTTCCGGACTGCACGGAGTACCGCGGTCCATTGAGGGATCTACCGGCCAAAGCGGCGCGCTGGATAGCGGGTGACAAAGTTGAGGGCACGACGCTCATGTCACAGAGCACATGGCGCAGAAGAGACGAGGAATGGTGGTAGGCAGAGTGGCGCTGGAGCTCATCACTGCCCAGCCGCGCAGCCACCGAGGGATCGGTAGTTCGGGGACCAATGGCTAGCGAAGCCAGCCATTGACGTACTACTACTTGCTCTTATAATGGGCGCATCATGGAATCGCCTTTCTTGCAGGCCCATGGTCTGTTGAGGTACATCGGCCTCTTCTTCAGCGGCGTGTGTCACCAGTTTCCTGAACACAGCTTGTTTGTGGGCGGCGTTCAGTTGCCTTTGTGCGCTCGCTGTATGGGCACGCACCTCGGCGCGGCGCTCTCACTGTTCAACTTCTGGCGCTGGCACCGCGGCCGAGCGAGCCGTCTTCCACGCCCAGGCCTGCTAGCCGCACTAGGCCTACTGTTCACCTTCTGGGTGATTGACAGTATGAACTCGTACATCCAGTTCGCAACGGGGCGAGCTGTGCTGTACAATCCCAGCAACTTGCTGCGGATGCTCACGGGCATGGGTAACGGTCTCCTCCTGAGCGCTGTGGTCCTTCCCTTGTTCAACTACAGCATCTGGCGCGCGCCTAGCGAGGCACGCACCGTTGAGGGCTGGAGAGAGCTGGGGACGATCGGCTTGCAGCTTGTGGCTGCGACGCTCGTGCTGCAGACCGGCCGCGAGCCATTGTTATACCTCCTGCTGGCTGCCAGCCTCGCCGGGCTTTTGCTAACACTCACCTTCGTCAACAGCGTGATTGCCGTCATTCTCCTGCAGCGAGAGAATGAAGCTCTCACCTGGCAGCATGCTGTCCTCCCTGTGGGCTGCGGCTTTTTGTTGGCCGTGAGCGAAGTGGCGGTCATGGCCATCCTGCGCTCACTGCTGGCCGGCAGACTGCCCCCAGGAGTCGCCTGAGCTTCGGAGACACCTATCGAGCGGTCGGTCCACAACTCATCTGTTTGAAGGCATTATGATTCTGTAGTATACTTGACCGTGCCAACACCCGAAGCGAGGAGGTCCCGATGAAATTCTCCTGCCTGCAAGAGAACCTGGCCAAGGGGCTCGCGATCGTGGGCCGAGCGGTGGCCACGCGTAGCACTCTTCCTGTACTCTCCAACATCCTGATGGCCACCGACGAGGGCCGCCTCAAGCTTTCGGCCACCAATCTTGAGGTGGGCATCAATTGCTGGATTGGAGCCAAGGTTGAAGAAGACGGCGCCACCACGGTTCCAGCTCGGCTCCTTACCGACTTTGTCACTTCTCTGCCTGCAGAGCGCATAGACGGGCACCTGGTCACGCGCACACAGACATTGAACCTCAAGTGCGCACGATATGAGGCAAACATCAAGGGTATAGACGCTCAGGAGTTCCCGCTGATCCTGGCGCTCAGCGAGGATACGGGTATCGGCCTCGATCCAGCAGCCCTGCGCGAGATTATCAACCACGTTGCCTTTGCCGCCGCGATCGATGAGAGCCGTCCTGTTCTGACAGGTGTGCTGGCTGAACTCTCGGGGAACCAGTTGACAATGGCTGCCGCTGACGGTTTCCGCCTGTCTGTGCGCACTATTGAACTCCCTCAGGAGGTTCCGGCATCGGGTCGATTCATCATCCCTGCCCGCGCTCTGCAGGAGCTGGCCCGTGTCAGCGTGGAAGAGAGCGAACCGATTCGCATGACCATGGCACCCAATCGCAGTCAGGTCTTTTTCCGCATGACGGATATCGATCTCGTTTCCCAGCTCATCGAAGGCACTTTCCCGGACTATAAACAGATCATTCCCAAGAGTCACGCCACGCACCTGGTGGTTGACACCGGAGAGCTGCTCAAAGCCGTGAGGATTTCCTCCTTCTTTGCCCGCGAGGCGGCCAACATTGTGCGTTTGCAGATCACCCCGGGAGATCAGGGTCTGGGTGGCAAGCTGACCATCATGGCCACAAGTGCGGAGCTGGGCGACAACGTTGGCGAGATTGAGGCAGCCGTCGAAGGCGAGGCTATTGAGATTGCCTTCAATGCCAAATACTTGATGGATGTGCTGAGTGTAATCAGCACCTCACAGGTTGCCATTGAGACCACAAGCCCGTCGAGTCCGGGCGTCATCAGACCGGTCGGCAAGACAGACTTTGTTCATGTAGTGATGCCCATGCACATCGCGCGATAGCGATTCGGGGCAGCCAGACCATATCGCGACACAAACAGAGACGCGCCTGTGGCGCGTCTCTGTTTGTGTTTCATCTGGATGTCGTGCGTAAGGAATCAAGGGCCCCACCGGACAACGGGGGTTGTGAGCTGACCATCGGCCCCAATGGCTGCGGGCCAGCTGCCAGCTAGTCAGACTCGTCTGACGGGAAGAGCTGTTCTGTCAGCTCGGGCACGTAGCGTTCGACGACCTCTCTCGAGATGACCCCGGTGCGGCACACCTCGCCGTATAGCTCCGCGCTTCGCTTACACATGCGTTGGCCACTGTCCAGATCCAGGTGTACCAATCCAAAGCGTGCAGCGAATCCATCAGCCCACTCAAAGTTGTCAACCAGTGACCAGAAATAGAACCCCTTGAGCGGTACACCTTCCTGCAGCGCCCGGAGGGCCGCTGTTAGATGGGTCAGGAGGAACCGCGGCCGTAGCGCATCGTTATTGTCGGGCACACCGGTCTCGGTGATGTAGATGGGCTTGTCGTACTGCTTGAGGCGCTTTAGCAGGCGGTACAGGCCGTCGGGGTAGATCTCCCCCCATCCCTCCATGCTAAAGTCAGCACCTGGCTTGGCAAACCGCCGCGTGAACAACAGTCCGGGCTGGCCGATGTCAAAGGACACCATGTCACGGGAGTAGTAGTTCAGCCCGATAAAGTCCTGGGCATCCGCGCCACCAGGCAACGCGGTGTTGAAGCCCAAAGGAAAGGGCAGGACACCGCTTGCCGGGGGCTGGAGCACCAGTTCATTGAACAAGTGATCCTGCAGTCGTGCCGCCCAGCGATCGAGCGAAGAGTGGGGACGGAAGGGATCAAATACGCGCAGCGACTGAGCCAGACCCACCCTGGCATCCGGCTGCCGCTCGTGGATTGCGCGGTAGGCGCACACGTGAGCCAAAATCTGGTGCCGCAGCACGCGAAGCGTCGTCAGCAGATTCCTTTTCTGCGGCGGCCACAGACCCAGCAAGTAGGAATAGACGGCGTACACGTTCGGCTCGTTGATCGTGCACCACAAGCCCACCAGATCGCCCAACTCTTCCGCGGCCTTGGCGGCAAACCGCTCGAAATAGCCTATTGCAGCCTCGTTCTCCCAGCCTCCCTGCTCGGCCAGCCAGAGTGGGCTGGTGAAGTGAAACAGGGTGACCATCGGCTCGATGCCTCGTTCCCGCAGTGCCATAAGCATCTCGCGGTAGCGCGCCACGGCTTCACCGTCCCATAAACCCTGCGTCGGCTCAATCCGGCTCCACTCAATTGACAACCGCAGCGCATTTTGGTTCATGGCCCTGGCCAGGTCAAAGTCCTGCTCGTAGCGCCCTGCCCACCATTCGCAGCTACGTGCCGAATTGGAGCCATCCTTGACCTTGCCCGGGATCCTCTCCCACTCCGACCAATCATTAGCCAGCTGCCCTTCTACCTGATGAGCAGACGTGGCAGTTCCCCAGAGGAAATCCGCTGGAAAGCGCAGCATATCCAGGGGCATCAGGGATAGATCCTCTCCAGCATCCTGGGAAAGGCAATGGTCTCGCGAATGTGTGTCAGACCGCAGATCCAGGCCACGGTGCGCTCGACGCCCAAGCCGAACCCAGAGTGCGGCACGGAACCGTAGCGCCGGAGATCCAGATACCACTCGTAGGCCTCGCGGTTCAGGTTGTGCTCGCGGATGCGCTGTTCCAGCAGCTCGTAGCTGGCTGTGCGCTGGCCGCCCCCGATAATCTCACCGTAGCCTTCAGCAGCAAGCAGGTCCACAGATAGACAGACTTCGGGTCGGGTCGGGTGTTCCTCCATGTAGAAAGCTTTGCAGCGCGTGGGGTAGTGATAGACAAAAACCGGCCGCTCAAAGCTCTCGCCGATGGTCGTCTCGTGCGGAGCGCCAAAATCGTCTCCCCATTGAAAGTCCAACCCCTTCCTGTTCAGCAGATCAACCGCCTCATCGTAGCTGATGCGCGGGAAAGGTGGGACCACTTTCTCCAGCCGCGACGTGTCACGCTCCAACACCTCAAGCTCCGCTGCGCGATTCTGCAGCACCGTCCGCACAATGTAGCTCACGAACTGTTCCTCAACCTCCATGCAACCATCAAGATCCACATACGCCATCTCCGGTTCGACCATCCAGAACTCGGTAAGATGTCGTCTCGTCTTGGATTTCTCGGCGCGAAAGGTTGGGCCAAAGCAGTACACCTTACCAAAGGCACCAATGGTGGCCTCGTTGTAGAGCTGGCCACTTTGGGTCAGATAGGCCGGCTCACCGAAATACTCTGTCTCGAACAACGTAGTCGTGTCTTCGCATGAGGACGGCGTGAGGATCGGCGTGTCGACGTTCACAAAGCCATGGCTGTTCAGCCAGTCACGAATGGCCTTGACGACCTCAGCGCGTATGAGCAGTGTGGCATGCTGCTGGGAAGAACGGATCCACAGATGCCGGTTGGCCATCAGAAACGCAACCCCGTGCTCTTTCGGGGTGATCGGATAGTCCTCAGTCAGCTGGACAATGTGCACATCGTCCAGTTGGACCTCATATCCGCCCGGCGCGCGCGACTCGGCTCGCACTCGGCCTGTCACGACAAGAGATGATTCCTGGGTCACTCGCTTGGCCTCATTGAACGCCGCATCGCTGATGTCCTTTTCTGAGGCAATACACTGCACCGTCCCGGTGCCATCGCGGACCAGCAGGAACTGTAGCTTGCCTTTGTCTGTGTGGTTGTAAAGCCAACCCTTGATGCTGACTAGTTCGCCCTCGTGATCCGCCAAATCTTTGATATACGCCCATTCCGCCACTCGACACCTCCTCAGCCAAGCATTTGCCAGGGACAAGAACCAACCACGGCACGCCTAGGTCTGTCCGATACCAGCACGTTCCGATTCTATCCCCTCGCCATCGCCTGGTCAAGACCTCCGCGTCACGAACTGCAGCCGATCCCTGAACCGCAAAGGCAGCAGGTCCACCAAGAGGGCGACGTCCGGCTGGCTGAAGGTGCCAACCGCGGCGAGCGAGGCAAAGTAGACACATGCTGCGATGGGCACCGTCAACAGGATCGACTGCCCTCGCAGTACCCACAGAACCCCGCCCATTGGCAACACCGACACCGAGGGTCTCCAGAACAGGTCCAACCACGGCAGGGTGGCCAGATTCCTTCTCACGCAATACTGGAAGGGTACAAAGAGCGCGACTTCAGACAGTGCAGTAATGGCTGCTGCCGCGGCAAAGCCGTACCGCGGGATTAGCAGCAGGTTGCTAATCACATTAAAGGCAGCACCAACTAGGAAGGCACGCGTAAGAAACCGCTGTTGGTTAATCGCGATCAGAACGTATTGCGTCACGCTGTTCACAAAGCCCACGGGCATATACCACACCAGCAGCTGCAACGCTGTCGCCGATTGTGGCAGGTAATCTGGGCCTGCCAGGATGAGGATCAGCTCGCGAGCGATGAACGTTGTACCGACTGCTATGGGCAAGGCAACCATTAGCAGAAGCTTGATGGACAAAGTGTAGGCACGCACCAACGACTCGCGCTTGGATTCGGCAAACCGCGAGATGAGCGGGAAAATCGCCATTGTGAAGTACGAGGGGATAATGTCCAGCCCGCGAATGTAGCGGTAGGCTGCACCATAGTAACCGACCTCAATATCCCCTCGCAGCGGTTGCAGCAGCAGCACATCGGACATGAAGAACACCTTGGATAGCAGATTGTTGACCATCAGAGGCAGCGATTCGCGAGCCATCTCGCGTCCGAAGGCTGATTCGAACTGGAGTCTGGGCTGGAAGAAGAGCCGCGACGCAAGGAGACCCAAGATCAGCATCGTGATAAGGTTGACTACAAGCGAAGTAGCGGCCAGACCCACAAAACCGTAGCCCAGCAACAGGGCCAGCGTACCCAGCGTCACGCGCAGTACTGTGGTGACCGAAGATATGGCTGCCGGATACTCCATCCTCTCGTTCGCCAGGAAAGTAGCGCTGAACGAGTCGGACACAAACTCTGGTATCAATGCCGCAGCGTAGAAGGCAATGGCTACCACGGTATCCCCAGCCAGTGCTGAGAGCCGTGCATAGGCGAGGACAGCGAGACCCATGACCGGAAGCGAAGACAACCACAAGGCGAAACGCAAGACGATGCTGCTGCTCCAGTAGCGGTTTGCCTCGTCGCGGTGCTTCGACATCTCGCGCGTAATCCAGGTGCCGAGGCCAAACAGCACGACTGTCTCAAAGTACCCGATGAAATTGATGGCGAATTGGTAGCGTCCCGCACCGGCAGGAGTAAGGATCCGCAGAGTGAGCATGGCAAAGGCCATGTCGATGATACGGTTGACCAGCGAGAGCACCATCGGTGTAAGGGCGTTCTTGGCCACGCGTTTGATTGCGGAATCCTCGGCATCTTCACTGTAGAAGCGCCGCCACAGCCAGAAACCGAGCAGCAGAAGCAGCGTTGCACCGGCAATGAAGCTGAAAAAAAGACCCAGCTTGAAGGAGAATGGCGTGTACTTGAACCGCACGGTGTGCTGCCCTGGCCCAAGCACTACAGCGCGAAAAGCTCCGTTCGCACGGTATATGGGTATCTCCTGCTCGCTCTGGTCAGGGCGCCTGTCAAAGGCCTTCCAGCCGGGGAAGTGGCTGTCTGCCAACACCAGGTAGCCGCCATTGGGCAAATCTACCTCAAGAAGGACCTCGCTGCCATCATAACTGACAATCCGAGCAGGCTCCCACCCACTACCCTCTGGCACTGAGACAGTCGGGACTTCCTCAAGTACAACGGTCTGACGGGGATCCAGTTGTCGGAGGGCCTCTTCTCGGGCCCCGGCATCGGGCACAATCTGTGCCTGATGTACCACGAAAGCCCGCGGCAGGTAGTCATCGTTGCGATAGACGCACAGTTCGCCTTCGTACACCAGCGTGTAGCCTGCGTTTTGGATGGCCTGCGAAGTGACGATGTATTTGACGTTCAGCACGTCCAGCAGTGCCGAATCCAGCGAGCGCGGGTTGGTCAGCGGCGCGATGCGATTGTAGAGCAGCTCACCCTGCGGTTCGATGAGCTGCATGAACTCTGCATACGGTCGCAGAATGATCGAGTCATAACCTCGCACGTCATCGAGATGATAGAACATCCCTGCGTTGGCATTCAGCGTCTTTTCGCCCAGCGGGTCCAGGGTGGTGAATCGCCACAGCGCCTCGTCCTGCTGCAAGAACGAGATGACCTCAGGACGAAACTCCAGAATCGCTGGATCAGCGGCCGGATTGAAGGGTGCCCCAATCACGAAGAGTTCGGCGACGATGACAGCGACAGCAAGCGGACGCCACAGCTGGACCTGTCCCACACGGATGCTCGTCGCCCGCGCCAGCAGTACAAACCCCGATCCGCCAAGGGCCAGGAAGAAGATGAGCAGATTGCGGAACTGGTACGAGTAGAAGGCGCGCCCGTCAGCAAACGCCTCGGGTGCCTTGGCCAGTGCCAGCATGACCGACTCCGCCAGCTGCGACACTGCGGACGGAAAGCGCAGGCTCACGGCCAACGCCGCCAACCCAAGGACCGCTGCCACGGAGGCGAGGCCTCCAAGCAGACGCAAGAACCGCCTATCGGCTGCTGACAAGTCTTTGCTGAGCCAGGACACCCCACAGCCTGCCATGACCGCCATGCCGAAGGTATA
>Ga0180438_10006536_pt1 | contig 15730 bp, 10 predicted proteins | sample SS_ome_12_FD_132455 | JGI IMG/M metagenome (GOLD analysis project Ga0180438, IMG submission 132455) | Hypersaline lake sediment archaeal communities from the Salton Sea, California, USA - SS_3_D_2 metaG | ecosystem: Environmental > Aquatic > Non-marine Saline and Alkaline > Hypersaline >...
GAACTGGAGGAACCCCTGTTTTGTGGGGAAAACTGTGAGCTTAAGAAGCTGGGCGAACACGATGAGAATGCAGGCGTACAGTGCGCTCTTTTCGCCGACTGGACAAAAGTCGGTGCGGGCCGCCGAGGCAACAAGGAGAAAGGCAACAATGTTAGGCGATTCGGCTATCGCAAGCAGCACCAGGGAACTTCTGGCAAACCAGCCGAACGCCTTAGCTTCTTTGGGGTCGGCGTTTTCGAGGCCGAAAGCCTTCATCTGGCTTTCTTCTATTTTCATGTCGCTGAGTGCCGGCGCCGACAAAAGCAAACGGTTCTTGCTCAGCGTGACGATCAGGACAATGAGGACAGCGAATATGCCCAAAACGAAGGCGCTCATCGGGTGGGGCGGTGTTTGGGGGATTATAAGGATTCTCTTCTGAAGTAGAATGTATCCCACCGCAAAGGAGACGAAGCCGGACGAATAAGCGCCCACAGAGGTGATCAGAAGCTTCCTGTAAGCTTTTTCCAGCTCTTCGCTCATATCAAGCTGACCTCCGAGGTGCCTGATCTTCCCGTACTCTCAATAATGCCACTGACGCCCTCATCTCAGTTTGAACGGGGCAATTTCGTCCGGCCCAAGCTGGATCTCGAACCAGTTTTGCGCCGACGCCGAGATCTCTTGATCCTGCCAGGGATTATAGAGCTTGCGCGGCGTTGCTTCGGCACTTTTGCCGAGAAGTCTTAGCTGTACCGAGACGCTGTGGTCGTTGTAGTTGTACAGCACGAGGAAATGGTCTTCGAACGGGTACAATGCGACTCGTGCCGGGGCCGTCATCTCGATTCCGACCGGTGGGAGAACTGTCTCGCGTATCTTGTTGACAGCCGCCTCGGGTAGTTTAAGGAAGGAGACCGGCCGATCCATGAGCAGCGACCCGCCGGTATCCCGTGTTCTCAGGTTGACCAGCGCTGCCGCGCCACCTGCCTCAGTCTGTTTCACACTCAGTACAGGCACTTTGTCGCCGTCATCGAGAAGTCCCGAAACCAGTGTCGAAGCGCCGAGAGGCTCGGGTAGAAGCACCATTTCGACCGGCTTCTCTGACATGCAGGTCGTTCCGTTGACCTCGAAGTTGGTGACTTTTACCGCTTCTTCCTCAGATGGCATTCCGCTGTACCCGAAAAGCGCACGGATATCGGCGTTGGCGCCGAGCGCCACCAGAAACCCCGGTGTGGCCACGATTGAGCCGCCGGAAGATACGTGGCGTTTGACTTCACGAACAATGTTCTCGTCGCTAGCCGCGTGCGTGGCGAGCAGGACCGACCGGGCGTCCGCCGGGAACTCACAGCAGGGAACCAGCGGGATTCCCAGCATACCGATGTAGTCGAATATGAAATCCTCGTTGGCCGCGTCGCTGTTAACCGGTTTGTACGCGTTAATGCCGCGCGGCACCTTGCCGCGGACGAGTTTAGCTAGGTCGTAGAACCGGGGCAGGTTCTCCTTGAACGCGGTCATCAACGGTTCGGTTTCCGGCTCGAGCACCGTGTGGTAGAAATTGAAAAGCAGTATCTCTCTGGCCCCCGCGAGCACCGTCTGGTAGCCCTGGTACACGTAAACGCGCGGGATGCAGTCGAACACGTCGAACCACCCGCCGCGCGTCTTATCTCCCGCGACCGAACCCAGCCACCTGTAAATGAAGTACGACTCGTACGGTTCGACGAACCCGAACCGTTGCGTGTCCGGGTTGCGCGTTTCCGTGCCCACCCATATGTAGTCGAACGAGTCGCTCTCGCCGCGCGCATCGTACCCCAGGTTGTGGAAGTTATCGTACCATTGGGGATACTTGATGATCACCTTTGCGTCGGGATTAGCTTCGTGTGCAGGTCGCAGAATGAACTCGCGCGATACCTCGTTCATCTGTTTGATACGGAACTCCGGCCAGGTCGCGGTTCCTTTGAGCTGGCGGCATGTCTCGCACTGGCAATCGGTGCAGAGGAAATCGTCGAACATGATCTCGTCGAACAACGTGGCGGTGTACGCGGTGAGGCTGGCGAGATCGGTGCGGGTCTTCTCGGACGAGTAACAGAACCAGCTGTGCGATCCGGTACATTTCGTCCCGAAATCTCCGCCGGCAGTCGGCGTTATGCATCCGCCGACGTCGAATCCTTCTTTCAGGAAGAACTCTTTTGCGTTACGCAGTATGGGACCTTGCGACCTGTGACCGCTTCGGTACGTCTCGAGGTAGACCTTGGTGACGCACAGATCGCGCAGCCCGCGAGCGGCCCGTTCCAACTGTTCCTGCGTGGCCAGATGTCGATCAACGTCTGCAGCACAAACGAGCGTGCAGAATTCGATCAGATCCCGGTTGTTTTTCGCGAACTCCCAACTGATCTGGGTCTCGTTCTTACTTGGATTGGAAACAGATTGCTCCATTGTATCGCCTTTCGATTCAGCGTCCGCCGACATCAAATATGCACCGGAAAGAACCAGTGGAACCATTAGACAAAGCGTTAGCCGTCTGGCCAGCGTTGTAGACATAGTCCCTCTTCCTTCTCCCTCTGCTGTTAACCGCCCTTCCTGATCAGCCACACTTCCGATACGATGGTAGCCATCGCGCCGGTCCCTCTCTCAAGAGCCAACTCTAACGAACCGTCCTCGGTCAGCCGCTTGGGGATATCGTACTCGAACTGTTTGGCCGTATACTCGGGTACCTCGACGTCCTTGACCAGATACTCGCCGTCCGCGAGGATGTGCTGTGTGCGACGGAACTTCTCCGGCAATTCGACAAGCCCCCTCGGAATACGGGGCACTACCATTGTCATACGGACTTTATATGAGGCGTCGGGGTCGAGACCGGTGTAGAGGAACACTACACCTTTGTCTTCTTCAAGATTGAAGGCAATTGTGTTCTGAGACGGCCGGTTGTTCGGGTCGAGCATCGCGCTTGCGTCGTAGGAGTCGCCTTTTGTGAGATGCGGTTGGCGACCCTGGCGGCCGGCATCGTCGTAGAACCCGCCTTCGCCCGGATCCTCGTAACCGGCTACCATTGAAAACACTGCGCGTTTCTCCTGATTCGATTTCGCGGCCGCGGCGGCCTCGATCTGGTTCGACAACCAGGCGAGCCCGGTCAGACCCTTGTCGAGCGAGAAATAACCGACGTTGCGTATGCCGAATATCGCATTGCTTTCCTCGCCGAGCCTGCCGGCTTCATCACGCAGGCCTTTCATATCCGGAGTTTCCGCTGGTTCGGCCAGTATAGAGGTCGCTTTCGCGATGGCGCCGTCGAGATCGTTCGATTGCAGCCCTGATTGTAGAGCCGCCGACGCCCCGCTTTCCTTATCGAGTTCCGTCCGCAGCTTAAGCTGAACGTACTTGTCGAGAGCCGCCTTCTGCATGTGGAGCCGCCACCAGTGGTTCTCCTTCATCAGGTTCGGCGGTATCTTCCATCCCGCATCTTTCACGAGGACGTAGTACCGGTCGATCCCTTCGTTGGCGGCGAGCGGCGCTTCGAGGTTCTTCTCGAGCTGTAGCAGTGCCTCCTTCATCGGTTCGGCCGCGTCCGCGCCGAAATGATGGGTGCAATACTCGGTCATCACATCGTCGAGCGAGCGGTTCGGGTTCCACAACAGCCGGTTCCACATGTACTGGTGGAACTCGTCGTGGTACCCCTCCGAGTAGATGATGTCACCCTCGGAGAACGGCATGATCGCCTGGAATATGCGGTAGAACGCCCTGGGTCGCGTGTGGAATGTTCGCCGGCCGTAGACCGACATCAGGTGCGGTTCGGGATTCTCGACCTGGTACTGCGCGCTGATCCAGTGTGTGATGTCGGAATAGTGAACGATACGCTGCTGTTTCGGAATCTGGTTGAGCGTCTCGGCAAGGTAGCGGTTGACCGGTCCGGAACCGGGATACTCGAACAGATCCTCGCGGAGTTCCGGCCGGAAATAGTCCGACATGGCGTTGCTGCCGGGACCGTAAGCTATCGCGTACAACCATTCTCTCGGTTTCTCGTTCAGATAATCGAAGATCGCCTGGTCGCCCGCGTTGTTCACGTCCTGGTTGGCGATCATTACCACACTGTCCGGATGGTATTTGAGCCATATGTTCGCCAGCTCTTCGCACAGGTGTATGAAGGTCTTGCCCCACGGCGCGCACCGGTCGCAGCGGCATCCGCCCGGGTCGCCCGCGAACATCCGCAGCACGTCGTAGTCGGGTCGGCTCTTGAAATCTTCCTCCCATTGTTTCATAAGCGCTTCGTGAGCTTCCGGTACCGATGGACAGACCCATCGACCCCGTTCGGTCGCCTGCCACTCTTTGGGGAACTTCGTCCGCAGCTCGTTCGGTCGGGCACCTGTTTCGGCCATGAGATCGAACGATTTCACGAAGTCCAACTGGGCACCGCCCGCGTAGAAGAAGTTCGCGCCTGAGAGAGCGAGGTCGAGTATGTACGCCTGCCATTCTTCCTGCGACCAATTTCGCGCCTTGGTGACCTGCATCATGGTACCGCCCTGGTTGGCCGATGAGCCCCGGTAGCGGTACGCCGGCGCCGTGCTTACATCCACGTCGCCGATCGACACGGACGCAGGGTGGTAAGTCAGTTGTCTGAGGACCTCGCCCACGGCGTACAACGTGCCACGGTTGTCCACCCCGACGGCGAGCACGGCTGGCTTGCCGTCCACACGGACGGTTTTCACCGCGTACCCTTCCGGCGCAGGTCGTTGTCTGCCCGGCAGCTTCACGCCGTTGGCCGCGCACAGTTTGTCGAGTTTGCCTTCGTGTCCCGTTCGGCCGAGACAGATCGCCAAGTCGGCACTCGTAGTGGCTCCCTTCGTTATCTCGACGGACACATCGCTCCGCTTCAGTATCCGTTCTTTGAGCACGTTCGCGACACGCATTTCCAGATCGTCGGCGTCCGCCGGCATGATTATCTCGATGCTTGACGCCGTCACGCACTGTTCTGCGGCGGCTGTTCCGCACACCGCTATCGTGCAGAACATTAGTACGCAGCCAACGAGTGCCCAGTTCAACCGACGCGCCGAGATTTTCATACTGTTCATAATCATCTTCTCGTCTCCTCCGTCTGACTATGCCACAACCATTTCCACCACTGGACCTACTTTGTCTAAAACTCCCGTTCTTCATCCTCCAGGACCCGCCCGTAGGCTTCCTTGTAGGCTTGTTCCGCGTTGGCATCGTTCGTCAGCACGACCAGTCGGCACACGTTCAGGTCGCCGAGTGCCAGCTCGACGCGGTTGTCCTTGATCTCGAAGGGAACCTGAGTGACCCCGTCCGGTTCAACGGCGAGAGCCGCTCCCGGACGGATCCAGTCAGGCAGATCGAGCGATATCTTCACGTTATTTGCGGTCGTCCATGGATATGCTGTATCGTGAATCTCGTAATCGAGGTTGGTGACGGCCAGAATGAGTTTGTCCCATGATACCAGCGGTGCGACATCGACCTTATCCGGCGCTCGGACTTTGAGTTCGACCGGTTCCGACGCGAGCAGATCGTCCCGAACGAGCCGGAGCACTCTGCCCCAGCATCGTATCGCGTCCATCACGTCCGGATACCGCTCGCCGACGTCCAGCTCGAAGTTGAACCACAGAATCCCTTTCGCCCCGCGACCGATATTGAGCAGGAGCTGAGCAGCCAGCTCGTCAGGTGTGGGCACGGGCCGTTTAGGCCGTTCTCCCCATGACGCGATACCCTGCGTCCATATCCAGATCGGTTTCGGTTCCGATGCGGCTTTCAGGTCGCGCGTATAGTATGCGGTTTCCTCGAGGCGCGTGCCGTACCGTTTTGGCCACTTGCTCGATGACGGTGCCGTGACCGAGTAGTGGTCCATGCAGGGGATGTCCGGAATCGAGGCGTACTCGAAGAACTTGACGTTCCGGCAGAGGGTGATAAACGTCGGCTTGGTGCTGTTGTACCGACGTGTAATCTCGTCGGCTACCAGCATAGCCTGCGGCGTTCTGGACCAATCTGGTTCGTCCTGTATCATCCAGCACGCGACCGCCGGGTGGTCCCCGAGGTCGCGGAGCGTATCGACGTTAGGGTATGCGCCGGAATGGACCATCGTCCGAAAACCGTAGCGGGCCGCGTCCTGCGAGTAGAACCGGTCGTCTGCACGGCCGCCTTTGACGATCGTCTCGATATGGTGATGACGGAGTATGGCTAGCCCGTCCGGTTTGCTCGACCAGGTACCGATCGGGAACCAGTCCTCGAAAGCTCGCCGGTGGGCGTATATCGAGCGCGCCTCATCGCCGTCCTTGACGGTCACCTTCGCGATGAGCAACTGCGACGGTGTGAGAGGGTTGTCCAGGGCGATTCGGGCGATGGAATGTGACAGACCGTCGAGCTTCCGGCTGACCCATTGCACCTCTTTGGCCGATAACCCCACGATCTCGGCCGACACGAGATCAACTGTGCCGTCTCCGGTATGCCGTACATGAACCTCGACTTCGTTCATGCCGGGCAGAACGCGGATGTAGGAGACTTGCACCGCATCTTCCTTCAATTCCGTGGTTACCGAACCTCTTGAACGCCACGAACGGTCGGTGTAGGCGAATCGGAACGGTTTACCCGGCGCGAAATCATCCGAGACGCCGTTGATCTCCAGCACTCCCAGACCGCCAGGTTGGATGGTTCCCGTGAGGAGCCGATCCCAGGCCAACCGTCCGCCAAGCCGGTAGTAGCTGGCATCTTTGCCGTTGAGACGCCACTCCCGGAGACCGATCGGTTTGTCGGACACGTTCGTCAAGTAGACGTGGACGAGCCCGCCTACGTTAGGCCGTTCGTTCTGCGGTTCGATGACCTTTTCCTCCTCGTATCGCGCTTGACGGTACCCGATATAATCGAACCTTAGCGCCTCACGCGCACTGGACCGAGATTTCTCCGCGGCAGGCACTTCGCAACAGACGAGACACACCAGGATGACAGAAAAGAACACTGATAAGAACCGAATATGACCCCGAAACATTGGATACCTCCCACCGGGCTAGCGTATCGCGACTGCCCGCTGGTTGTCAAGCACGTGCCTGCAACGCGGAGTCGGACGCTCCTACCTTGTTGCCGTCGGTCTTGTGTGCTATCGTATTTGGTGATCGTTTTATGTCTGGCGGGACATTAATAATAGGGAGATAATGACAATCGTGGGCCGAACGGAGGGATAGGACGTGTCGGATTTCGCCAAAGTCGCCGAGGCAATCATGAACAATGTCGAGAAGGTCGTGATAGGTAAACGGCCGGCTATCAAGCTGTTTCTAGCAGGACTGCTGACCGACGGGCATATCCTGATCGAGGACGTGCCTGGTGTCGCGAAGACCATGATGGCCCGTGCGCTCGCGAAATCGTTGGGGTGTTCGTTCAACCGGATACAGTGCACACCGGACCTGCTGCCGACGGACGTGACCGGGGTATCGATTTTCAACCAGAAGACGCGCGAGTTCGAGTTCCGGCCGGGTCCCGTTTTCTCCCAGATCGTGCTCGCGGACGAGATCAACCGCGCAACGCCGCGTACGCAGTCGGCGCTGCTCGAAGCCATGGCGGAGGGGTTCGTCACGGTCGATGGCGTGACCCACCTGCTCAAGAAACCTTTCATGGTCATCGCCACGCAGAACCCGATTGAGCACGAGGGTACGTTCCCGTTGCCGGAAGCGCAGCTCGACCGGTTTCTGCTCAAGATGTCGGTCGGTTATCCCGCGCCGGATTCGGAGTACAAGATGCTCGAAGCGCAGCGTGTGAAACATCCTATCGATGAGATCGGCCAGGTGATCGACGCAGACGTTTTCCGCAAAATGCAGGATATGGTCAAGAACGTTTTCGTCCACGAGAAGGTCAGGCGGTACCTGATAGACCTCGTCAACGCGACCCGCAGGGACATCCATCTCGCGCTGGGCGGCAGTCCGCGCGCATCGCTAAGCCTGTTTCGCACGTCGCAGGCGTTGGCGGTGCTGAGCGGAAGGACGTACGTCATACCGGACGATATCAAGGCGCTCGCCCATTCCGTTCTGGACCACCGGGTGATACTCAAACCCGAAAGCAAACTGCGCCGCATGAACGCTTACAAAGTCATCGACGAGATGCTGAAAGAGGTCAAGGTGCCCATGGACGTGTATTCGTGGGACAAGAAGTGATGGTGGTATGAAACGGTATGCTCTGATAATCGCCGCGGGTGCCGTACTGGCGGCGGCATTCATATTCCGGACCGGTTTCCTGGCGTACGCGATGTACGCGCTGCTATTGCTGTACCTTTCGTCGTTGCTGATGAGCGCTTTTTGGTTGAGAGGGATTGAATGCAAGCGCGAGATCCGCCGTACGGTGGTCAACATCAGCGATCCGGTCCACGTGATACTCACCGTAAAGAACACGAACCGCTACCCCGTACCGTGGGTGTTCCTGGACGAGCGCAGACCCGGCAACTACCCCGTTCAGGGCGATACCGCGCGGTTGCAGATGTTCCGGCCGAACCAGGAGATCCACATGATGTATACCGTACGGTTCTACGAGCGGGGCTACCATCGGCTCGGACCGCTCACAGTGGAGAGCGGCGACATTTTCGGGCTGCACCGCCGATTCAGCGTAGGTGCCGCGCGCGACTACGTGACGGTACTGCCGCGTGTGATGGTGATCGGCGAGTACGAGATCGGGTCGAGGAGACCGATCGGTGAGATCAAGTTTTCTCACCGCATTTACGAGGATCCGACGCGTATCTCAGGAGTCAGGGAGTACGTTCCGGGCGACAGCCTGGCCCGGGTTCACTGGAAGATCACTGCTGCGACCGGACAGTTGCATAGCAAGATATACGAACCGTCGGTTGTGACCGGCGCGACGATAGTGCTCGATTTCCACGAGGCCGGGTACGGCGATAAGGACGGGCACGAACGTGCCGAACTCGCTATAACGACCGCGGCATCGCTTGCAAACTTCCTTTTCAGTTCGGGCGAGCAGGTCGGCTACTTCACAAACGGTCGTGACGCCGCCGAACGCGGTCTCGAACTGAAACGCGCGGAGATCTTCAGCAACAGGTTCGCGGCACAGCGTCTGGCGGATGCGGAACGTCGATCGCAGCAGTTACGCTCGTTCCAGGTACCGACACGCCGCAGCGCGACGCAGGTGCTGCACATCCTGGAAAGTCTTGCACGGACCGAACTTACCGACGGGATACCGCTTGAGGGTGCACTGGAATCGGAGTACCGGCGTTTCAGACGCGACGCGACGCTGCTGCTGTTGGTGCCGCAGGTTACGGAGCAACTGGCGTTGATGATCGGCACGCTAAGGTCGGCGGGATTCAGCATCGCGGTTTTCGTTATCAAGAACCCGCCGGCGTGCGACGCCGCCCGGGAACTGCTTGTCGGATACAACATACAGGTGATCGAGATAGACGGAGAACATCGGCTCAATGCGTTCGCACTTGGAGAGATCACTTTTTGATGTGTTGGCCGAGATAGCCATTCCCGTGTGCATCATGGGGTTGGTCGGCGGGCTAGTCTATTTTCTCGTGGATCTCCGCTCGCTCTACTTTCCGGGCGGGTCGGGTCTGCTCAAGTACGTGTTCTTCTTTTACATAATCGCGACCGTGCTTATCAACAGGATTCGCGCGCTGTTGGGGACGGGAGCGAGCACCGTGTACTCGTTCTTCCTGGGAGCGGCGGTTCTGTTGTTTCTGATCGTATTCTCAAAAGTGACGGGGCCGATAACCGGCGGTACAAGCGATGTTCCGGGAGAGCTGATTCTTGCGGTCAACGTGTCGATTATGGCGTTGATCTGGTTCCTGTCCGACCGTCTGACAAAGAGCTGCCATATTGACGAGGATGACGACACTATGGCGCAGGGACTGATGTCCGATGTCCGGTACCGCCGACTTCGGGAAAGGCCGCCGAAGGAGACCAAGCCGGTCGATTTCAAGGAAAACCTGCCGCGCAAACATCCGGGTATGGCCGTGGCATATTTCTCCTGCATGTCGCTGCTCTTCTTCGGTGTGGGTCTGAGGCTTATTCCCGCGCAGGATAGCTGGGTGCGCGTCAAAACGTTCTGGTGCATGGTGTTTTACGTCTTCAGCGCATTTTCACTGCTGATGTTGACGAGTTTCTCGGGATTCCGCCACTATTTCCGGAAAAGAAAGATGGGCGTACCGGTCAGAATAGCGGCGTTCTGGCTGCTTTTCGGGTGGACGGTTGCGATCTTAGTGCTGGTTTTGGCCGATATCTTCCCTCAGCCGGTCGGCGGAGGCCCGCGACTCAGGACGGAGGTCCCGGCAATCGGGCGTACGGTTAACACCGGCGCGCGATTGAGCAGGTCGCTGATCGAAGGATTGGCCAGTTCCAATCGGACGGACGAGCAGAAGGGATGGCTCAAGGATACTGGCGGAGAAGAAGACCAGGGAGAGGGGCGAGGCGCCGAGGAAGGCCAGGGAGAAGCACGTGGCGGCGAGGAAGGCGCTCAGCGGGGCGAGACCGGTGCAAAATCCGCATCTGCACCTCGATCGGGCGCCGCTGCAAGAACGCCCGGCGAACTGAATCTCGGACCGGCCGTCACCAAACTGGCGGTAGTGATCCTGGTATTGGGCGGCTTGGTCGTTCTCTGGTTTCTGCTGCTCGGTGCCTGCAAGGTTCTTGGCAGCTTAGGTCAGTACAGACGGGGTCGGCTCGGCTCGGCATCGAAGATGTTCAGGCGGTTGGGCGAGATTCTCGGTTTGGTTCGGAAGATCAAACCTCCCCAGATACGGTTTCCGCGAAGGAAAAAGCTGCGGGTCAGGGTCAAGGATCGGGCGAGCCTCGCGTGTTACCGGTTCAGGAACCCGTTCCGCGACCCGGCTCTCAGGTCGAGTCTTGGTCCGGCCGATCTGGTACGTTACTCTTACGGTGCGTTGATGGCGTTCGCGAAAGACGCAGGTTTCCCCCGGCAGGATGACCAGACGCCGTACGAGTTCGCGCTGAGCCTTCCTGACGGGTTGCCGAGGTTATCCAAACCGACGAGCGACCTCACGGAGATGTTCGTACGCGCCGAATACGCTCCGCAGACTATCACGGGCGAGGACGTCGCACGTCTCCGGGGTTTCTGGAGCGCTTACGAGAGCACGTTGGCCCGTGTATTTCGATAGCTTGACTCGCCGCGCAGGCGCGTGGTAAACTTTGAGAGGAAGGTGGTGCAAGTATCCCCGATTGCCCGGTTAGGGTACCAGGGTTTTTAGAGGTGGTGGGGTTTCGGTGCGAAAGGAGGAAATTGAGATGAATAGAAGGTTCATTAAAGTTGTTGCGTGTGTGGTTCTGGTGGCGATGGTGGTTTCCGGCTGCCAGGTTATGCAAAGACGTACGACGCAGGGGGCGCTTGTAGGAACCTTGGTCGGAGCCGGCGCGGGAGCCTTGATTGACAGTGGCGACCGGGGACGCGGCGCAGGTATTGGCGCGGCAGTCGGAGCGGCGGCCGGTGCCGGTGTCGGATATTACCTTGACAAGCAGAAACAGAAACTGGAACAGGTTCCCGGCACCGACGTGCGCGTCGAGGAGAAAGACGGTAAACAACAGCTTGTCGTCACGATGAAGAGCGCGTTGATGTTCGAGACCGACTCTTTCAGCATAACTCACGGCCAGGAATCGCTCGACGGGATTGCGGAAACGCTCAACGAGTTTCCTGAATCACGCCTCATCGTGAAAGGGTACACCGACAGTCGCGGTACCGAGGAGTACAATCTGCAGCTGTCGCAGCGTCGGGCCGAAGCCGTTAAAAGCTACCTCGTGGCCAAACAGGTGGCTCCTTCCCGGATAACCGCCGTGGGGTTCGGAGAGAGTTTTCCCGTTGCCTCGAACGACACGGAGTCCGGACGCCTGCAGAACCGGCGAGTCGAGATAGAGATCATACCGACCGAGAGTGGTTGAACGGCGCTACTGTGCGACGGTAAGTTAATGGGCGGACGTACCAGCGCGGACCTTTGTGGTGTGCGGTTTTAATCCGCTTACCGCCGGGGTGGGAAAATGTCCGGCCGCCGATCCCGCCAGCTACTTTCCCTGTGAAAGCGGCACCCGTTTATCCTATCCTCTGGCCCGTTTTCTCATTGCCGTCTTAACAAGCCATACATACCGGAAGGAGTAGAGTATACGCCGCATGTGCTCTCTGGATCGGAGATCCTTCAGGAACAGTATGGCCATAAAGCGCGGCAGGAGCAGCGACACGACAGAAGGCACCGCCCTAAAGAGCCTTAACAGTCTCTTTCGCAGAATCCAGCGGGTAAACCATCTGGGCATAAAAGGTGTCAGGCTCATGAACGCTTCCAGTCCGCGATAGCGGGCCGGATCAGCCGAACTGCCTTTCGCCACGAAAGAGGATATGCTTCCCTGCTCTATGGACACCAGTTTGTCCTGTGTGAGAGTGCCTTTGTCCAGCCCGATATCGACGATCTCCGTGCGGGGAAAATAGCACAGTCGCAAGAAGTTCACTATGCTTGGCCTGGACTCGACGAAAAACTCCGCCGCTTCAAGGTTCGTCTCGTCAGTTTCGCCGGGCAGATCGACCATGAAATCGGTCATGACCGTAATGCCGACGGATCTCAACGCCTTGATTGCCGCGGCAATCTGTTCGTTTGTCCCTCTGCGCCTCAGAACGAGACGGCGCAGTTCTTCATTGACGGTTTGGACGCCGAGCTCGACGTTGACGCAGCCGGAATCTCTCAAGAGTTCTGCGGTCTCATCGTCCACGGTGGCGGGATGAACCAGACAGAAATATGGCAGAGCTATGCGCTGCTTGTATTGAGGTAGAAACTCCTTCAACCATTTCTTATCGATCGTGAATATGTCGTCGAGAAACGAAACGCTTCTGTAATTCCATTTCTCTTTTGCCTCGACAAGCTCCGCCAGGCTGTTTTCGGTGCTTCGTCGTCGCCAGTATCTTCCTGTGTCCTTGTACATGTCGCGGACGACCGGTGTGCAGCAGAACGTGCAATTGTGCGGGCACCCTCTGCTCGTCGATATGTTGAAATGTTTCTTCATTACCGGCATCGCATCGTAGAAGAGCTGTTTGTCCGCGAACGGCAGGCCGTCGAGGTCGTCCGCCAGAGGACCGACACCGGTGGCGACTAATTGACCGTTCCGCTCGAACCACAGACCGGGTATGTCCGGCAAATCGGTCAGCCGTCTGCCTTCGTCCCACAACGTTGCGAGGACCGTCATCGCGTGCTCGCCTTCGCCGACGCAGACCACGTCCACTTGCGGATTGGAAAGTGTGGATTCAGGCAGGCATGTCGGGTGGATTCCGCCGAATATTATCGGGACGGCCAGCCTTTCTTTGACGACCTTCGCGAGCGCGAGAGCCCACCGGTAGCTGTCGGTCATCACGGAGAACCCGACGATGTCGGGACGAAACTCCTCAAGTTGGCGGACAATCTCGTTCTTCAGGGAGAAAAAACGGCCAAGCCGGGGTACCGGCAGGTAGGCGTCGGCCAGAAGTTGGGGATCAAACGCGAGACAGGTCTGATGACCCTGTTGCTTGAGCACCGCCGATAGACACTCTATAGCCGGACTCTCCGTGCCGGCGTGTACAAAAGCTATCCTCATCAGGTTCCCCCGTGCTTTTAAGAATTGCGACGAGTCCGACAATCTTCCTGTGGGCCGGCCGCTACTCTCTCTCGACGATCATCGCGACAGCCTCGCCGCCGCCTATGCAGAGTGACGCCATACCTTTGTTGGCGTTGACCTTCTTCATCGCGTGCAGCAGGGTGACCAGAACCCGGGCGCCTGATGCACCCAGAGGGTGACCAAGAGCGACCGCACCGCCGTGAATGTTGACCTTGTGCGGGTCGAGCCCCATCATGCGTTGCGCGAGGAGCGCCACGACGGCGAACGCCTCGTTGATCTCAAACAGATCGATATCCTCAACGGTCCGGCCCGTTTTATCGAGCACGCTTTTCATAGCGGCCGGCGGTGCTATCGTGAACCACTCCGGTTCCCTGCTTGCCGTGGCGTACCCGACAATTCTCGCGATCGGCGTGATACCTTCGCTGCGCGCACGCTCAGCCGACATGACAAGGACGGCAGCCGCTCCGTCGCTAATCGATGAAGCGTTGGCCGCGGTAACGGTCCCGTCTTTGGTGAACGCGGGCCGCAACGAGCCTATCTTGTCGAACTTGACTCGTTGCGGTTCCTCATCTTCCGTCACGATTACCGGATCTCCCTTCCTTTGCGGAACCTCAACCGGCACGATCTCGTCGTTGAACCACCCCTTTTCCTGAGCTTCCAGCGCTCTGCGGTAACTCTCGCGTGCGAACTCGTCCTGCGCCTCGCGCGACACATCGTACTCGCGCGCCGTTTTGTCCGCGGCCACGCCCATGTGGAAATTGTTGTACACGTCCCACAGCCCGTCCCTGATCATGGCGTCCGCGATGTTGCCGTCACCCATCCGGTACCCGGTCCGCCCTTTTTCGAGCAAGTAGGGTGCAGCGCTCATGTTCTCGGTACCGCCTGCGACAATAACCTCAGCGTGGCCAAGCAATATCGCATCCGCCGCAAGCATCACCGCTTTCAATCCCGAACCGCAGACTTTGTTCACAGTCAAGGAGTGGACTTTATGGGGTAGGCCGGCCTTAATCGTCGCCTGGCGAGCCGGAGCCTGACCCAGCCCGGCGGATATCACGTTGCCCATGATCACTTCATCCACGTCCGACGGTTCAACGCCGGCGCGTTTCACCGCTTCCTTGACAACGACCGCGCCCAGATCAGTCGCCGCGACGGTGCTCAAGCTGCCCAGAAAACTTCCCATCGGCGTACGAACAGCGCTCACAATTACAGGATCCGGCATAACGTCACTCCTCGCTCCTTATCGATAGCGTTTCCAATTCCCACTCGGACTTCCGGCGGAACACCCCTTTCGTGCTAACCTTTGTTGAGAACCTTCCTGGCCATGTAGTGCCTGTAAAAGGATATAAACTCAAGTAACCTTATATCTCTCCAGAATAGGCTCTTCATCACCCTGATCGATGCCATGAATATGTTCCCGAAGTTTGTCAGACGATACAGCCTGCGCCTGATTATGGCGTCTATTAAACGCCTCGGCAGTACCGGGATCAGGTTGAATAGCGAAGAGAACTTTCTCAAGCTCCTTACATCCTTCACGCTTCCTCCAAGGATGTATGATTTCTCCAATCCCTTTTCTATGCCGTCTATGTCTTGTTCGTTTAGCCTGCCATCATCTATCATGTGTCTGATTATATCGGTTCTTGGGAAGCATTTTAGCCAATAACAGTTAATAATGTCCGGCCTTATCTCGTTGTAGAATCTCGCTGCCTCTACCTGTTCCTTCTCGCCCTCGCCGGGGAATCCAAGTATGTGATCCACCTCCAGCTTGATCCCGGCCTCCTTAACAATCCTGGAAGCTCTCCTGATAACCTCGTTGGTTTCGTATCGATGTATCACGTTCTTCCTCGTATGTTCACATGTTGTCTGGACACCGATCTGGATTATCTCACAGCCGGCGTCGCGCAACATCCTGATGTTGTTCTCATTTATGCAGTTCACATGGCCGATACACCTGAACGGAATGCCTATGGTCTCCCTATATTTTTCGCAAAACTCGCCTATCCACGTGTCGTCGGTCATGAACACCTCGTCATGTATCGCAACGAACCTGCAATCATATCGTTCCTTCATGGCGCTCAGTTCTCGTTGACAGTGTCTTACGAGAACTGAGCGCCAGGAAGGAACGATATGATTCCAGGTTCCTTGCGATACATGAACACCTCGTCATGTAACGCAGCGAACCTGCAATC
>Ga0180438_10006538_pt1 | contig 15723 bp, 16 predicted proteins | sample SS_ome_12_FD_132455 | JGI IMG/M metagenome (GOLD analysis project Ga0180438, IMG submission 132455) | Hypersaline lake sediment archaeal communities from the Salton Sea, California, USA - SS_3_D_2 metaG | ecosystem: Environmental > Aquatic > Non-marine Saline and Alkaline > Hypersaline >...
GGTATTATCTCTTGTGTGTTGAAGGACCAACAGTATATAGGGTCTATCGATTTTTGCATCATCTTTAGTGCCATAGCATATACCTCTCGACCATCTGATACCCTTTGTAACTTGTTCTTCATCAAACTCTACGTCATCAAGCCTACTTTGTGAAATAAGGGATTTTGATGAAAATCCCCACGGATCAAGAGTGATAGTTTTGTAGTGGGGAAACCAACCTCTTTCGCTGGAAGATACCTTAACATCCAGATCTTCCAACATCTTCCTCATGTCAGAAGAGCAATTGCAATAGTTCTCAAAGACGACTCTTTTGGGGATCTTCCCTTCGAAGATTAACTTCTCCAACTTTTTGTCCGTCTTCTCGACCATAGCCTCAAAAGAAGAAGGACACCCTATCGCCAACTTCAGGCTCTTTACATGATCGTTGGAGTGTACATAGAAGTATTTAATCCCATTCCTGAATGGAGTTACAAAAACTACATCATAGGCATAATTCATATCTTTGCATTCCTCATCGCGAACTCTTGTTCTATCTCTTGTGATAGAAGTGTATTTATTCGTCTTACTTTCCCCACGAAGTTTGATTCGAACATCTTTCTTGCAACATCTGAGGAATAGAAGGTTATTATCTTTTGCAGTTCTTCTTCTGTGAATTGAGCATCAACTATCGGAGCTACTCTTGTAATATATTCCTCAAACGTGTACTTCTCTCTTATCTCCTTTATTGATTCTTTTGAGACACGGTTGTATGTCTGAGCAGCAAGACGCACAAGGGTATCTAATGAAGCTGTTAGGATCCCTTCTGCCAGAGTTCTTTGCAAAAACAACCTAATTAGCTGCCGCTTCTTGGGGGACATCTTGTAATGCCAAATCAACGTTTTCTATAATCATATCCTTCACGATTCCATTGATCTCTACTGAGAAATCATATGGCATAGCTTTCAGGTCTTTTGTCTGCATCTCCGGTCTTTCCCTTAGAACTCTTAGCTCAGGATTTTCCAACAGGAATAGATCGGGGCGTTTGGGTTTGAGTACCGCCAAGAGATGTCGGTATGCCTTGTCAATCTTCTTGTCGTAGCCTACCCCTCTTAGACCCTCGAAGCAAAAGCAGATATGGATGGGACCGCCGAAGCCGATATTAACAGCGGCATTTTGCATCCAAGCCAATTGCTTCACGAAGATTTCATTTGTATGATTCACCTGTCCCATCTTAAAATAGAAGAGTTTATCGGCTAACTCTTTTGCTTCTTTTTTACCAGCGGAGTTGTTGCAGGCAAACACAACTATCTTATATCCTTTGGCTCTCAGATGATCGGCTACAATCTTCCAATTCTCAAAGGTAAGTCCTCCCCTCCACTTCCACGGATGAGTCTTTTTATTAGACTTACGAACAATCATTATGTAATCATACATATTCGGGATAAGAATAGCATAAGGCTCTTTCATGGGTCTTTCAAGGGGAGGTAGAGGCATGGACCGGATAGCATCATCGGGGATCGTTGGTTTTGCCCGATGGTCTATAACAAGTTTCTCTAAGGGAAGCTTATCCAATAAAAGGTTCGGAGTGCTAAGCCCTTTGTTAATGACGTGCAATCGTCGAGGCATAAAGTGGTATTCATCGAACCATTCTTTTACCCATTCTTCAGGGAAGGGATACTTCGAGTAGAATCCTACTTTATGTCCTGCATTTCTGTACATAAAGGGAAGCCATATCCCCGCTGACAAACCCAACCCAAATTCAGCGTGTGTGTAGTCTACATAGATCATTTTAGGAATTCTCCATACACATAAAACCTCTTGGCTTTTTGACGTACTACCATCCTTCTTCCTTTGTAGTACGTAATCTGCACAATGCCTGCCCCAAACTCTTCAAGCTTCTTCATCCACCAGTCGGCGGGTTTCACTATGGGATGTAATATCTCCCCATCAATGCGAGAGGGGGCTTGTCTCAAAGAGATCTGAAGTAAGAATCTCTTTGATACTCTTTTGAACTCTGACAACACCTTGTCTATCTCGTCGGGAGGTATATGCTCCAACATATCGAAGGAGGTGAGCAAGTCGAAAGATTCATCTTCGAATGGTAAGTTATCTGCATCGGCTTGTATGTCTGCCGATGGGCAGGAACAATCTACTCCTACGGCTGCGATAGGGAGTTTCTGTCGGAGCATTTGACAGAACTCATTGTGACCACATCCCACGTCTACAATAGACTCTGGTTTAAGGTCTTTGATGATGAAACGCAGGAATTTTTTACCGTTGTTCTCATGTCCGTAGTTTTTTCGGGATGTATTATCGGTGTCGATCTTGCCGTTTTTACTATAGACACCATCTCCGCCATAAATTTTGTCGTATTTGTATTTATCCTTTGCCATTTTACTTTCCTCTAAGCAATTTCTGAGTTCCTTTTATGTGTCCAAAAATTTTCACAGATAACTCAAACATTTTTTTATCTTTCAAAAAAATAGATCGGTAGAATTTATTATGTTCAAGAATCTTCCATCTCTCTAACACTTTCATTTCTTGAGCTTTACCATCGTATTTTCTACCATCAAAGGAACTACCTTTGGAATGATTAAAAACCATATTGAGACATTTTTCAGAATTTTCAAAATCGATTCCTAATCGGGCTGCTATAAATCTCCTGTATAACAAAGAAGAGAACCACCTATTATAACTAACATAAATAGCCCTTTTTCCAAGAAATTTAGTCTCACCGAGAAACTCTTCGGCATGGCTTATCCACATTTCTTTATATCTGCCAAGTAATTTCTTTCTTGTTCTCCTTAGCATGAGATCAAAATATCTCAACTCATGGGCTACTCGACTTGCAAATAAGTTGAATGGATCCCTTAATACCAAAACAGGAACTTTCGCTTTCCCTTTTGATAAATGCTTCTGATTAATAAATATCTTGTTTACATTTTCAGGCAAGAAAGAATCTTCTATGTTAATCAACAAAAGATTGGGGTCCCACGCCCAATTGATATTCTTATTATCTCTTGGTCTATGTTTTACATAGGTGTCCATCTTCCTTTGGTTTAAGTATACTTTCTCTTTGTAAGAAGCGAAGTTTCCTCTCACTCCTTTTAGGAAATCATGCCCTAAAATCCAGTATATAATAGCATGATTTCCACTTCTTCTCATGCCAAAGAAAGGAATAAATTTTCTAACCATTAAATTTTACTCCCGCCAAATTTTCTAATCTGCGAACGTTTTCTTCGGGAGGAAGAGATTTGAACAATAAGTTGTCCCTGAGCCAAGAGATCACCCTCATCTGTCTCTTTAACATAAGTTTAGCTTCGAACTGTTCTCTGTACATTTTGTCAAGACCCTTCTTTACATCAGGATCATAAAGCACAGCCCCACTTCTCATAAAGAACGATTTACCGCAAACGTATACAGGGACTTGGCACATAAACGAATCGACAATCGACGCACAGTTGACAGAGGCAACGAACATAGCCTTCTTGTTTATGTTGAATACTGAGTTTCTTACTACTTTGATGTTCTCGAACTTAGCACAATGATCGAGTTGTTCTTGAAGTCCATGTCTCACTTTGCCGGGGATAAGTCCGGGATGAGGTTTGAATACTACCGTAAGAGCATGTTCGGCAGCGAACTCTGACACCATAGTAATAAACGGAAGCAGACCAACTTTACTACAGCGGGTAATAGATGTATCTCTCATCGCCTGTCCCGGTATAAAGATGAAAGGTTCCTCAGGTATCGGATCGTTACCTGCCTGTGTCCGTTTGCTGATGTTATTATCAATTGTTTCTTGGCAATAATCAGGAGTGTCATTGATCGGATATTCACTTAGAATCTCATCGAATCTCTTTGATGTATATCCGTCACCATAGATGCTTGTCTTATCTATTAACAAACTATCCTTCAATGCTCCTGCCTCATAGACCATATTGGGGATACCATGTTCCTGACAGAATTTCCTCTTGCCTCTATGCTTAAATCCACAGAAGCCAAGATAAAAATCAATATGACCCATCTCATCAATAATCTTAGGAGTATTGCCATTCCTATCGAACTTAATGACTTTGTATTTGAGGTCAAGCTTCTTGGGGTTTTGTTCAGGGGCTTTTGCCTTGAGGAACTTTCGTCCACCCGAAAGCATATGGAAAAAGACTTTGACTCCCCTCTCTCGTTGCAGATAAAGCCCTAAGTCATAAAGTATCTCAGGGGTATGATTCAGTTTGTCCAAAAACAGATCTATATTTCTGAAGTCTAACAATACGTTTTTGATTGGTCCCTTAGGGGATCTTTGGAATTTGGAAGGTTTCTTTTTAGAGACTACTTTTTTGGGAGGAGAAGTTTTCTTTTCCTCTTTGGGAGACTCCGATGAATTAGGAGCAAACTTTTCTTGTATCTCCTCAGCCGACATTCTTCGTATGGGAGTAATAGGCTCATCTACCTCAGGCAATTCATTCTTTTCTTCCATCGGAACATCGGTAGGCTCTTTTGATTCTCCTCCCTTTTCTTCCTTTGCGATGTCGGAGATATCAACTCCCTTTAGAACTGCTGCCCGTATAATCTTAGCAATAGTCCCGAATTTGTCCGGCCAAATCATTCTATTCAGATCGAGGATCTCGTTGTCAAATATTTTTGTGAAGTATGGATCTCCTACAAAATCCTTCCATCTGCACTCCAACTACATTTCGTTTGCTTTCCCATCATACTTTCTCCCACTAAAAGCACTACCTCCTCCTGCTCTCGGTACTTCTTTGAATCCTTCGTCTGTGAAGGGTATGCCAAGTTGTTTCATTACTTTTTTGCGGTAATCTTTATCTTGACACCACTGGTTGAAGTTTATAAAAACTTTATCATAAGGAAGATTGTGGGTTAGGGATAAGAATTCTCTGGCGTGGCTTTTCCACAATTCTGCATAGTAATATGCGTTATAGTCATCTTCGGCTCCCCATGCCCATTTTGCCCCTTTCCTATTTGCTTTGAGCCGACTTGCGAAGTGATTGAATGGATCTCTCAGTACGATCGCATGTATAGTGCGTTCACTTTTACCGATCCATTTCTCCAACTTCATCCTGTAGCCCGGTGTAATGACAGCATTCATATACTTATCTTCGTAACTATATAGGAGAAGATCTTTGTCTACGAATTTTCCTTCTGCCTGAGTCTTTCTCTCCCCCGGCATTTCACTGTAGGCGTTTCTTGTCTGGAAGGGATTTTTGTCGGATTTGACATCATTGATAAACCACTTTTCTCCTTGGGCTTGTTGGAGAATCCAATTCATCACGCCGTGATGTCCACTACGTTTCAGACCATGACATACCAGCGTAAGCTTGTTTACGATCTTGCTTTTTTCTTTAGACATTATATTTCAAAACGCCTCCCTCATAGTACCATTCGATTGCTCTAATAACATCGGCTGGTTTTATCATTTCCATGCACCTTGGAATCTGAAGATCCTTTTTAATCCTGACCGGATCTACACACAGATCCTTTTTATCCTTGTTGTCACCGTCACCCACTTTCTGACAGCGACTCTTCCAACAGCCTCCAACATCACAGCATTTCAAAGCTCCACATAGACTAAGATATCTATGATGGGGATATGCTTCCCACTGAGTAGGCTCCCTTCCTCCTGCTATCACTACACACGGTCTATTCTGAAGGCCATCTTTTTTGCATTCGATAGCAACCGCTGCGTGCATTCCAAAAGTAACAGGGCACAACATCCCGACACTGTGGTAAACGAGCCGTATGAATTGTCTTAGATCCGTTTTCCCTATCAGGTTAATCACGTTTTCCAAAGGAGGATGCCAGTGATGTTCTTCTCCGCATTGAACGAAAGTAATCCTTCCCTTGAAGTAGTCAACTACTTCTTGGTAATATTCAGGATTCCACCACTTGGCTGTGAAATCATACTTTCCACCTGCGAGCATAATCCAGAAGTCGTTTTTCTCCCCCATTTCTTCAAGCTGACTCATCCAAGACTTCTCATCGTCGGATAAAAATATCTCTCCTTTGAAATCCCCTGCGGGGACTGTCACTCCCAACTTGTTTTGCATCTCCTTGCGAAATCCATGAATGAAATGATATTGCCCTCTATTACTATTGTGTATCAAAGGGTAATCTAATCTGAAAATTTCGACATCGGGATCATTTTCCTCGATGGGAGAAAGATGGGGACTGTTCTCCCACAATGCATCACAGGGAGTTCTCACATCGATTAGGATCTCAGGATGAGCTTTCTTGAGATCCCTAATGGCAGCAGTAAGCATCATTAGGTCGCCGGGACATTGACCGTTTTTGAAGATGATCTTCCTTTGCTTCGATGCTTTGGTGATTTTCCTCTTAAGACTCTCTTGCTTAGGAGGCTTTTTTTCAGGAGGCTTGTCTACCGCTTGGGCGGGGATTCGAATCTGTCCTCTCGGACCTTTACCCTCGACAACTTCACCCTCAATCACCTCTGGTTTTTCGGCTTGCTTTGTTTCTTCGGCTTGCTTTGGCTCTTCTACCTGCTGTGACTCTTTGACTTGTTTTTCTTCTGCTTTCTCTTGTTTGTCCATTTTTTACTATGCATTTCCTAATACTCCAATATGATATCTCTGGTTTTCTCCGAAGAGTAAAACCCTAATGTGATTATCGGCAGTGAGCCGATTTTACTTCATTCTTAGAGAGTATAATTTATCAGCTTTCGCAAATCTAACATTTGTTCCGTCATGATATAAATCCATATCCGACGAAATTACCTTACTCTCGACCACTTTGACCTTCGCTGCGTCCTTATCATTTGAGAAGATCTCTACCTCTTCATTCTCGTTGATATGGACCACAATGCCATTATCCAATACGGTGAAGTTAATGCCACTATAGGAGATTCCCTCGACCTTCCTGATTGTGTAAGAAGCGAATCTCTCATCAAATTTGAAGATGAATTTGTCGTATTTGCCTTTTTGATGGGCAATTACGATTAACACTTGATTCTCGTATCGTGCATCGATGATTTTGTACCCATCGAGTTCTTCACACTTGAGTTGGTAGTGTTTTCCTCTTGATGGGAAAAGCGAAAGATAATAAGCACCCAAGATGTTTTGGATAGCAACCCCATCGAACATCGAAGTTGCTTTCTCCATAACTGTTGCTACAGTTTTGAAAACAGCTTGGATATTATTTCCCATTTCGACAAATTGTATTTCACGAATTTTATCTACGTTCTTAATGTAGATCCTGCCATTAGTGGACATTATGTCTTCGGCAGCGATATTGCAAGGAATTTCTTTATCGTTCACAACATCCCACATTTTAACCATGCCCTCATTTGGATCTCTTGAGAAATCCACTCCTGCACAGATAGGGAGATTGCTGCGAGGAGTTACTCCTATGTGTTTAGTATTTGTATCGAGCATCTTTTTCCCATTAACAAAAATAGCCCCCTGAGTGATCGTCCAATTCAATCCTTCAATCGATACGAATTCTACAACTTTTGTAGGAAATTTCTGAAGTTCTTTGATCTCGAACAGGTTATCTCCCTGAACAGCAACAAGTTCAACAGGAACAATGATGCATTCGACAGCCTCAGACGGAGGACCGACTCTCTTACCCTCAAAGAATAGAGCCTTGTACCAATCCTTGTAAGCTTGAGGGATCGTATCAAAGGGTAAACAGGCAGCAGGATAACTCACCTCTTTGTGAAAAACAGGGATGTTGGCTCTCATTCTTTCCTCAAGCTCTCTGCCTTTATCCTTGGGATATCTAATCGGGGTGTACTTCCCTTTGAAGGGATGCATACCCACGAACATCTGAAAGCTTATAATAGCAAAGCTGTACCAATCGGTAAGCTGTGAGAACTTCTTACTATGATAGTCACGAATCGAGGGAGTAATAGCTGTAGCAGAGAAACTCTTTGTCTCGTAACTATCGGTATCGATGAAGTAAACATTCTGAAACTGCTTATCGGTCAAGAGGTTTAGTTCGCTCATATCAACAATAAGCACACCTGCCTTATGAATGTCGGCTATTGTCCCCTGTGCTTGCTGAATGAGTTTTAGCATTATCTCTTCATTCAAACCATTCCTCTTTCGGAAACCCTTGGGGAAGATCTGGCAAAGAGTCCAATTCGGCGGCACTGCTTTCATAGTATACCCGATACACTGATTACGAGTGTTCATCAGGAGTTTCTTTGGTCGGATGACATTATCGTTATCGATAGCTTCAAGTTCTTGAAATTTTGCGAAAGGAATAACTCTCTTTGCTGAGAGGTATATCTTGTAAGCTTTAGGTCCTTTCACAAAGATCTTGCCTTCCCCTCCTTCGTAGACAAACTCATTCTTTGTTAAACGAACTCTTCTTGTGCTACCTTTTTCAATAACTTCCATTTTATTCTCCCAAGTAGAGAACAGCCATGGAGAGATCATCCCCATGTTCTAAGTTTCTCTTACTACACCAACGACGGAATTTGTTAAGCCTCCGTTGCACAAATGGACCGGCAAAAAGTTTCATCTTGAGAAGTTCAGGAACAACTTGCAGATAGTCAACGTTTTTTACAAACGATGATGTCTCTTCCACAACGTCTTCATAGAAGCTCTGCACCCCATCTGATATAAGTGCTATCCACTCAACGTCCTGTTTTGCATTGACCATCTCTATCTGAGTCCTAAACTCTTCTACAATCAAAAGTCCTGCCGATCCATCGGGACCGAGCCTTTCTGTTTTTTCTCTTGATGACTCTACTTCTGTCGTTATCTCACCATCAGGTTTGATGATATGGATCGAATTCTTTTTTGTTCCCTTAACTTTCCATGCATCATATCTTTTTCTGCGGTCATAAAGATAGTTAATATAGAAAGGGTAACTATTCTTTTCGTCCGAAGGAGAGGTTCCTGTCACAAGCCAAATTTCTCCGTTAGTGTACTTTATTGCAATACATCCATCCCCATAAAGAAGCGCGGAGAGAGTGTTCGTTTCTTCATTCATCATGGCACATAGCAGAGTTGCATCAAGACATTCCACAGGAAGGTTAAGCAACTTGGCTATGGGTCGTGCTGAAAGGATACACTTGCTTGTAATGAATTCCTTTGTACTGCCGACCTCGCTCATTTCGTTCAATGCTGCGACACAGAGTATTCGTGAACCGAAGTCGGTGAGAGGAGATCCACTACATCCATCTGATAAAACAACCATCGAAGGTTGAGCCAAAACATAGTCATGGCATACCTCATGTTTCGAGCCTATATAAAACGCACAATCCGTTTTCATAGCAGTTCTCCAAAAAGTAAGGCCCTACCCACCCGTTAACGCGGAAGATGTCATGGATGTGGGTAGGGCCGTACAGTCTATTTATGTCAATCGTTATTTAGAAAGCCAGCGGCTGACTCGATTTCCCCGAACCCAGAGCCTGACTCTGACTCGACACACTTCGAGAGATGAAGTCCGACAAACGGGCAAGGCTCTTTTCGTCGGCGTCTTCTATGTCGATGTACTGAGCCATCCCTGCTTCGTTCTTGAAATCTTCGAGATACCGAGAGATATCAGGATCGTCTTTCGTCCCTACACCCACCAAAACAGTGAGAATCGATTCGAGAGCTTCGTTCCTGTTTGCCTCTGCCAAATCATCTTTGACATCGGAAGAACTAACTCCGTGATCTCTCTCGGAACGATTATCCATACCATCGGTGATCGTGATGATTAGAGCATTGACGGTAAAATCGTTCTCTTCGAGATCCACACCGTAAGCAATGGTCGCCGTAATAGCGTTCTTGTCGGTGTAGTATAGAGCCGTCATGCCGCTCGGATGGAGACACCCGATGTAATCGTAGGTGTTGCAATCGACGAGAGGTTTGAAACCGTGGATCTCTCGGTAGTTCTGATTGAATGCTAACACTCGGAGCAAGAGATAGTCAGCCCTCGGCGAGAGACGGCAACTTTTGACCGCTTCCTGCAAACATCTCTCAAGTTCATCCCTGTAAGCACTTACACTCGAACTCTCATCCACTACGAGTGTAACGAGTGTGTATTCCGTTGTTCCTTCTTCGGCAAGATAGTCTAACCCTGCCGCCGTGTACCCAAAGGTTTGACCCGTCAGGTTATGGGATTCCATTTTTAAGCTACTGCTCATGGCGACCTCCCTAAATGATATCCGTCGTTTTTGCGACAGAAGCCCCTCGGTTATTCTTCATATCCTCTAAGAAAGCCTCCTGAATAGCAGGGAAGTCCACGTCCGGGGTTGCAGGAACAGGACTCATACAATCTTCGAGGAATACCATTTTTTCGACGACCTTAGGATCATTAAACCCATCAGCAATGTCTGTCGAAGTATCGGGAACACAATGAGATCCCGCTTCTCCTCCAACATAGAGTTTGGTACACCCATGTTCAAGGTTGGTAATCAGGGGGACATTTAACTGAGTGGACTCATCGTCGGGATCGGGAACCTCTGCTCGAACTGCGGAATAGTGTTCGGTGAGGATATTGCTTCCCTTGCTCACATAATTGACATTCTGCTTCTTTTTTCTCTGCCAACTTTGAAGAGCTTCTGCCAAGGGAGGTAGGATTTTGTTGCCATCCGTACCAATCAAGCAGTGAGGAGGCCACAAACAAAGTACTTTTCGTTTGCCATCTTCCAGAGCTTTTGTGTACTCTTTGGCGTGTTGACGAGAGTTCTTGCCTCTCATGGTTGGGAGGACAGGCCACCATACGGAGTCAACAACCATTTGGTGGGTAATGAGGGTGAATGGATCGGGGTTTCTACCTTCACTATTTCTCCACATCGGCCAGTGGGCGATGTCGTAGTAATAGTGGCAGTCCAACGTGACGTGGATCTGATTGAGTTTCTCCCCGAACTTGTCGATAAATGCAGCCAGACGAGCCATGTCTTCATCCGCACCGGGGACGGATAATGCACCCGTTGGATCGCAGAAATCGAACTGAGGATCGATGATCAACAGATCATTTTTTTCCTTCGCCATGTTCTTTCCTTTCATGCAACAACGATTCTATTAGTTCTTCAAAAGGCAGAAGAGGACAATCCCAGATATCTCTTTCTTGCCCACACCTATGAGCATCGGTCTTTATCTTCTGCCTTACAACACAGAGCATTATAAGCGATTACCCCACCTCTTGCAAGGGCAAAAAGCGAAAATAATCAACTTTTTTCTACTTCCCAAAATGTCTATTTATTGAACCATACCCATACTTTTGCCCCTAACAGGTCTTCGTTACTCAGTTGTAGGAAGGCATCATATAGATAGCCATCTCCATCGCTTGGTAAAGTTCCTGTTGTGTAGCCCGGCCCAAGTAAAGATCTTTGAACGCGAGTGAAATTAAACCCACGATCTCCGACAGGGGCATTAAATTTTCTCATCCATCCCCTATCCTTATACATGTCTGTGTAGGGAATGAATGCTCCTCTGGATTTAGCAGATAAGAGCCATTCCTCTATATCCTTTGAAGTAAAAAGGTAGAGAGGTACGGACCAATAGTGTTTATATCCTGTGAAAGGGCATTCATATATTACACTATCTTTGAAGGCTGTTGCATTAATACCCAGTAATTCTAAAGCTTTCCACGGATTGTGAGCGATAGAAACTAAAGGTAGAAAATCCGTTTCTTCACAGAACTTCTCATCCATTTTCGAATACCAACCTGCTCCCGTTTGAGTGCTATCCCAATTTTCAAACGGTTCAAGAATGTCTCCGAACTCATGCACCTTCGTTGGTTCTTTGAATTTTACAATCGTAATGTTCGACATATTCTGTATCCCTTTGTATTACGAATCCAAGAAAGCAGAAAACTCGTCTGTGGTCATAATCGTAATACCTAATTCTTTTGCTTTGTCACTCTTGCTGCCGGAGCCTTCTCCTGCAACTAAGTAATCGGTTTTTTTACCCACACTACCTTTAACGGTTCCACCGTTCGCTTCGACAAGATCCTTCCACTTTGCTTTGCCCCCATCTAACGAACCAGAGAGAACCACGTTCTTCCCTGTTAGTTTGCCGACAGCCTTCTTCACGTACACAGGCTCGATAAACTTCAAAAGCTCATCCAACTCTTTTTGATTGCTATGGAAGAAAGCAACTGTGTTAGTAGCAGTGATCGGACCTATGCCGTCGATGTCACATAGCTCGGACTGAGTAAGATACCTGATTTTCTCAATGTCTCCGTACTTATCTGCCAACAGCCGACCAACTTCTTTACCCGAACCGTCGATACCGAAAGAGGCAAAGAACCTATCGAGAGGGATAGGTAGTTTTTTCCCGTTAGCCCTCATAGCTGCTGTAGCTTGTCTAAGCTTAGTATCGTCCTTAATTTGCTCAGGAGCAGGAACCATCCAAATACGAGCATCTATAAGAGTAGCTGTTCTTTGGGTAAAACCATTTTCCACCAAATCTCTGATATTCAGTTTGTAGAAATCAGATCTTTTAGAAAGAAATCCTGCATCCATCAACTTCGTGATTGTGCTTTCAGAGATTCCTTTTACCCCAAGAATAGTGAGAAAGTGGTTGAGGCTCTTGATGTTTTGAGCAGGGCAATCGGCGTTATCACACACAAGAGCCAAAGCATCATTTGAACCTTCCTCTTCTATGAGGTTATCTCCACAGCACGGACAGACATCGGGAACCTTCACTTTGCCGTATGCCTGTACAACACTTTTCAGTTTCGGGATAATCTTACCCGACTTGATGATCTCGATACGAGATCCCACGCCAATCTTGTTGGATTTGATAATCCCCACGTTGTGAGCAGTGCATCGGCATACGGTCGTGCCTTCTAATTGAACACCGTCGAAGATTAGAACAGGAGTTACATTTCCTGTTCGGCCTGTTTGCCAAATGATCTCTTTGACTTTAACTTCTTTCACTTCGTCTTTGAACTTCCAAGCAATTTTACCTTTGGGATTGCCGGTGTCTTTGTTTCCTGAGTGTCCGAGTTGTGCTTGAAGATCAAGCTCGTTCACGGAGATAACAACTCCGTCAACCATGAAGTCCAACTTCCGATGTCCGTCTTCCATCAGTTGCAACTCTTTTTCCTCAAAGGGGAAGAATTGCACATAGCCGAACCCCTGCTTCTTTGCCCACTTGCCTCTTTCGACTTCTGTGGTGAACGGAGCATCATCCATGATAACATTATAGGCAATAAAGCAGATGCCTCTGCCCTTGAGGTCCTCAGCGTCTTTGAGGTTAAGAGAACCTGCCGTATGCGCCCTTGGATTAGCCTTGGCATTATCTCCTAACTCATCGCTGACTCTTTTGAATTCCGAGATCGGCGTTTCGAGTTCTCCACGAACAATGCAATCGACCTTCTCCTTAAGTGAAGTCGGTACGCCCTTAACGTACTTCATTTTATCCGTAACATCGATACCGTCTTTGCCCGATTTGGAACGAAGTCCTGCCTCTACCAACTGACCGTCCTTGTAAACCAAAGACAGAGCAATACCGTCATGTTTGAACGACATAACAAAGAAGGCTTTGAGCCATGCGGGATAATGTTTCTGTCGGCTGATATCCATATCTACCTTCCGACAATCCTCAAACCATTTGCAGAGGATCTTCTGTTTTTCAGCCTCAGTGCCGTTACACTTGTTGATAGAAGTCATAGGAGGATCGTGCTTGACTTTCTTTCCTCTGATTTTCGATTTCCCAGAGTGTACGGACGAGAAAATCGGAGAAGAAGGACAAAGATCGAAGAGCCTTTTTTTGAGGGCATCGTACTCGTTGTCCAGCACTACTTCTCCCGTAATAGGATTGATACAGTCGTCCCCTGTTTCGTGGAAAGCTGTATCGAGTGCTTCGATAATCGTCTCAAGTTCTTTGACTTCTGCCTGTTCCTTCTTGGAAAGTTTTGGCTTATTGGCTTTTTTAGCCATATCTTGTTCTCCGTCATGTTTGGCGATAGCTGCCTTTGCCGACTCCATGCCGGGGACAGAGGCAAACATATCAAATACTTCAGTCATTTTCTTCATCATGGCATCCTTATATAAGCCAAATTCTGGGCTTCTGGCAAGTTATGGCTGTTTGACCCTCATTTTTAGCTCAAAAACGAGGATTTTCTTATTTCTTCCAATATTTTCAACTGCCAATCCATAGCACATACCCAATAGGTGTTAGATTTGAATAACCCTTTGCCCAACTCAGTCTTTTTCGCTTTTCTAATCTTACCTATCTTAGCATGTATCAAACGTCTATAACGTTCTCTAAGTAGATGTCCTCTTCTACACATAATGTCTCTCAACTGGCTGATAGCAACATAGCCGTTTCAATCTCCGCCGCATGTAATTGTATTGTCTCCTTAGTTGGTGCAAAAATTTCCTTAGGTAAATCAGTGCGAGCGAACCATCTCCATTCTTTACATTTGGTAGGTTCCTTTCTGATGGGTTCTCCCTGCACATGCCAAGCTAAGTAAACAAGACTGACATAGTGCTTACCTTGCTCAGGAAAAAATTCGTTGACGGGACGAAGAAAGCTTACATAATCGGGATCAATAATAAGACCCGTCTCTTCTTTTGCCTCTCTAATAACTGCTGATTTAGGTCCCGGTTCTCCGTAGTCCATTCTTCCTCCGGGCAAAGCCCATAGACCTGCGGCTGTTTCACAGGCATCCCCCCTTAGTCCTAAAAGGAGTTTGTTCTTCTTGACCACAACAACAGTGCAACCAACTCTTACGGGTTCATCAGCTTTTACTTTCTTTTTGCTCATCTTCTGTTAGTTCCTCATTTTTCTTCTTCACCCATTCGGCCATAGCCTTCATGGTCTTGGCTTCTTTTTCAGTTACGATAGTATGCACCTCATCGCTGGCAAGTCCCCAAATATATCTCCATCCATTCTTTAGTCTCCTCCAAAGACTCTTACCTTGCTTAAATTGAATTTCCCAACCCAATTCCCAAGGCATATCTTTATCATAGCGATCTATGGTCATGCGGAGATTGAAACGATGACCTCTTAACCATACAGTTGTATTCTCATCAACAGTTTCTTCTGAATCCCCTGCCACCCATGAGAGATACTCGATAAGAGTTGGCAGATCTTTCTGCCGAAAATCAGAAGAACTTAAAATACCCCACTTATGGACGTGATGAGAATTGAAGAGATATGCGAGTGCTACTCCAAATCGGTTGAAGAAATGGTAGCGGAGGTATTCCTTAAAATCATAAGGAGAGATTGAGAGATAAGGGAATATCTTATCGCGATAATTCTTCGCAGCTACTGTAAAGAAGAGTTCATTATCGTCGTCTTCATCTTTTGGAGGCCAATATATGAGGTGGGTAACATGGTCTAAACCCATGCACTCGCAGCCCAAATATACATCTCTCATATCATATTCTTTTTCATTATTCATAGTCATTCTCCCACACTATAACACAAACACTTTCGCTGTGTTAGTGTTTTTTCTTTTTGATATGATCGGAAAGTTCCTTGCAGAGAAGGATCTTTTTTCGCGATTCTTCGGGGAGATGGTCAAGATTGATTGCTTCAACGGCAAACTCAAAGAACCTCATATTCAGATTCTTGAGTAGGATTTGGAAGTTTTCAGGACTGAGTGCTTCTTTTTTCTTTTGGATTTGACGAATGTGGGATTTAGATGTACCAAGGGCATCGGCTGCTTCTTTAAGCGAATAGCCTCTCTTCTCTATGAGATAATGTACAATATCCAGAGATATCGCCTTGGTGATCATAACAAGTTTTCCGATTGTTAGAGAGTGTCCGCGGACCCCGCCGGTCGCCCGGTTCAGACTCTAAATTGTTTTCGTTATTA
>Ga0180438_10006540_pt1 | contig 15718 bp, 6 predicted proteins | sample SS_ome_12_FD_132455 | JGI IMG/M metagenome (GOLD analysis project Ga0180438, IMG submission 132455) | Hypersaline lake sediment archaeal communities from the Salton Sea, California, USA - SS_3_D_2 metaG | ecosystem: Environmental > Aquatic > Non-marine Saline and Alkaline > Hypersaline >...
CGGTCTGATATTCACCTTTTTCAGGTTAATCGGGAAAATCGAAACCGTTTACCAGCACTCCTGGCAGCGTATGTACAGCCGTTAATGAAAAGAATTCACATCGATGGAAAAAGTTAATGCCGGCCGTGCATCAGGTGGGCATAAAATTGATTGGGCAACAGTTTTCCGAATTTAGCTGGCAGTGAGAGTCGATAAGGAAAATGAATTTCAGTTTTTTCTTTTTCCAATCCCTTAATAATTTTTTGGGCGGCTTTTTCAACCGGCAGGACAAATAATCGGGGGATATTTTTTTTCTTAATCATTGGCGTGTCTACAAAACCTGGGGAGATTAGGCACAATTTAACACCGTTTTTTATGAGGTCAATGCGTAAACTTTCCAGGAAAACGCCCAGCGCGGCTTTACTCGCTGAGTAGGGTGCCGCGGCTGGCATTCCGCGATAACCAGCCAAACTGCCGGTTACCGCAATCAGTCCGCGGTTGCGTTTCATCATCGTTGGTAATAGCTGATCAATAAAATAGAGTGCGCCCCAAAAATTGACATCAAATGTCTCCTTAATATTTTTCAGCGATAGTTCCTGTACCTGGAATTGTCGTGAAGTACCAGCATTTAGAATGGCCACATCCACCGTGATTTCTTTATGCCGTAGGTGTGTGAATAATTGTGCAACTTCTTCTGAATGAGTCACATCGCATTGAAAAATAGATTGCTGATTTTGAACCTTCGCCGGTAGTGATTGCAGGAAATTTTCAAGTAAGTCGAAACGACGGGCCACCAGGATTAATTTGTTTCGTGGCACTAATTGCCGCGCCAGTTCCCGTCCAATTCCGGAAGACGCCCCGGTGATTAAAATCGATTGATTGACCAGCTTCATTTCGTGTGCAGGATTTTGAATTGTTTAAAGGGATCTGTTTTTAATATTTTCCGTATTCAAAGGCTGTTTGATACATTGCCACAATTTTTTCGGTGGTGGTAATCGGTTGAATATTATGACAGGGGGCCAGGATATAGCCACCGTTCTTCCCCAAAATGTCAATGTTTTCTTTGACTTCCGCAATTACTTCATCCACTGAACCATAAGGTAAGGTGTATTGATTATCTACGCCACCGTGAAACACCAGTTTGTCCCCGAATTCTGTTTTTAGTTCACGCCGATCCATGCCCGGGCAACGCCATTGAATGGGATTTAACAGATCGATTCCAATATCAATCATTCCGGAAATTAAGGGACGAACGGCACCATCACTGTGGTGAAACGCTTTCGCCCCAAATTCATGAACGAGCTCAATCATTTTTTTCATATTGGGCTTGATAAATCGTTCGACATGAGTTTCGCTCATTAACAAGCCGGTTTGCGTTCCCAAATCTTCGGCGACATAACATATTTCAACATTTCCGACTCCAGCGCTTTCCAAAAGGCGAGAGATAAGTGTATAATGAAAATCAAATAATCGCTCTAAGATAGCATCGGCTAATTCCGGATTGAGCGCTAAATCAACAAATGCTTGTTCCATTCCCCTTAACTGGCAGTATAATAAAAATGGCTCAAAAGAGCCACATTGTACCGGCCATCCGTTCAGATGCAATTGATCGATTTGTTTCCGAACATGAGTCACATCAAACCAATTCGGATCAGGCCAGGGGAATGCTTTTATCTCTTCAATTGTTTCAGCCCCCGCTAATGGATGAAAGATTACTTCCTGGTAAGTTCCCGCGCCATTCGCATAAGCGACCGTTCGATATTGTAAATTCCATATATCATTTTTCGCGGGTCCAATATAATTTGGATTCACGGAATGCAATTTGTCGATCTTCAGCAACTGCCAGAGGTCGTCTTCAGTAACGCATTTTAAATCATTTAATAATCGTTTTAACAATTCTGGTGTGGACCAAAAATCAGTTGGTACACGCTCCGGAATTTCATGATTTAAAACAAGTTGCCACCGCTCAAGTGGGCATTGCATTAAGAAATTCCTCCGTAAATAACCAGTGACAGAACAAATGTAACGAAAAATTTGGGGATAAGTTGGTACTTTTTAATCTTGATTCAGTATTATTGCTACAAAATTCAGAGAAAAAAATATCGCCAAAAATCAGATGAAGCTGATAAAAAAAAGATGGTGTTTTGTATAGATTCATCAATTTTGCTCAAGATGTTAAAACTTTTACCGTGCACAATAAATAGTTATCAGGTTCCCGCTTGATTACGTCACAATGTACTTTTTGATTTTGCAAGCGTGTGTTCAAGCGATTTCGGGCCAAAATTCCTTCATAACTATCCATTTCTGGTGCTTCAACGCCATTCATCCGGATTCGTTCAATTTGATGATATACAATGTTGCTTTGCTTATCATCAATTAAATTCAACTTGAGCAAAAAGGAATTCCCGGTTAGTGCTTCAAGGACAACGCCCTGAACCCAATCCAGTTTTTCCATAGCAACTCCTTTCTTAACTTGTCGTTAATAACCGAAACGTTACAATGGTATCAATTTTTTTTGTTGACAAGCCGGAAAAAAATTGCTATATTTTATTGTCGTGTTTATATAGCTGGTTTTGCCGGCTTGTTCAATTTTCGCCGGATCATTTGATCCGGCGAATTTTAATCGAAAATAAAGTACCTAACTTATCCCGGCTGTGTTATATTAATATAACAACTTCCCTTGAAAATGTCAAGCATTTTCTTGAAAAAAATTTTTATTATTAACACATAATGATTAATTTTATAGAATTTGTTAACACATAATTGCTAATTGGGTGTATTCTTTCCTTTGCTTTCCTTCAATATTTTTATATTAAACCACAAAAGGTCAAAAATTATTATTTTTCTGAACATAAATAACTATTCATCATTAAATATGCAAATTTTAACATTTTAGCAATTAAGTTATTTAAAATACTAAGATTGTAATAAATGACGTTGCTTTCTGTGGTGTAAAGGCTTCTTTGTGTGTGACAAAACATCTGGCAAGAAGGACGAAATGAAATGCGGGATTAAAAAAGAGCTGATAAGATGAAGAGCGCAATCAAACCATCTCTTTTAACGAAAGATCGGTAAACGAACCGTTACTGTCGTTCCTTCGTTTTCGACACTTGAGATATTAATCGTACCTTTGTAATAACTAATCGTTTGATAGGTAATCCAGAGACCAAGTCCGGCACGCTCACCATTTTTCCCGGTGAAAAACGGCAGGAATACTTTTTGAAGCATGTCTTTTCCGATACCACACCCTTTATCTTCAAAAATGATCTCCACATATTCGCCACTCGTATCGATCTGGGCAGATATCTTTACTTTCTGACCATTGGTAGAAGCATCCAGAGCGTTCTGAATAATATTTGTGAAGGCATTAGTTAACCGGTCGCTACCATAAATCCACGGCAATTTATTCGGGACATGAAATTCGAGTTGATCAATATCAAATTGCATTTTGATCCCTAAGAAAGCATCTTGTAAATCATAAGGGCGCATTTCATCTTTTTTAAAGAGGCTGACAGTGGTACACAGATTATCCACAATACGGGCGGATTTGTTGATACAGACGGAGGCATTTCGGAAACTTTCGATTACCACCGGATCTTTATCATCGCTGAAATAGGTGCGCAACATTTCGTGGTTTCCAGAAATTCCCGCTAGTAAATTATTTAATGTATCTGCCAGGCCAGCCACGACTTCAAAAACAGCATCCTGACGCGTTTTTTCTTTCACGATTTGTCCCAGGTGTTTCCGTTCAAGGCCACGTTTAATGCGAATTTTTAGTTCTTCGTCGCTACACGGTTTGAGCAAATAATCATAAGCGCCCAAACGCAAGGCTTGAATAACCGTATCCAGAGAACCGTAACCGGTAATGAGGATAACGATAATCTCGGGCCATTTCTTTTTGACGTGTAGCAATAAATCGATTCCGGAAATTTCATCCATCACAATATCAGACAGAATCAGATCGAATCGTTCTTTTGACAGAATTTCTAATGCCTTTTTAGCATTATTAACAGCTAAGACATCATACCCTTCAATCTCAAGGCTTAATCGCATCCCTTCCAGCGCAATCGAATCATCTTCTACTATTAAAATCTTCTCTTTCATTGACATCCCTCAGAATTAATTTTATTCGTTTCAATTAATTCTGCTCACACATACACAATAAATTATTGGGAAATATTTATTAATAAGATAATGTTTAAATATATAGCAGCGAACAAGGAGTAGACATTAATATGATATTTCCAAATTTAATAATCAAGATTTTTTTTATTAAATATTCGTAACAGCTTGATATTAATACTTTTCTTAATTCATTATCAAAAATAGTATTATATTTATTTCAGCTCGATTTATTCTCCGGCTTTAATTGGTAAATAAATCGTAAATTCGGTTCCTTTATTGACTTCACTTTGGACTTCGATTTTCCCTTCATGCGCTTCAATAGCTCCATGAACCACTGAAAGTCCTAATCCTGTACCCATTTTTTGTTTCGTGCTGTGAAACGGATCAAAAATATTAGATAGTTCGTGGGATTCGATTCCGATCCCTGTATCGATAATCTTTATGATAACGTTCTTATCTTTTCGACGAGTGAAAATTCTAATCTCGCCACCATTCGGCATCGACTCCTGGGCATTTAAAATCAAATTTAATAAAATCTGGGTTAATTGCTGCGAAGAAGCATATATTTTCGGAAGTGATTCTGAAAGACTTTTTTTAATAGTGATCTTGTGAATCGATAATTGGCTTTGCATTAAAGAAACCACTTCATCAACTACCAGGTTTAGATCCGTCCAGTGCTTCTCCTGCCGTTCAGGGCGATGTAAGCTAAGTAATTGTTTAACAATATTACCGATACGCTTCAAGCCTGTTTCCACAATATCCAGGCCGGAATATTGTTTCGAATCTTCTTTCAATTTTAATTTAACTGCGGCCAGACTGGCCATGATGCCCTGGAGGGGATTATTGATTTCGTGAGCAATGCTGGCCGCCAATTTTCCGGTGGCGGCTAAGCGTTCCGATTGAATCAATTTTTCTTGCATTCGCTTTTGCTCAGTAATGTCGCGAACAATTACTAATGCTTCACTGGCATTATGGTCTTCATTTTCTTCGATTAGAGAAACGGAGCACTCCAGGTCGAAATTCTCGCCGGTTTTCTTTTTGCCTTTAAATTCACTGCGGTAATGTCCTTTTTCGGCCAGGGCGAAGTAAAGCTCTTGTTCGTAATTTAAAAAATCAGCCTGGTCAGCAAATAATTTGGCAACATAAGAATTTTGAAGTTCTTCTAAATCATATTTAAAAATTTCAGCCAATTGCTCATTGCACCAGACTAATTTGTTGTTCTTCAGTGTATAGACCCCGTCTTTAACGTTATCAATTAAGGCACGATGATGTTCTTTCGATTTTTTTAGATTGACTTCCAATTGTCGTTTCTCGGTAATATCCCGGGCAACAAATAAAATGACTTCGTTATTATTTAGACTTAATTTTTCGGCACTGACTAATGAGTAAAGCAAATTTCCATTTTTACAGCGGTAACGGCACTCTAAATTACGAATCGCCTTTCCACCGGCCAGTTCTTCAAATGTATTTTTATTTTGCATGAAATCATCGGGATGCAACAACTGCAAAGTTCCGATTTGGGCTGCTTCTTCTGGTTGGTAACTTAATTTTGTAAAAAAGGCCGTATTCCCAAATAAAGTTTTGGATTCCAAATTTTCAATCGATATCAGATCCGGCGAATTCTCAACGATACTTCTGAATTTTGCTTCAGAGGCCACCAACTCCCGGGTTCGCTCAATAATTTTCAACTCCATTTCCTCGGCGAATTTGGATAGTTCCGTATATAAACGGGCGTTCTCCAGCGCTACTGCCGCTTGATCGGCAAACATCGTTACCACTTGAATTGAGTCTTCACCAAAGGCGTCGGGTGTTTTACTAAACAGGTTGAATACCCCTAATAATCGTTCTTCGTACATTACCGGTACCCAGAGTGCGGATTTGAAAACATTTTCGGGCGACATTAATTCGGTAGCTTTTTTCATATCGACGGGTGTGAGGGCATTTCGTTGGGTGCCGTGCCAGTAAACAACCGCTTCCCCATTTTTAAGGGCACCGTTAAAGTTTTTATAAATACGTTCCAGATGATCGTCAGAAAAACCGATGGTAGTCGAAAGGCGAAAAATGTTGGTTTCTTTGGAATAGGTAAAATAGGCTCCGAATTCGGTGCCCGCCGCCATCACTGCACCTTTTAAAATGGACCGAATTAATTCACGTGGATCACGAATAGAGACCATTGCCTGACCGGCCTCATACAGAGCGGTGAGTTCACGATTATGTCGCTCGATTTCTTCGCTGGCGCGTTCTCTTTCGGTAATGTCTTCATATAATCCAACAACATTGGCGACTAACTTTCTTTCATCAATAATCGGGAATAAAACGAGGCTAGTACAAATGGTTCGATTTTCTTTTACTTTTTCATCGATCTCTTTTAGATTAATCCAAATTGGGGAATGCGAAACAGCTTTCCCGTCGAAGGCCGCGGCCAATAATTGCTGAAATTCACTGTTTTTATTCAGCGGCAAATTCATCATGTTGGTTGCCGTGATGAGCGGAAAGAACATTTTTTCAAAGGCTTTATTCACCCTGACGGTCCGGCTGTCGGCATCCAGTATTTGTACGCCATAAGGATTTAAATCTATAATTTTTTCCAGGAATTGATTTTTCTTTCGCAATTCTTCTTCAATGATTTTTCGTTCGGTAATGTCTTTACTGATACCAACCGCGCCCAGTTGTTGCCCATCATCTTTAAAAATAGGGGAGATGGTTAATAAAATCGGAAAAATTTCTTTGGTTTGACGAAGGGCAGTCAGTTCACCATTCCAGTGGTTACCGGTGAAGACGAGGGGGAAAATTTCTTTTTCAATTAATTCAAGGCTCGCCGGGCAGTATAAATCTTCCCAGGGCACATTCATCAACTGGTCTCGGGAATAGCCAAACATTTGCGCCAGCGCCTTATTGGTAAAAATCAGTTCTCCGGAAGTGTCGGTTACAAAGACACCGTCTTCTGAAGATTCAACTGCGGTTGACAAAATACGGATTTTTTCTTCGGTCTTTTTTCGCTCGGAAACATCCCGCAGGTGAACCATAAAAATTGGTTGTTCGTGCACCTGAACTTTCTTCGCATAAATTTCGACAGAAACGAGTTTTCCATCTTTTCGAAAGACCTGGAGTTCGAAATTATTCGGTAAAGGCTGCTCCTGGCCAAAATTCTTTTTCAATGTCGCCAGGTTGTGACAGGACTCCCGCGTCAGGAATTTGATAAATTTCTGATCGATTAATTCCTCGCGATTGTATTTAAAGAGTTGACACAATCCATCATTTACAAACGTCAAGGTCCCATTGTCACGAATGAGCACCACACCATCATTTGATTGTTCAACTAACACCGAATACAATTCTTTCGACTCACGTAACGCCTGTTCGGCCTTTTTGTGGTCGCTGATGTCGCGACACAGGGCCTGTAATTCACAGACTTCATTATTTTTTTTGATTGGTACCACCGAGATTTCGAGAGTAACTTCCCGACCGTCTTTTCGATTAATGATTAATTCATCTTTATAAGTAAAGGCACCTTTAAAAGTTATATCGAATAACTTGGCTAAGTGTGAAACTGACTTGTGACTGACGATTTCTTTAAAGGGCAAACCAATGAGTTCTTCCAGTGAATAGCCACTGATTTCGACCATCATCGGATTGGCAAATGAAAATAAACCGGTTGAATCTACCCGGAAAATACCATCCATTGCCGTCTCAACAACTTCCTGAAAACGCCTTTCCGACGCATTTAATTCAGTCTCGATCTGTTTCCGTCGGGTTTCATCCTCATGAATGGCTACTACATTGATGATTTTGCCATCCTTACCGTGCACTGGTGCAAATGTAATCCGGACACACACTTTTTTGCTGGGAATACCTTCGTAACCTGATTTAGAGGTTTCATACCAGAGGGGACCGACCGTAACAATCTCCCCGGCAAATGCTTTTTGAATCTTCTCGATAACCGATGATTCCACCAAGGCGAGGTCGTCAAAAATACAATAATTAACGAGACTTTTGAATCCATAAATATAATCTGCCGCCGCATTACTGTGAATCAAATTACCTTTGGTATCAAATACTTCCACGCCGTAAGGATTGAACTTAATGATATTCTCTAAGAAATCATTTTTTACGGTCAGTTCGGTTTCCATCTGTTTGTGTTTGGTGATGTCACGCCCAAATGCAAAAATGATTCGTTTCCCCCGAACCGCGGCTTTTGAGTAGGACCATTCCATTGAAAGGATGGTATTTTTCTTTTGCACCATTTCAATGACAATTCTATCCGGAATTTTTGATTCTTCCACCATTTCGGATTGGGCGAGCATGGGGTGGAAAATTTTTTTATAAGATTCAGGCAAAGATTGCATCGAGTGGGTAATTGACTGGCCAACCAGGTCTTTCATATCCCACCCGAACAAATTTTCAGCGGCTGAATTGAAAATGACAACGGTTCCTTCCTCATCAATGGCTACAATGGCATCGGTCGCGGAATCGAGAATGGCACTAGCTTTTTCATCCGTTTGCGGCCGTCCTTTAATAATTTCCGTCTGATGAAACAGCGTGTCCACTTCAATGGTTTGCTCCATGACAACCACATAATTCACACGATTTTTTTCACTTCTCACCGGAATAACCGTCTCAAAGACAATATCCTTCCGATCATTAATCAGGGTGTCGGTTTGAATTCTGCCAGTATCCAGGGCCCGCTTTAAATTACAGGTCGGGCAGATTGCTTCGTTTCGATTGGATTGTTTTTTACAGAAGGGGTAAATTTCGGCACAATTGAGATTGGTCTGGGAATAATAAATCCGGTTTTGCCGCGCCAATTTATTGGCCCAGAGAAAATTTAAATCATGATTATAGAATATCAGGGAAAAAGGCAACGCATCCATGATCATTTGAGAATTTTTGACCGAGCTGAAAAAGTAGTCCTCAAATTTTTGATGCTCGGCTTCCGATTTCAGCACACCGATCATGGCATTGTGACTATTCAGACGAAAGAACATGGTGCTGTCCTGTTCCGATGAATTCATTATTTCCTGATACAGCATCATATTCATTTCACCGACAGTTTCCTTTTTAAAATATTCAAAAATCCAGCTTTTTTTATCCTGATTTTCTTCGACGGGTTGCCCGGAAAAAGTGATTACATCGGTGAATTGTTCATATTTTGACGGGTGCAATTGCGTGGATTGTTCGGTAGTGTCTTTGGGATACGCCAGGAGGATGGCATCTTTTTCCTTTTCAAACAGGAAGTGGTAGCGTTTTTGGGAACGATCGAATTCTTCTTCCAGTAATTTTTGATGGGTCACATCAATCACGCTACCCATTATTGCCTGTTTTCCCTGATATTTAACAAAAGCGGCTTTCATTTCCAGCCAAACAACATTGCCAGCTTTGTTGACCCCTTTGCATTCATAATGCAAATCACCGGTGCTTTTCTTTTTAATTTCAATATTGTGCCCGCGGGCTCCCTGCAGGTCCAGTGGCCATTCTAGCTTGCGAACATCGATTTTTAAAATTTCTTCGTGGGAATAGCCATGAATTCGCGCAAAGCGGTCGTTGGCATACACAAAATGGCGGTCCTGTAAAATGAAAATACCAGAGAGCGTATTATCAAGCAGCAAATCATACCGTGATTTGAGTTCGTCTAATGTACTATCCAGTTGAAAATTTTCAATATCAAAACCCAGAAAAGAACATAACGGGGTGAGACTTTCCAGCTCGCGATTTCCGGGTGAAAGGGACCGTTCGTCGGCCAGGCATAAAATTCCAACTAATTTCTGATGCGCTTTAATCGCCGCCAGAATAATCGATTTAACCTGAGTTTCGGATTTGATAAATTTATTGAGCAGGCTATCGGTGGTGGGCAAAGTTGCGGCCAACACCGGTCCCATCTGGAAGCGAGTAACGAATACCTTTTTATTTTCCGAATTGTGTTCAACGACGCGGGAATGAAAATCATCTTTTAAATTATTCTGTACCGCCAGCACCAGGTCTTCGGTATTGTGCTCAAAGAGATAAATCCCACCCATGCGATAATTATACTCATTCTGAGCAAATTCCAGACAGTTAGATAGAATCCCCCCAATGGTGAGGTTTGATTTCGCCAATCGATCAACTTTTTGACAGATAGACAGTTTTCGCTGCAATGAATTGAGTTGTTGTTCCAATTTTTTAGAATACTCCAGGAGCGCTTGAAAATCCTGTTTTGTCTGATCAGTCGCTGGGCTGACTTGGTTCATTATTTTGTCATCCATTTTGTTCCTGGCAATCCATTACCGTGAAGGTTGCATGTCAAATTCGACAACATTTCAATTTGAATGACTCTGTTGATTTCAAATAGGAAAAACATTTGCCAAAACTTTGTTAACTTCAATATATAGTTTTCAAATGCCTTCTCACTTCGACATAGGGATTATAATTTTAAAAAAAAAGAGTTTTGGCAAATGTATTAATCAACAGAATCCTTAATCTCGTTTGAATAATGTGGAATAATTCCTTTTAAAATCTTATTTTGGGCAGTGCTTCCCAAAGAATTTATATACCAACAAAGCCATCAATAAGCGGAAAGATATTTAATACACAGGATTACGGTTCATTTCAAATAAAAAGAGAAATAAATCCTTGACATTTTTATGGAAATGTTTTATATTTTCCCATCTTTCTTTAAAAAAATTTTATGAACAATATTTTTACAGAGATAAAATGAACGGTCATTTAATAGCAATCATAAAGAACAGGCTAATCATCGAGATAATCATCATGATACGCCTCCCTCGGTTGGCTGAGGGTCCTTAGGAGTCAATTATCTGTCTTTTTTTTAACTTATGTAGATATAATTCCTAAAATCCACTGCCAACCAGAACCAGGTAGTGGTTTTTTTTTGTCTTATGTATGAAAAAATCAGTTCAGCACGAGGAATTAATTAAGCTTATCTGCATTAAATTAAGGACTTCTTATACTACATTAACTCAGTATTGGCAATCGGATAAATTATTTAATTCTCGTCTCTTAACTATTAACAATTAAATTGTGGAATGTTATGCTAAAAAAAGTATCAAACAAAATTAATTTTGTTGCTCTTGAGCATCAGATCCTGGATTTTTGGGACAAAAACCAGTCTTTCAAAAAATTGGTAGCACAAAATAAAGGAAAACCCAGATGGTCCTTTCTAGACGGACCGATTACGGCCAATAATCGAATGGGGGTTCATCACGCCTGGGGACGAACCTATAAGGATATTTTTCAACGGTTCTACGCGATGAAGGGTCATGAATTACGATATCAAAATGGATTTGATTGTCAGGGTTTGTGGGTTGAAGTCGAAGTTGAAAAAGAATTGGGTATTAAATCCAAAACCGACATTGAAAAATATGGTATTGAAAAATTTGTTCAAAAATGTAAAGAACGAGTGTTTAAATTTTCAAAGATTCAAACCCAACAATCCATTCGTCTGGGCTATTGGATGGATTGGGATAACTCCTATTATACCATGTCTGATGTGAATAATTATACCATCTGGCAGTTTCTAAAGAAATGTTATGAACACGGCTGGATTTATAAAGGCCATGATGTGATGCCCTGGTGTATTGACTGTGGGGCTGCAATGTCACAGCACGAAATTGCAACCGAGGGCTACAAAGAATTAAAACATGCCAGTATTTACGTCCGATTTCCGCTGAGGGGTCGTGAAAGGGAATCTTTGCTGGTGTGGACGACCACTCCCTGGACTTTACCTGCCAATGTTGCGGCGGCTGTGCATCCCGAATTCATTTATGTCAAAGTGCGACAAGGTGATGAAATTCTCTATATTGTGAAAGACCGTCTGGGCGTCATTGAAGCCCAGGGGGAATACAAAGTATTGGAAGAATTGAACGGTCAGCAATTGGTTGGTTGGGAATACCACGCCCCCTTTGAGGAATTGCCCGCACAAAGTGGGATCAAACATCCGATCATTCCCTGGACGGAAGTGAGTGCTACCGACGGTACCGGGATTGTTCATATTGCACCGGGTTGTGGTAAGGAAGACTTTGCCCTGGGCAAGGAGTACAATCTGACCGCGATTGCGCCGTTAGATCAATTTGGTAATTTTATCGAAGAATTTGATTGGCTCACCGGGATGAATGTTATGAACGTCGCCCAACCGGTCATGGATAATTTGAAGGGCAAAAATCGGCTGTACGCCAAAGAGACCATTACACACCGGTACCCGGTTTGTTGGCGACACGGCTCGGAGCTCGTATTCCGGCTGGTTGACGAGTGGTTTATTCGGATGGATGAATTACGCTATCAAATCATGGAAATTACCAAACAGATTCGCTGGTTACCGGAATACGGGATGCAATTGGAACTGGATTGGTTAAAAAATATGAGCGACTGGATGATTTCCAAAAAACGTTATTGGGGACTGGCGTTACCGATTTATGAATGTCCCGAATGTGGCCATTTTGAAGTCATTGGTGGTAAGGACGAACTGAAAGCCCGGGCCGTGGAAGGATGGGAAAAATTTGAAGGTCACACACCGCACCGACCGCACATTGACCAGGTGAAAATTCAGTGCCAAAAATGTGGGGCGAAGGTCCCGCGAATCACGGATGTTGGGAATCCCTGGCTTGATGCGGGTATTGTCCCTTACTCTACAATGGGTTACACCGAAGACCGTGCCTACTGGAAAAAATGGTTTCCGCCCGATTTTATTACGGAATGTTTCCCGGGGCAATTTCGGAACTGGTTTTATGCTATTCTAACCATGAGTACGGTCATGGAAAATCGGCCCCCGTTTAAAACCCTGCTAGGACACGCCCTGGTGCGTGACGAAAAGGGAGAAGAGATGCATAAAAGCGCCGGTAATGCCATCTGGTTTGATGATGCCGCCGAAATCATGGGTGTGGATGTGATTCGCTGGCTGTTTGCCCAGAGTAATCCTTTTCACAACATTAATTTTGGGTATAAAATTGCGGATGAAGTCCGGAAAAATCTGGTCACGTTGTGGAACACCTACGCGTTCTGGACCAATTACGCGATCCTGGATGAAATCAATCCATCTCAATTGTCGTTTCAAAAGGCCGATTTATCCGAACTCGATCAGTGGATTTTAGCCAGGCTACAGGAATTAATTAAATTGGCTCATGAGAAATACACCGATTATAATGTGATGAGCTTCATCAAAGAAGCCGAACGTTTCATTGATGATCTGTCCAACTGGTACGTCCGACGGAATCGCCGCCGTTTCTGGCGTAGTGAAAAGGATCACGATAAAAAGGTCGCCTATTTTACGCTACATAAAGTGCTGGTGACGTTGATTAAATTATTGGCACCGGTGGTTCCCTTTATTGCCGAGGAAATTTATCAAAATCTGGTGGTTGCCACGGATCCCAAAGCGCCAGAAAGTGTTCATCTGACGGCTTTTCCGGTAGTTGAAACGGAATTTATTAACAAAACACTGGTTGAAGAAGTTGATCTGGTAATTCAACTGGTGAGTGCCGGGCGTTCGCTACGGAATAAAAGCGGGATTAAAGTGCGACAACCATTGTCCGAATTCGTTATTCGACCCCTTTCAGGAATCAAACCGGACATGCTGCGAAAATATGAACGACATATTTTAGAGGAATTGAATATTAAACAACTCAATTTTATCGAGGACGATGCGGAGCTGGTTGAATACATTATTAAACTGGATTTCAAAAAATTAGGACCGAAATACGGAAAAATCCTGCAGCGTATTCAAACGCTGCTGGCGGAAATTCCGGCGAAAGAGGTCGCCCGGCGAGTGCAACAACAACTGGGTGTCCCGGTGGTCTTGAATGGTAAGACGGTCACTTTAGAGCCAGATGAAATTACACTCGAAACCAGAGCCAGTGAAAATTACGTGACAATGGAAGCTGACGGGAGTCTGGTGGGACTTAATATTCTCCTCACGGATGAATTGAAAATGGAAGGATTGGCCCGGGACCTGGTTCGACATATTCAAGAGCTACGGAAGCAAGCTGATTTTGAATTAAATGATCGAATCTATTTGTCTTATCAGGGTTCCGCTGAAATCGTCGCGGCCATCAACCAGCATGGTGACTATATTAAAACGGAGACGCTGGCGCTGAATATTGGATCGGTGCTCGATACAACTGGAGTAACTAAAACCATCAAAATTGACGGCGAACCGGTTACCTTAAGTGTCAAAAAAGCCTGATTCATTGGAGCTGTTTTGCTGACAAATAAACGCCCAACGAGCTTATTCGTTGGGCGTTTTTTTTATATTTTTTGAAGTCATTTTTTGGCTTGATGCTGAATTCCACTAAGAATGACTTCCTGCCATTTGCTTAATTCATCTACCGGATAAACCAGCGGAACCGCCGATCGGCCGGGAAAATGCTGCTTGAGGACATACATCCCGGAACCCTGTTCTATTATTTTTAATGAATCGAGGAGGGGGGTATTTATTTCGAGTTTAACATTTTTTAGCTGGGAGCACAAAAAATCTTCCAGAGTCTTCCTGATGTGTTCGGAATAAATGTCTTCAACCACTTGCGATTTTACTGTTTCCAGGGGTGGTAGGTGGGCGTTTTGTTTAGCCAGTACCTTAAAAATCGAAAATTGGCCGTTCTCGGTTTTGAGTGGACCGACCCATTCTCCGACCTCTTTTTCGAACGCAGTGCGTCCCACGATTCCCCAGTCACCTTCAACAAGATCATCAGAAATACCGCCGTTGGCTGCCGTTAATGTGCGTTTTGAGTATTGCTTTGCCAGAGATGAGAGTGCCTCGCCGGACTGAATGCGCTGCAATAATCGATTGGCAAGATTTAAATCATCGACCAGAATCTCCTGGATTTTAATTTTGGCTTTACTGGCGTACCTGTTTTTATTTTTTTCATAATAGGCTTTTACGGCTTCTTCAGACGGCTCAAAATTGTCGGGAGTCAATTGTTGTCGTAAATAGTGGGCCAAAAAACTGTCCTCCCACATTCTGGTTTCGCTTTTCACATAAGTTGATTTATCCAGTCCTCGCTTTGTTCCTTCGGTGGCAAGGCGCTCCAATTCAATCATTAACTTAATTGCCTGGCGCAAACTGAAGCGAAAATCTTGTTTCGACTGGAAATTAAGCGGATAGGGTCCTACGGTTAATCTTTCTAAAACTGTTTTGGTGGTCCAATGAGTTCCGTCCGAAAAAATAACGAACGGCTCGTTCAGGTAGTCCTCTAGACTGGTTTGGAGGGTTAGAAAATCTTGTTGCTGGAGCTGTTTTAATTGTCCCACGGCGGGCTTCGTCTCGGCGGTGGTTTCAATATTTAAAATCTCTTCGATTCGGTCAACGACATATTTAAATTTTTGATGCGGAATCGTGGCCCGGGTATTTTGTAACAAATTACCCAGAAATTGTTGAAACAGGTGGTTTCGCCTCCGGCGGCGAATTGTTTGTTCGATTGAAGGGCGCCAATAATTATAATCCGACTCAGTTGTAAACACATTGGTTCTTTTGTCAATTAATTGAAAAAAATAAAATTGATTTTCCACTTCTGTCGGACCGGTGAATTGATTCAAGCGGAGCGTAAAAACCGAATCCTCGAGCTCTGGTACGGCTTCGCCCCAGCGGAGCTGTTTTACCGGTAAGGAATCGAGCTGAATCTGATTTAATTCC
>Ga0180438_10006542_pt1 | contig 15712 bp, 15 predicted proteins | sample SS_ome_12_FD_132455 | JGI IMG/M metagenome (GOLD analysis project Ga0180438, IMG submission 132455) | Hypersaline lake sediment archaeal communities from the Salton Sea, California, USA - SS_3_D_2 metaG | ecosystem: Environmental > Aquatic > Non-marine Saline and Alkaline > Hypersaline >...
AGCCCATAGCTGTAGTGACAGTGGCGAAGCGTCGCCTCCCGTGAGGGAGCGAGAACTACAAAGGAAAGTTGGAAGCCCTATCCGAAAGGGTGGGGAGGATGTCATGTATAACGCGCTATCTTCTTAATCTGCAATGGCTGCAATGTCAACTACCCCTCCCTGACGGAAGGGGCTTGAAAAAGTTCCTGTAGAGGGGTAGGAGATTAGCCTGAGTGATGTCTCCTCCAAGGTGGAGGCAGATGAACTACGTTCGGGGCTGAGTGTCTGAAAATCACCCTGGAATGCTCCTCAAGTTCCGGGCTCTGAAAGACATGGTGGACGACCCAGGTCGCTATCCTGAGATCTGCACCATCATCATGTTTTGTGCCTGCCCCAACATTGGCGATGAGGACCTACCCGCTTCGGCGGAACTGACCTTTACAGGTCGTTAAACATAGTTAGTGTGGGAGACTTTAGCGTTGCTGATGAAAGTCTACGTTCAAACTGCACGGGGACAACCTTTAGATCCTACCACTCCAGCCAGAGCTAGGCGCTTGGTAGAAGCAGGCCGGGCGGAAGTGGTAGCGCGAATGCCGTTCACCATTCGCCTGCGAAACCGAGAAACCGGCTATACTACCGAAGTAACGCTGGGAGTGGATAGTGGCTATTCAAAGGTGGGGTTTTCAGCCGTTACTCAGAAAGAAGAACTGCTGGCGGGCGTGCTGATTTTACGAAACGACATGTCTAAGAAATTGGAGCAGAAGAGAAATTATCGAAGAAACCGGCGCAGCCGTAATACCCGATATCGGCCGCCGCGGTTTGATAATCGCAAACGGGAGCAAGGCTGGTTAGTTCCCTCGCTTCGCCATAAGAAGCAGGCTCATATCACATTGATCGAGACGATTAAGACCCTGGTACCCGTCAGACGTACCGAACTGGAAGTGGCTACCTTTGATACTCAATTGCTACAAAACCCGGAAATCTCGGGCATTGAATATCAACAGGGAACCTTGCAGGGCTACCATATACGAGAGTATCTCTTGGAGAAATGGGGACGGAGTTGTGCCTATTGTGGAAAAACCGGGGTGCCACTCCAAGTGGAACATGTCATCCCCAGGTCACGGGGTGGCAGTGACCGGGTTTCGAACCTCAACCTGAGTTGTGAGCGCTGCAACCTGCACAAAGGCGATCGGACCGCCTCCGAGTTCGGCCACCCTGAAATCCACCGGCAGGCGAAGGCATCACTGAAAAGCGCGGCCTTCATGAATCAGGTTCGATGGCAACTGGTTGACGAGCTGATGTGCACCCCCACTTACGGTTACCTCACTAAGCAACGAAGGATTGAGGTAGGGTTAGCCAAATCGCACGCCAATGACGCCTTTATTATCGCCGGAGGCCGCCAGCACACCCGATGTCGACCCTTTATAGTGAAGCAACCCAGACGCAACAATAGAAGCATCCAACTGAATAGAAAAGGTTATGACCGCAGCATCCGAACCCAACGCTACGCCTTACATCCTCATGATCTGGTCTCTTATAAGGGACAAGTGTGTCAGGTCAAGGGGATGTTCAACTTGGGTCGCTGGGTGCGCCTGAAAACCCCAAAAGGTACCAATGTTAATATCCAGGTCAAAAACGTGAACTTAGTGAGGTATGGCAGCGGCTTGCAGTTCAGCCGCCCACACACACTCACTAAGTAATTCATAGTGCTCTCACGCTCCCCGTACTCGCTCATTTACTTAGTTATGGATGGTGTCTTGTCGGAGATGTGGAAAAAAGAAACGCGGCCAGCGATCCATCCCCTGCCTTTCGGAAGGGGTCTTCTCGCTGATATCAGATAAAGTATAGGATGTAGGTAAGGTACGATATAATCATGGTTTAGATTACTTCTCTTTGAAATCGCCGAATCACCTGAAAAATTTCCTGATTTCATTTTCTTGGCGGTCCACGATGGCAAAATAATTGATTTTCTTCTAAGTGCATGACCAAGCGAAAAACAAATTTTGATATTCTTTTGCCTTCAATTGTCAAAACCAAAACTGTGAAATAAAGAACCTGCCCATAACGCATCCCATTCACGTGAGACTTACATAAGTGATTACTAAGAATAAGGAGGAAAACTAATTGGCAGATAAATATCAATGTAGCGTTTGTGGGTATATTTATGACCCAGAAGTAGGTGATGATCCATTTGTGGCACCTGGAACTCCATTTGAGGAAATCCCAGATGATTGGGTATGTCCCGTCTGTGGTGAGGACAAGGACATGTTCAAAAAAATGTAAATGGGACTTTATCTAACAAAAAAAATCAAAGTCTGACACAGCAAAGTTTCTCTTTTTTCCAATCTATTTTTTAAATGTAACATCCCAAAGAATTGTCAAACCCAAAGCGGATGACAAGACTTGAAAATACGACTAGATATTAGATTGCCACTTTCATTATTTAGAAAAGTCCCGTTTCTCTTTACTGCCTCCAATTACAAATCATTTTCAATGGGAACTCCCTTTGATTTTCTTCCTTACCACGCGTCTGAGATTCCTGCCCTATTGCCGTGTACCCTATGTATCAAAGAAGGAAATACTATAAACGATTTATTATTCTCATTTGCATTTCCTTTTATCGACAATGACGAACGCTTAGTTATCTATTTCAATCATCCAGTTTGGATCGGAAATAATAGAGATCCCTCACTTATTCATTATTTATTTGAGGAGATTACTACCTATTTTCGAGAGTTAGGTAAAGTGGTACTGGTAATTGAAAGTCAGATTGCGTATATGTGCGATCAGGCAGCCAAGTATGTAATGGAAACAGGGTCATCACATAGTGCATATCCAACTTCGCTCACGCATTTGTCTTATGATGTCAGCAAATTATCCAATTTAACCCCTCCCTTGAAAGAATCTCTTGATCAACTACAAGAAGCAGGGTTCAAGGAATACAGCAGACTGCTATGTTACGAATGTGAAATCGAAACGGTGTTAAGTAATTTACATGTCTCGGATCAAAAACTGCCCTATGAAATACTAACGGACCCAAAAGACAAAAATCTAACCATATCACTAGAAGACGTCACCCCTTCTGATATGATTGTAAAAAATTATTCATTTGTAAACCAATTTACCTTCATTTCTCCGCAATACGCGTTTGAGTTTGGAGATTATAGTGCTATTGGTTTCCATAATCAACAATTTATAGGGTTCTTTCAATGGACGCCTAATCTTTTTGAATTACCAAAAAGTACGTTACCAATACCTTTCCTTTATCCAGATTTGATAAGGACGCACAAGTTCACAACAGGAAAAATCTTTAGGTTTGGTATGAAGATCAAAGATAGTGATCTCTTTAAGGGCCTGCTTCATAAGACAGCACTTACAATGAGGGAAAAAGGTGTAAATACCTGCCAGATTGGATATATTGACGAACAAAATGATTTTCTAACGTCTCTTCTTGATCGAGTTGGCTTTAATGTAATCCATTCCCTGCAGATTTTGAAGAAGGAAGTATAATGAAAGACATTGATTGTTTAATTGTTCACCCCACCACGCGTATTAAAACTCGCTCCCCGACTAAGGTACTGACTAACGTGATACTCCCAATGGGGAGTATTGCCATTGCTGATTACATTGATCGGAATGGTTTTTCAACAGAAATTGTTCATACCGGATTGGAAGAAATGCTCAATCCTTCGTTCACGATAGAAGCGCTATTCAAAGAATATACACCTACAGTTCTTGGAATCGATCTTCACTGGTATCCTCATAGTTATGATGCGTTGCGTATTGCTGAAATAGCAAAAAATACTTACGAAAATATCTTCATTGTGCTGGGTGGCTTCACTGCTTCTTGTTTTACTGAAGAACTCCTACAAAAATTTGAGTATGTTGATGCAATTGTCAAAGGTGATGCAGAGATTCCAATGTTAGATCTTTTGAATGCCCTTCCCTCTCAAGATCTATCTAGCGTCCCTAATTTGTTTTATCGAGAAAATGGTAGCATAAAACAAAGTAAAAAGAATTACTGTCCTTCCCAAGAGCAGTTTGACTCCTTCAATTTTCATAGAATCTCATTACTCAGAAATTGGTACAACTACCTACAACTCACTCACGAAAATGACGACCTTCGCCAAAAACTGAAGAGACAGGGATGGTTATGTGTAGGGAGAGGGTGTGCAGTAAATTGCAGTTATTGCGGAGGTGGCCATAACGCTCAGTGCCTCCTTACAGGACGTTCGACTCCCTTGTTTCGTTCACAAGAAAAAGTAATTGAAACGTTGAAAGCATTTGAAGAAATGAAGATTTCTTGTGCGTACTGCGATTTTGACCCTTATGGACGAACGACGCGTGAATATTATTTTAAACTCTTCGATATGATCCGAAAAGAAGGTATAGACATTTCTGCTCAGTTTTTAGTATGGGATGTCACTTCAAAAAAGTTTCTGGCAGAATTTAAAAGAACTTACAATCCTTTATACACTACCCTTACACTATCTCCAGAATCTGGTAGCGAGATGGTTCGAAAATTGAATAAAGGATTTTATTATAGCGATTCAGAATTATTCTCATGGCTTGATTTCTCCAAAGAAAACTGTATCCCCATCGAATTATATTTCACTACTGGGTTGACTGGTGAAACCGTAAAACACTTTGGAGAGACTGTTCAGCTTGGAAAAAGGGTAGTTGAAGAATATCCAAATATTGTCCATATTGCCTGTAATCCAATTTTTCTTGAACCCGGTTCTCCGCGCTTTTTAGATCCTCAAAAATTCGGCATTATCCTAAAATTTTCTAAATTCATTGATTTCTATTTAACCTACAAGAAATTCGCTTTAGGCGTTCCAGTCAGCTCCCGTCTAGGATATGAAACTGAGCACATGACTGAAACTGATGTTATCCGATTTGCTAATTATTTTAATTCGCAAGTAAATGTTTTTACATAAGACGACACAAGAAAGCCCCATTGCTTGAGCTTGGGGATGAATTGTGTGAGGATAGTACATTTTTTAACTTGGTGCTACTTTTTGCGGAGTTTATAAACAAGGATGGAGTACAAAGAGTGAGCAATTAGGTTGTACATTTTTAACTAGTTATTGTAAGTTGTGCGGAGCACTTGTGCCATGTTAACAAAGAACGAACGGATCAAAGCTACCTTGAAGGACACTAAGGAGCGGCGTACACATATGATGTGCCGGGTATATACCGTCAAGTTTGACCGCTCGCACTTAAACCAAGACTCGTTAACTCGCTTACAGCGCTTATTTTTGGAAGCTAAATGGCTGTACAATTATTGTGTTGGCCATCCTCACGTGTTTGCTATCGATGATAAAATCACAGCCGTCCCGGTGAAGGTGAAAGATCACTTTGAGCGGCGCCAATTGAGGCAGTTATCGTCACACATGCGTCAGAGCATCATCACACGCACCCAGCAGAATATCCGTAGCTTAGCGCGTGCGAAAGCCAAGGGTCATAAGGTTGGACGCTTGAGATTTAAGTCCTACGTGAATTCCATCCCGCTCAAGCAATACGGTAATACCTACAGGACCATCAACAGCAACTACGTGAGGATTCAAAGGATACCGCACAAACTGCGTGTCAACGGCCTGGAACAACTGCCGTCCAATTGTGAATGTGCCAATGCCACCTTACTGCATCAGCATGGCGAGTATTACGTGGTCATAACTACCTATACGCCGCGAGAACACACGAAGGCGGTGTTAGCGCCACCTAAATCAATTGGCATTGATTTTGGGGTAAAACATCAGTTAACGCTTTCGAATGGGGTGCTTATACGATACAAGGTACCAGTTACGCGTCGTATAAAGCAGTTGTGCAAAAAGTTAAGTCGCAAACAATATCGCAGTAAGAATTGGTGGAAAACGCTCTATAAGTTGCTCAAAGCCTACGCCAAAACCACCAATATTAAACGCGACATCCGCAATAAACTAGTTCATTTCCTCTACACCAATTTTCAAATGATATGTTATCAAACTGAGAATTTAGGCGCCTGGCAACGCCTGTGGGGTAGCAGAATGCTGTCAACCAGCCTGGGTGGAATAATTCGCATGCTTGAAACCAAGGTGCATACACCGGTGGAAATTGACCGTTTCTTCCCCTCCACCAAAACCTGTTCGCGTTGCGGTCACCAGCGCCCCATGAGTTTAGCCGAACGCACCTATGTGTGTCATCATTGCGGTCTGGTGATAGATCGTGATTATAACAGCAGTTGCGTGCTAGAACACGAAGGACATAGAATACTAGGTAGGGGACCTACCGAAGTCACGCCTGCGGAGACTAATACCTCTACGTTAGCGTTGGAGTATCTGAATCAGATAGCCTACGTTGAGGCAAGTATGGTCGCAGAAACAGGAAGCCTCACTGCTTTAGCGTGAGGTAGTTCACTCACTAAAATTCAAAAATGAGGAAATTATTATAAACCGAAAATTCGAATACAATCAATTTGTTGCCAGAATAATAAAGTCTGTTAAGATGTTCTACTTACAATAACTATAGGGAATGAAGATGATTGATGTAACTGTCAAATTTTATGGCATATTGAGAACGAACGTCGTGAAGGAAGCAAGCAGACAATTCACATTGGATCCTTGTACTGTGGAGGATTTAATCAACGAACTCATCCAACATTATGGCGAAGAGTTGAAAGCGAAACTTGTTGATCCTGAAACAAATCAACTCACTAACCGTCTAATACTGTTCGTCAATGGAACAAATGTAAAGACTCTGCAAGGACCAAAAACAGTATTAAAAGAAGGAGACCTCGTTGCAATCTTTCCGCCGTCCGGAGGCGGCAAAATTGATTATTCTTGATGCCTTCTTATCTTTTTTTTTGGTTTGCAAAAAAATTAGTTAAGAACAGTCGCCTAGTTGAAATAAAAAAAAAGAATTTATATGCGGATTAAGGTCGCAAGCCAAAAAGAATGCTAACCCGAAGTACCCCACAAGTAATATCTGCCTATATTGAAATTAAATTCTTCGTTTAGGGCTTTCGCATCTGGAGTGTCGGGGAGCTCTTCGTTGTTCTCAGAGAGTTCAAATGTTTCAGTTATAAGATCGGAAGTTAATGATGTTGGCCAAAAACCACCATGATGGTTCATATCTCGCCATCCATGGATTTTAACTCGAACAAACACCTGTCCTTTAGAACTTGGTCGAGTACCTTGGATGACGGCATCAAAATCATCTCCTTCATGTTTCAGTATTTCTTTTTTTGTGAGAGTTACACCTATCCGCTCAAGACACAAGATGGTGTTGTTCCAAACCTGGATTGGAACTTTTGTACTCCTAAAACGTCGCTCAATTATCATAATATCACCTTATCAATTATGTGTAAAGTCCTAAATAAATTGCAGTAATTTGTGACCTCAGTGTAAGGCTCTCTTAAATATTTTTTATATATATGGCTTCTAACAGTTGTTTTTTTCTTATCTGAGATACACTCTTAAGAACTAGTTGTAAATCTCATAAGAAAACAACAAACCAAAGCAGAAATAAAATAAAAAAAGGGAAGAAAAAGTTTTTTTTCTTGATTAAACATCTTTTCTTGGTTTATGGTGGTTTACCGTCCGAATTCCAGCCACGTGTCTTATAGTATTGCTCCAGTAAGTCCATTCCTTCCTTCGCCGTGTTTCCTGCTGATGGTCCCGCTGGTATTGGATCTTCAAGTATCCTAGTTGGTAAGGTGTCGTCCTTCTTGCTAAACCCTTCTCGAAGGTTGAACTTTTTCTCAAGTTCCCAAATGCGAGCACCCATTGCATCCAAACTTTCAGCAGTGTAGTCCCAGCCAGTTATTGGGTTCAATAGGTTTGCAAATTCCTGCATCCACATGGAGAAAGTCACAAACTGACAAACCAGACTAGAGTCCATCGTTGCAACGCCGTTTTGGAAGGCAATTAACATATCAACTGATTTCTGGTCCGGAGCGAATCGATTTAATGCCTCAGGTGCACCTAAGATTTCAGGATTGATCATGTAGGCACGTAAGTGACATGCACCCCTATTGGATGTCGCATATGCTAGTGCGTGTGCTTTGGCACCTCTTCCGTCATACGCAGGCATACTCTGGCCTTTGACTGTCATTGCATACTTGTCAGCACCTTTGCCCCATTTCTTTGCGGCCATCTCTTCACCATCGGCTAATATTGCACCGATTCCTTCGACTTTACCTATCATTTCTGCAATCTTCACTATTGCCTCATTATTTCCGAATTTGAGGTCAATTCCGCCTGTGTCGTCTTTTGTTATAATTCCTTTTTCATAGCATTCCATAGCGAATGCGCACGCTGTACCCGCCTGAATTGCATCAAGTCCATACTCGTTGCAAATATGATGTGCTGTCAAAACGTAGTCAATATCGTCGCAACCGCAGTCCGCGCCCCAAGACCAAGTGGTCTCGTACTCGAAGCCCTCGCACTCGGTTCCGGCATAAGGACCTTTTTCTATCTTGCTCCATCGTCCACACATGATTCTGCAGCCTTTGCAACCGACATTCTTGATTAAGCGGTTTTCCTTTAGATATTCACCAGAAGTAATCTCTGCACCTGGAAATACATCCATCTGGAAGTTATGTGTCGGGTAGATTCCAGCACCGTTGATGATGTTAACCAGCAGGGCTGTACCAAGTGTATAAAGTCCTCCGCCAATCTTTGTTACGTCACCTGTTTGCATTATTTCGTCTTCGTTCTTTTTAACGGCAGCCTTGTATGCAGCCTCATCATCCATGGGGATCTTTTGTTTACCCATTGCCACCACAGCCTTTAGGTTCTTTGAACCCATAACGGCTCCGTGTCCACCTCTTCCAGCGGCACGGTAGAACCTGTTCATTATAGCTGCAAGTCTTTTCATTTTCTCGCCTGGAGGTCCGATACTTGCCACACCAATTGGATTGCGTACTAATTTTTCCATGTCCTTTCCTGCTGAAGATGGATCTAAGTCCGCAAGAATTGCTTTTTCCGTTTCAAGAGCACTCTTGCCCCAGTATTTCGAGGCATCTTTAAGTTCAATGTTTCCTTCATTTAACAAAATCATTGTTGGTTTGGCGGCTTTTCCTGTAATGATAAGCCAATCGAATCCTGCATTTTTCATTGCGTGAGCGAAGTCTCCACCACTATGACTGTCAGAAACAGTTCCTGTGAGGGGGCTCTTAGTAACTGTACAGTATCGTCCAGAACTTGGAGCGCCTGTTCCCGTCAACGGTCCTGTCGCGAATACAATTATATTGTCAGGTGAGAGTGGATCTGTTTTTGGCTTCAATTTATCATAGAGTATCTTTACTCCGATTCCTCTTCCGCCAAGCCATTTCTTTGCCATGTCGTAATCGATGTCTTTGATTTCTATTTTCCCTGTGGATAAATTAATCCACGCTTCTTTTCCCATATATCCTCTTGCCATTTTTTATATTTCCTCCTAACTCAAAACGTTTAGAGATACAAGTTGTATCTAAAAAGGAGTATGAAACGCTATATATATGCAAGTTATATATAAGATTTTAAGCATCGAAGAGCATATGCATGGCTATACATAACGATTTATGAGGAAAAGATTTACCAATTATCACATTTGAAATAATTAAAAGCCGGAAATTGATTAAAATCTTTTTAACAGAAAGATATGGACTTTATATAATTTTAAATGAAACATTTCGAAATTCACAAAAAAAAGCGCGCGCTGCGCTAAACCTATTTTTGAGCTGAATGGTATAGATGAAGTCTGTAAAAAAGTAATAGGCTGATTATTGTCGGAATTTTAAGTATTGCTTCGCGAGACGGTAGTATTCCATCGCATTCCACTTAATTAATTCAAGTTGTTCTTCATTCACTATTCTTAGTGGTTTTGCAGGAATACCGAAACAGATGCTGTTTGGCGGAATAATTGAGTTCTGTGTAACTACCGCACCTGCGCCAATAATGGAATTAGAGCCGACTTTTGCATTATTCATAATTGTCGCGTTCATGCTTACAATCACATTATCTTCTATTGTAGCCCCATGCACAACCGCGCCATGTGCGATTGAGACATACTCACCAATGATGCAGGGAATCCCTGTATCCCTTTCACGAGTCCATCCAGGGTGAATCACTGCACAATCTTGGATATTGGAAAAGCGACCTATCTCTATGCGGCCTACATCCCCCCTCACAACTGCACAATTCCACACAGAAGCGTTTTCAACTAGTTCCACGTCCCCAATGACGTTAGCTGATGGGGAAATAAACACTGATTCATGTATTTGTGGTGTTTTTTTCAGGTTTCTTGCGACTATTTCTTCCAGATTTGACATATTCTTCACTCCTTGTCTTCTTGATGCTTCATCGGAAGTTCTGTGCCGAATTTTTCACTGGCTGCTTTCAAAGCAATGTCTGATATGTTTTTTATGGGTTCTCCTATTTCATCAGCAATTTCTTTCAAGTCCTCGAATTCAGGTTTTAGTGTGAGAATATTATCTTCTGAATCCTTTCCAATCTTGATTCCTACATGAAACTCCTTTCCATCAACCGTAATAGCTATTCTCTCGACACTGCGATTAAGGATCAACCGCTTGATGCCAGGGATGGTTCGGATTCCAAGTGTACCCGTTTCTTCGAATAAAATGGACGCTAACTTGACGCTATCCTTTGGTTTCGAAATAACAGAGATTAAATAACCCGGACGATTCTTTTTCGTGACAGTATTCAAATAACTAACATCTAATGCCCCATACTGTAGTAGTTTATTCATGGTGTATCCTAACACTTCTCCTGTGACGTCGTCGACGTTAGTTTCCAGAATAATGATCTCATCCTCATAAAATTTTTGTGTAACCGAATTTCCAACAATTACACGAGTTACATTGGGGATCCCATGAAATTCGTATTTTCCTGCGCCATACCCTTCTGTTTTAATGGTCATGGCAGGATAAACAGTAACGAATTCTGTAACAAGATTAGCCAGAATAGAAATGCCAGTGGGTGTTACCAACTCTTTTTCGACCGGACCCCCCTTGAAGGGGATATCATAGTCGCGCAGGATCCGTGTCGTAGCAGGAGGAGGCACAGGATACGTCCCATGATCAATTTTGATGATCCCTCCACCAATAGAAGGAGGTGTGCCATAAATCTTTGAATTAAAAACGCCTAAAGAATCAAGCGCAATTGCAATCCCCGCAACGTCAATAATGGTGTCCGCTGAACCTGCTTCATGGAGATGAACATGATCAAAGGGTTCATTATGAACCGCAGCCTCTGTCCGAATCAGTGTTTTTAGTGCATTGATAGCAAAATTAGAGGCTTCTTTGGGAGAATGCAGATCAACTTCTGGGAGAATGCGGTTTAAAGCATCCATGAGTGTTTTCCCTTCCCGATGATGAATATGTTCGTGAATATTAATTCCGATCCTAGTTGCTTGAATACCACTTCGATTTACTTCTTCAAAATCTATGTTAATTTCTTTACAATCAGCAAGAAATTCGGGGATGATCTCAGCTAATTTATTAATTTTGATTTTCACCTTATTGCCCCCCGCATCGACTAACGCGCCGAGCAACATATCCCCAGAAATGCCAGCTATGCTAGAGTCAATTAGAGTAATTTTTTGACCGGATGAGTGAATCAAACAAGTACCTCCTGCTTCTTCCTCTTTCGATTATCATAAAAACGAAAACTATTTTTTTTAAATTAATAATCAATTTTTAAGATTTCTATATAAAATCTATAGATCATCTATAGATCCTTAGTTTTATAAATTCAGTAAGAAACTAAAGATTAGGTGTTGGTAAAGATTAAAAGAGATTTAAGATTAAAAGAGATTTTAGAGAAATTAGCTTGCAAGGAACTTAGCATCGAGGAGGCAGAGAAGTTACTTAAGGGCGATCTTATTTCAACAGCGATTGAAGAAATAGATGATATTGCGAAACTAGATCTGTATCGTCAAGCAAGAACTGGCATTCCTGAAGTGATTTTAGCTGAAGGGAAACTCCCCGAAGATGCGGCACTTCTCGCAGTTAGAATGGCAAGTAAGAGTGGTTACACTTTGGTTTCTCGGATTTCTACAGAAGTTGTAGAAAAGACTAAAGCAATACTACCCGAGATGCTTGAACTTGAGATTAATGAACGTGCTCGCATGATGATTTTGAAGAAAAAGGGCTACACTCACGTAAAATATCCCGGTAAGATTGGCATTTTTGCTGCGGGGACGTCTGACATCCCAGTAGCCGAGGAATCTCGCATCATAGCAGAGGCAATGGGTGTTTCCACATACACAGCATACGATGTGGGCATAGCCGGACTACACAGGCTATTTCCACACCTAAAAACAATGCTTGAAGAAGATGTCGATGCACTTGTCGTTGTGGCGGGCATGGAAGGAGCCCTACCCTCAGTTGTTGCTGGGCTTGTAGATATTCCTGTAGTAGGAGTGCCAAGTCCTGTAGGTTATGGTTTAGGAGGTAAAGGATTCGCTGCCCTTAATTCAATGTTACAATCCTGTGCACCTGGAGTGATGGTAGTAAATATTGACAATGGACTCGGGGCAGGTACAGCAGCAGCACTAATTGCACTAAAAGTAGCGAAAGCGCGCGAGAAGGTTAATCAAAGGATCTAAAACTATATTTGAAGACAAATAATTACTATAGAAATCCTTAAGGCTATTTAATAAAATTAGTTAAATTTATTTCAACCGCTGAAATAACAGTGGTTACCTTTACAGTATTAGTTAGTTTTTCGTCTATAATAAGCCCCCAGATGACTTGAACATTTTCATCAAGTTCATTTACGACATATTGAGCGATTTCTTGCGCTTCCTTAAGTGTAAGATCGGGACTACCGGTAATATTGACAATAGAACCTTTAGCATGAGAAAGATCAACATCGATAAAAGGAAATTCCATAGCAGTTTGTACGGCTTCTGTTACGCGTTTTTCTCGGTTTTCTTCCTCTGATACACCTCTCCAGATTATTGAAATACCTGTCGGTTTTTTGCTTAATGAAAATAGTGTTCTTAAATCAGCTAAGTCTACATTTATTCGTCCTGGAGTTGCAACCAATTCAACGATAGCTAAAACGCCGTTAATAGCTAAATCGTCTGCTAGTCGAAAAGCATTCTCTAAAGATGAGTTTGGAGCGATTTTCAAGAGTTTCTCATTCGGGATTACGATAATCGCGTCAGTAACCGTCATTATCTCCTCTAAAGCAGCTAAAGCGAAATCCATACGCTTTTTTCCTTCTACATCGAACGGAAGAGTTGAAATACAGATGGTCAAAATACCCTTATTTTTAGCAATTTGTGAAATTATTGGAGCAGCACCTGTGCCTGTTCCTCCTCCTAATCCTACAATCAAAAAAGCGATATCTGCTTGAATATGATTTCTAATTTCGGTGATACTTTCTTTTGCAGCCGCTTTTCCAATTTTTGGATCCTTTCCAGCACCTAATCCTTTGCAAATTTGCTTACCAATTGCAAGTTTTGTATCACAAGTTGTACTGTGGAGATTTTGGACATTGGTATCTATCCCTAGTGTTTGAACACCATTTAAAAGATCGTTTTCACTTAACCGCGTTACTATATGATTTCCAGCGCCACCCACTCCAACAATTAAGATACTAGGTGTAAGATCTGTCATATCTTTCTATCCTTAACAGAATCTTGATTTTTTATACACATTTGACAATAATATTAAAAACAGTAATGTGATATCAACAAAAGTAACATTACCGTATTTAGATAGAAACTATCTATACGCATCAAGCATGATAACAGTTGCTTTCGCAACCTTTTTAATCAAATGTAATTACAAAAATACAGTCTTTTTAAGGACTGGTTCATTAAAAAAAATAGTAAACAAAGATCCATGCTTATCGATTGGTGAAAGACTTAAACATGAGAGAGGATTTTAATGGTAGAATTCAAGAAGATACGCTCGGACTTTCTGAGAATGGCACGCCTTGCAAAAAAGCCTTCAAGAAAAGAAGTTTGGCTTAGCATTAGAATTAGTATACTGGGCATGGTTTTTATAGGACTTATAGCGTTTATAATTAAACTTATCTTCACTTTGGTAGTTGGTTTTACACCTCCGACAGCCTAAGGAGGCATTTTTTATGGAGACTCAAGAAAAACCTGAGGTAACCAAAAAACGTACGGATACCTCAATTTATACAATACGAACAACAATAGGTCAAGAAAAATCAGTAGCAGAGCTAATTGCTAATCGAGTTAAAATACACGATCTAGTTATAAAATCTATTTTGGTGCCTGAAACTCTACGAGGATACATCTTCATCGAAACGGCAAAAAGGGCTGCCATTGATGAAGCTATTTCTGGAATTTCACACGTTAGAGGATCAGTAGGAAAAACCAATATTAATGAACTCTCGCATTTTCTAATTCCAAAGCCTCCAACCGAAGGGCTTGAAGCCGGTGATATTGTAGAAATAACTGGAGGGCCATTTAAAGGAACTAGAGCAAAAGTGACGAGAGTAGACACAACAAAAGAAGAAGTTACAGTTGAGTTACTTGACTCACCTGCCCCAATACCCATCCGAGTTCATGGAGATTATGTACGAAAAGTTGGTGATCGGATAGAAGCAGATGAGTTTTCAATCCGTTGATAATAGTTCGCTATAAAATACTATTCTTGAAAAATAAGCCCCAGATCAAATATTGGTTTTATTTCAATAACTTTTTCAGGGCACGTTTCTTCACAATCCCCACAGGTAATGCATTTTTCAATTGCAACACATAATCTACCAAATCCTCTAAGCGGCGCTGGAAGTGATATTGCTTCTAAAGGTTTTTTAACTGCTAATTGTTTGATAAAATTTATTAGAAGGCGTCTATTTTCTGATTTTATTTCCCCGCTGTCTTCAAAAAGACTGGGCAAGTCAAATTTATTTTCAATAAGCGGGGCATCAAGTTGACAGACTTCTTCACATTTATGGCATCCTATGCAAATGCTCTGTAGCGCGGTTACCTTTCCAAATCCACGGAGACCTTCTGGAACAACTATCACTTTTTCAGGCTTTTTTATTGCGATTTTTCTTATTAAATCGACTAATTTTTCTCTTTTAGATTGAGTTTCCTCAGTCTCTGATTCATTGGTTGTATCAGACATCAGTTTCACCGCCTATTATTATTTGCTTTACATAAGACGACACAATAAAGCCCCATTGCTTGAGCTTGGGGATGAATGGTGTTAATGTATTACATTTTTTAACTTTGTGCTACTTTTTGCTGAGTTTATAAACAAGGACGGAGTACAAAGAGTGAGAAGCTGTGTTGTACATTAATAACGAGCTATTATAAGTTGTGTGGAGCACTTGTACCATGGTAACAAAGAACGAACGGATCAAAGTTACCTTGAAGGACACTAAGGCGCGGCGTAAACACATGCTGTGCCGGGTGTATACCGTCAAACTAGACCGCTCGCACTTAAACAAAGACTCGTTAACTCGCTTAAAACGCTTATTTTTGGAAGCTAAATGGCTGTACAATTATTGTGTGGCCCATCCTTATGTGTTTGCTATCGATGATACAATAACAGCCGTGTCAGTAAAGGTTAAAGACCAGTTTGAGATGCGACAATTAAGGCAGTTATCGTCACACATGCGTCAAAGCATCATAATAAGCACCCAACAGAATATCCATGGCTTAGCGCGTCTGAAAGCCAAGGGTCACAAGATTGGACGGTTGAAGTTCAAGTCGTATGTGAATTCTATCCCGCTCAAGCAATACGGCAATACCTACAAGA
>Ga0180438_10006543_pt1 | contig 15711 bp, 13 predicted proteins | sample SS_ome_12_FD_132455 | JGI IMG/M metagenome (GOLD analysis project Ga0180438, IMG submission 132455) | Hypersaline lake sediment archaeal communities from the Salton Sea, California, USA - SS_3_D_2 metaG | ecosystem: Environmental > Aquatic > Non-marine Saline and Alkaline > Hypersaline >...
GCTTTAGGCGCTTATTTGTATTGGAAAAGCTCCAAAAAGTAATCATGAATTATTCATAAAATCTGCCGACACCTTATTCAAAACATCTTTTAAGGATGATTAATAATCTTATGTCAGCATCTCCTCCCCTTCGGGCGAGCAAATCTGACGACCTTTGTTAGATTAAGATTATCATTGCGAGCGAAGCGTGGTGATCTCAATGAGAAAAATTATATTATTACTGGAATGAAGATATCCCTTTTATGAGATTGCCACGCGTCGCTCGCAATGACACCCAAAAAATGTTACTAAATTACTAAGCACGTACAATAGTCCCCATTTTCTTAAGGGCTTGCATATTCCAGAATTATCCACTATATTTTTTAAAATTGTAAATATTATGGAGCCAAAATGAATACATTAATCATCGCTTTAATCCTCATCGCCTGGCTCATTCTTGGCTACAAAATTTACGGAAGCTTTATCGAAAAAAAAGTTGTTCAAGCCGACAAATCCCGTGTGACTCCGGCTCAAGAATTAAGAGACGGAATTGACTATTCGCCGGCCAAAAAGCCTCTTCTTTTCGGCCATCATTTCTCATCGATCGCCGGAGCCGGCCCTATCCTTGGGCCCTTGCTGGGAGTCCTCTACTTTGGCTGGCTGGGTGCGCTCCTCTGGGTGGCTATCGGCAGTATTTTCCTCGGAGCTGTTCACGATTATACAGCTTTAATGACATCCGTCCAGAACAAAGGTACGTCTCTGGCCGATGTTTCTAAAAACACCTTAGGCTTCCGGACGAAAATTATATTCTCCGTATTCATCTGGATGGCTCTGGCTCTGATTATCGCTGTTTTTGCTGTGGTCGCCTCACAGACTCTTGTCTCACAGCCAGAAATCGTCATCCCCACATTCGGTTTGATTTTCATCGCCATGGTATTCGGCTGGCTGATCTACAGAAAAAACATCAATATTGTCGCCGGAACCCTTCTTTCACTCATCGCGCTTTTTTTCCTGATCTACGTTGGAAATCTTCTGCCAATAATCCTTCCGGCTCAAATACTCGGAATGTCTGGCCAGAAATTCTGGTTTTTCATCCTCATCATCTACAGCATGTTTGCTTCCTCCCTCCCTGTCTGGTTCCTCCTTCAGCCGCGGGATTACATCAGCACCTGGATTCTCTTTTTAGGCCTCGGATTGGGTTATCTCGGCCTCCTCCTTGCCCATCCTTCATTGAATGCGCCCGCCTTTGTCTCATTCAACAGTAAAGGAGGCCCTTTGTGGCCTATGCTCTTTGTCATCATTGCCTGTGGAGCCATTTCTGGTTTCCATTCACTTGTTGCCGGAGGAACAACAGCCAAACAGCTGCCGGATGAACTCAGCGGAAAATTGATCGGATACGGCGGAATGGTCACAGAAGCCGCCCTTGCCGGACTCGTAATATTCATTGCAGCCAGCGCTTTAATCTGGGATCCTTCCGGAATGGAAAGCCAATTCGGTTTTCAGTATTTTATGACCACGCTCGGAGATCCGATCCGAGCGTTTGCTACTGGATACGGAAAACTCATTTCTTCTCTCCCCGGTCTCACACTGGTTATCGGCACTTTTTTCGGGATGGTCATGCTCAATGCCTTTGTTCTGACGACTCTTGATACCGGGACCCGGATCGGCCGCTTCATCACGACTGAACTCCTTGGAAAAAAAGTTCCACCTCTCCAAAATAGATGGGTGGCTTCTCTGTTTATCCTCGTCTTTGCGGCTGTTTTGGGAGGCACAGAGGGCTATAATGTGATATGGCCAATCTTTGGTGCCTCGAATCAGCTCGTGGCGGCCCTGGCTTTAATCGTTGTCTCCTCTTATCTTGTCGGCATTAAAAGACCCAAAAAATACACGGTCTACCCTGCAATATTCATGCTGTTGACCACGCTCGGAGCGCTTGTCTACCAGGGATACAATTTTTTCAAATCAAAAAGTTTTCTTCTTGGATGCATCAGCATCATTCTGATTATCCTAGCAGCCATCATTGTCTATGAGGCCCGAACCATCCTCTTCTCCCGCCAAAAATAAAGTGAATCTCTTCTCAGCGTTCGACATTTCTCTCCCTTTACATTTTTACATTCATCGTAAGAACGAATACGCTGACTATATAAAATTGATGAGTGACGAGGAATGGATGATACAAATTTGAATTGGGCGTTGCCCGCATCTCCTCAGACTGGTTATTTCACTCTCTTTATTCAGGAACTGCCGAATGTGGAGATGCGATCCCGCTATGATGCAATCCTGCTAGGGAAGAGGAGTGATTTTAAAAACAACTCCTTTCGGATCTGGGCAGCAGAGGGTTTCGGTCTCAGCCACCCAGTCATCATGAGTCAATTCATCTTCTCTCTGTTTGGTGGTGAGGAAAGGAAAAAGGCTGTTCAATGCGTAAACACACACTTTCTTCTTTTCCGGGATTTCAATCGTCCCCTCTCCTCTGATGAAAAAGGTATCTCCAACTTTATGCTTAGCCCCACACCTCTCTTTCACTCCCACGACTTCTATTTTTAGCTCTTTCATGGTTCCTCCTTTCTGTATTTAAATATATATGCCGAACTGAAAAAAATCAATAACACGTTGACAAAGCAAAGAGACCTGTCGTAAAATTATTTATCAGATAATCCAGTAAACGAGGAGGAGAGTATGGCAGCAAAAGCTGAACCCAATGTTGTTCCCCTGTGCGATGTCCTCTTGGTTCTACTCATTATTTTCATGGTTATCACTCCGTCAGTCCAAAGAGGAATGGATGCAAAGCTCCCCGAAACTCTGGGAGGCAGTGATCAAAGCATCGATGTTATCGTTATGACCTTGCATAATAATGGCCAAATCGATATCAACAAATCGTTTTATGAACGAGAAATTCTTGAAAGCGAATTGATGAGGATCTACGGTCCCCGCCAGCACAAAACCATATTGATCAGAGCTGATGCCCGAGTTCCTTTTACAAATGTTGTTGAGCTCATGGACATTGCCAGAGGAGCAGGAGTGGAAGAAGTTGGAATCGTCCTGGAATACTTCGAGGAAGAAGGAGAAGAAAACTAAACCTCCGAAAACTCAGCCCCTCTTTCATTAAAAAACTTTCCTAAATAAAAAATCCTTTTCTTTCTCTGTTAGGACTCTAGTCTTTTTTCTATTATCCGAGAAATAGATATAATCTAACTCTTAACCAGGAAAGAGATAAAAGATGGGCTTTATCCATTATTTTATTGGTCCGATAATCTCCCGGGAAATGACCAGCCTCTGGATTTCATTCGTTCCTTCGTAAATCTGGAGAAGTTTTGCATCTCTCATCAACTTCTCCATCGGATAGTCCTTCATGTAACCATAACCTCCCAGAATCTGGACACATTCAGTGGTGACCTTCATGGCCACGTCTGACCCGAAAGCTTTCGCCATAGCTGATTCTTTACCGCAGGGTACCCCTTCATCCATCAGCCAAGCAGCATGCCACACTAAATGGCGGGCCGCGTTAATTTCCATGGCCATCTGGGCGATCTTGAAAGATGTGTTTTGAAAAAGAGCGATAGGCTTCCCGAACTGCCTTCTATTTTTAGCATATTCAATCGCATACTCAAGAGCCGCTCTCGCCACTCCAACTCCGGCTGCTCCCACAGGGGCTCGAGTCTTATCCAGAGTTTTCATGGCCACAATGAAGCCGATTCCCTCTTTCCCCAAAAGGTTTTCCTCAGGAATTTTTACGTCTTCAAATGTCAGTTCGACAGTATTAGAGGCCCTGTGACCCATTTTGTCTTCTTCTTTTCCTATGATGACTCCGGGAGTTTCACGGGGGACGATAAAAGCGCTGAGTCCCCGCATTCCCTTTTCAGGATTCGAATTAGCGAATACCACATAAAGGCTGGCAATTCCTCCGTTGGAGATAAAACATTTTGAACCGTTGATGATGTATTCTTTCCCAACTTTTTTGGCACGGGTCTTCATGGAACCGGCATCTGATCCGGCTTCTCTTTCAGTCAAACAGAAAGACGCAAAAGACATCTTTTCTGTCTGAGGAGTCAGGAATTTCTTTTTCTGCTCATCGGTTCCAAAAAGAATTATGGGTGTGTAAGCCAAGGCATTGACCATCATCGTTGTGTACATACCTGCGCAACCGGCAGCCAGTTCTTCGCTGATGATAACAGTATCCAGATCGTTCATCCCACCCCCGCCGTATTCCGAGGGGACAGTGCAGGTTAGGAATCCCACATCAAACGCCTTTTTCATGACATCTTCAGAAAACTCTTCGCCTTTATCATATTTTGCCGCATTGGGTTTCATTTCTTTTTCGGCGAACTCTCGAGCCATCTCCTGCAAAGCCTTCTGCTCCTCCGTTAAACTAAAACTAATCACTCTTTCCTCCTTAATTTTATCAAGCCATTTTATTCCATGATTTCTATCAACCTGAACTATTCATAAAGTATGCTGACACTCCACAGATTCATCAAGCGACGCCTCGCATCGAAAGCAACCTAGACACGTTAATAATCCAGGCTATTCATCGTGTTTTATACTGGAAACCTCATCTCATGTCAATTTTTCTGGCTTTTTTGAATACAATTTCTTCTCGAGCCATTAGAGGTGCGGGTTTTTCTATCCTGAAAATATTTTTCACGACCTCCTGCGAACTGATATTCTTCTGTGAAGAATGGTTCAATTGAAAGAAAAGCTTTCCTCTTTTTCTGTCGACAAACGTTTCCTGGATGAATCCGTTTTGGCTTCTATCTAAAAATCCTTTGAGCCGCTCTTCAATCGTTCTGTAATATTCCGGAGACGATAATTTCTTCTCATTTTTCCATCCGATTGCATTCATAATTTCTCCACTTTTCAGGTCGACCGAGTAAATAAAGGCCTCTATCTCCTCATTTAGAGTGGGCTGAGCGGCCTCCCTCTTCTCAAGACGCAGGATGTGAACACCCGATGGCAGGCATGAATTCATCCGGGAGATAAATTCGTCCTCTTCAAAAAGAAAACGAGATTTAAACTCAAAACATTCTGCTTTTCCCCTCATCCCTAAAGGAAGAGCTGCCGGGTAGGAAATCAGCATTTTAGGATGAAAACCTTGTGAATAAGCCACCTGAACCTCAGCCCGTCTCAAAGCCCTTTGAATAACATTGTTCAAGTCTATGTGTGACATATACCGCGCGGATTGGAGCTTGGAATAAAAAACGCGATAGCGAAACGTTTTTTCAGTCTCTACTCCAAAAGGCTTAGACGAAGGTGGATTTATCTTAATCTCCTCTGAAAATTCTCTTTCTAAAAATTGCGGGAAAGAGCATCCTAGGCACGTTCCGCAGCTATCATCAAAACAGGACAATGTATATTCTTCTCTTAAGGCTTTGTCCAGTTCTGCGCTCAAATAGGATTTTTTCATCCCGGAATCTATGTGATCCCACGGGAGTGGGGCATCTCTCCCGATGGAAGACAGATACAAAAGATAATCGACACCTGCCTGGTTAAACCCTTCTTCCCAGGTTTGAAACTGGAAAAGGTCATTCCAACTATCAAAACGGGCCCCTCCTTTCCAGGCCTGATACAAGACCTGGTTTAATCTCCTATCCCCGCGAGAAAATACAGCCTCCAGGATGGAATTCTTTAGTGAATGCTTATTTATCTTGACAGACGAATATCTCTTCAGTTGAGATTTGAGATACCTATGCTTCTCTTTGAGAACGGATTCCTCCTCCATTTTAAGCCACTGAAAAGGTGTATGGGGTTTAGGAATAAATGAAGATAAGCTGAGGTTGATTCGAGGAGGAGATTTCAGTGTCTTGTGTCCGATTCTGATCAGTTCCCTGACTATTTTGATGATACCCTCTAAATCTTCATCATTTTCAGTCGGAAGCCCCAACATGAAATACAGCTTGAGCAGTTTCCATCCTTGAGAAAAAGCATTCTGTGAGGCTTCCCATATATCGTTATCTTCCAGTTTCTTGTTGATGACACGACGTAATCTTTCTGTGCCTGCTTCTGGGACCAGAGTAAACCCTGTTTTCCTCACTTTGACGATACCCTCGACGACATCTGAGGATAAACCTTTGGGCCGCATGGAGGGCAAAGAAAGAGAGATCTTATTCTTGGCCAATTCCTTCATCAATATTTCAACCGTTTTATCAAGATACGGGTAATCGCTGATGGAAAGAGAAGCCAAGGAAGTGTCCTCATACCCTGTCAGTCTTAAGCTGCGTAAGATATTATTCAAGGCTTCTGAAGGGCTTTTTACCCTGGGCGGGAAGTAAATACTCGAGGCTTGACAGAACCGGCATTTCTGGGGACAACCTCTAGCCACCTCAACAGAAACTCTATCAAAAATGACCTTGATATTGGGAACCACGATTTGTTCAGGGAAAGGCGCCTTGTGAAAAGGAAAAAGAACTCGTTTCTGAATGATGGGCGGAGCATCAGCCTCGGATTTCACGGCAAGAAGATTGGAGCCTCTGGGCAGATAGGACGTGTACAAGGAAGGGACGTAAACTCCCTTAATCTGGGACATTTCTTTCAAGAGAGCGGCTTTCTCTTTCAATCTTTTTTTATGCACGAGGTGCTTTTCAATGATTTCCAAGAACGCTTCTTCTCCATCCCCGATCAAAAACAGGTCGAAAATCTCTGCAACAGGCTCAGGATTGAACGCCGCTGGACCACCTGCGATGACCAGAGGGTAATCCACTCCTCTCTCAGATGAAAAAAGAGGGATACGGCCCAAATCCAGTATGGTCAGGATGTTGGAATAGTTGAGTTCATAGAGAAGAGAAAAACCCAAGATATCAAATTGAGCAAGAGGAATCCTATTTTCAAGTGAGTAAAGAGGAATTTTTTCAGCCCGAAGTTTTCGTTCAAAATCAATCCAAGGTGCAAAAACTCTTTCAGCTAAAATCGTTGGATTATTATTCAAGAGAAAATAGAGAATCTTCTGCCCTAAATAGGACATCCCAATTTCGTAGAGGTCAGGAAAAATAAGGGCTATTTTAGTTTCGACACGAGACGGATCTTTTTTAATTTCATTCCATTCACCGCCTAAATAACGTCCAGGCTTTTCCACAGCATTCAAAATCTCTTCCAAATCTTTCATTGCTGCCAATTCTGGCCTATTCATGAATAGAGAGGTTCGTTCTTTTCTCTGACTCAATTATTTTATTTCTATTGAACTGATAGTTCAATCATATAATTGGTATAAATGGGGACGTTCCCCATAAATTAAACAAACACAAATTTTCGCATTTTGACGTTTAGGACGAGAGAAACTCCCAAATAATTGGTAAGAAGAGAAGACCCTCCGTAACTGAGTAAAGGCAAGGGAGTCCCCGTTATGGGGAAAAGACCGATGACCATCATCACATTGATGAAAAACTGGAAGGTAATCATTACTGCCACTAGAAAAACAATGTATACTCCGGCTCTGTCCTGAGACTGCCCTACGGATTGATACAATCTGTGAAGGAAGGCAAAATAGCACATCAAGGCTAGGACAACCCCCAGAAATCCGAATTCTTCCCCGACAACTGAAAAGATAAAATCCGTATGCCGTGCGGGCAAAAATCTGAGCTGACTCTGAGTTCCTTTTCTAAATCCCTTTCCCAAAAAACCGCCTGAACCGATGGCGATCTTCGACTGCAGGATATGATAGCCTGAACCAAGAGGATCCTTGCTTGGAGAGATAAGAGTCGTCAACCTTTTTTTCTGGTAGTCTTTAAGGCCAAAATTCCAGCCAATCACGCCAATAATCATGGTCAATATCAACATATAAATGAATGTTTTCTTGTTTATCCCGGCCAGGATGAGTGCGGCTAAAAAAATGGGCACATAGCTCAAAGCCGTTCCTAGATCTGGCTGCAATGCCACTAAGAAAACAGGAATCGCGGTGACCGCTCCGCTTAAAAAACCTTTTTTCCAGGAAACGTAATCTTGTCTGAACTTGGAAAATAGAGAAGCCATAAGAACGATGAGAACGATCTTTGTCAATTCAGATGGCTGAAATTGAAGAAAAGAGAGACGGTACCAACTCTTGGCTCCAGCCACAAATTTGCCAAAAAGCAAAACTCCCACAAGGCCTATTAGGGCGATAATGTACAAATATGGAGAAAAAGAGACCAATGCTTTATAATCCACCGAAAGAAGAAGGAAAAGAGCGAGCAAGCTGATGACTATCCATATCATCTGCCTTAAATAATATTTTGCCGGAAGATAATGCGAGCTGCTGTAAATGAATGCCAAACCAATTATTGAGTTCAAGAGCAGTAAGCTGATGAGAATCCAGTCGATGTGCTTAAGAAGGCTTCTATCTATCATATTTCTTCCTGAATAAATTAAACAATCTCCTCGCAAGGGGAGCAGCTGTGGCCCCTCCCATTCCTCCATATTCAACGAGAACAGTGACAACAATCTCCGGATTTTCTCTGGGAGCAAATCCAGTAAACCACGAGTGTGTTTTTACTTCTTCTTCCTCTTCTTCTCCTTCCTCGACTGTTTTCTCCTCCTCGGCCTCTTCGGATTTATCCTCACTGATCACCTGAGTCGAACCCGTCTTGCCACAGACGTCAAAACCAGAGAGCATCGCCGCCCATCCGGTGCCTTGTTCATTGACGGCTTCCCACATACCCTGAATGACCTTTTCGAAAATGGATGGATCGATATTCACAGGATGACTGCTCGCATTGCCGTATACCCTGCCACTCTCTCTCCCGTCGCCGGATATTGATTTAAGCAGATGTGGGGTCACACGGATTCCTCTATTAGCAATAAGAGCCGTATGGGCCGCAATCTGGATAGGCGTCACGAGCATGAAGCTTTGGCCGATAGAAACGGAAATCGTTTCCCCCTTTTGCCACGGCTCATTCCTCGCTTTTATCTTCCACTCGGGATCCGGAACCAGTCCGACTTTTTCACCAGGCAAATCGATTCCTGTTTTTGCTCCAAATCCGAGCATACGGGCGTAGCTGGATATCTTTTCGATACCCAATTCCTTCCCTACATTATAAAAATATATATTGCAGGAATGCCGTATGGCATCATAAAAGCCCATTTTTCCGTGGCCTTCTTCACGCCAACAGGAAAAGGGATGATTATAAATTGTCGTTTCACCCCGGCAGATAAAAGTATCCTCATCCGTGATGGTTCCCGAATCAAGCGCTCCCAAGGCCATCACCAATTTAAAAACAGAACCAGGAGAATACAATCCTCCGATGGCTCGATTGAGCAACGGAAACTCAGGGCTGTTCACGAGATCAAGCCATTCTTTGGAAGTAAAGCGGTTGATGAATTTGTTCGGATCAAAATTGGGATAACTAGCTAAAGCCAATAACTCTCCATTCCGCACATCCATAACAATTATCGCTCCCTCTCTGCCCTCAAGCAGCTCTTCCGCCTCTTTCTGGAGACTTAAATCCAAGGTTATTGTCAAATCCTGCCCTTTCAGGGGTTCCCGTCTATCGAGTTCTTCTCTTCCTCTTCCCAAACTGTCCACAACTTCTACGAGTTGACCGGGATTCCCCACAAAAGTCGTTTCATACTGCTTCTCTATTCCGGTCTTCCCCACCATATCACCCAGACGCCTCTCTCCATAAACATCTCTTTTCATCTCTTCCGGGGAGAGCTCCTGTAAATAGCCAATGACATGGGCAGCCAAACTCTCGAAGGGATAGAATCTTTTTGGCTCAGATTGGAGGACTAACTCGGGAAGCTCCAATTTTCTGGCCTCAATCATCGCCACTTCTTCAAAAGTGAGGTTCTCCTTGACGACAATGGGCCTGAAAAGCGGCAGGGACTCGTATTTTTTGATTCTTGCCTTTAAGACTTGTTCTTCGATATTAAGGAGCTGAGCAATTTTTCGACAGGATTTATCATAATCCTCACAATTTTCTCTGATAAGGGACACCCTGAAAGAGGCTCTGTTATTAGCCAGAATGACACCCTCTCTATCAAACACTAATCCCCGTTGATAAGGAATAGCGATCTCCCTAATCCTGTTTGCCTCTGATTTTTCCCAATATTCTTCATGTTCGAGGATTTGCACTTTCCAAAAATTCATCATTAAAAAAATGAAGAATATTACCACAAGGATAAAAACGAGTTTGGCTCTTTTCAAAACAGGGTAAAGGTCTTCGTAGATTTTTTCTTGTTTCATCGTCCCACTCAATATTTATTCTTTTTTAATTTTCTCAAGAGAAAAAACAAAATGCTGCCCAGGAAAGCGGTGATCAAAGGTTGAAACAAAATCAAACCACCTCCCGTATTCAGGGTCTCTGGGATAATGAAAGAATAGAGCAGAGCCCACAAAACGAGTTCAAAGCTGAGCAGTATGAGAAGAAAAAAGAAGTTGCGTAGCGGAGGATGGATATCGATTTTTTTTGATAAATACCCAGCCAAATACCCAGAAATCGTTTTCGCCAGGCCAGCGACTCCGTAGACTCCAAAAGAAAAATAATCATGGAGAAGACCGCAGGCAGCTCCCAAACAGGAGCCAAAGATCTCTCCTTTTTCAATAGCAAAATAAAAGATGACAAGACTGAACATATTAAAGAAAAGAAGGGTAAAAGGAGAAATCCTGCTAAAAATAGTGTAGAAGAGAAAGGCGGCTAATATTCCGACAGTGACCCGCACAAAATCGCTCTTCATCATTAATCTTTGAATAACTCCTTAGGATTTTTCATGATGACAGCGATCTGGTCTAAAAAACGAAAATCAAAATAAGGCTCAACAAGAATGTATTTATGAAGTGAAGCATCCGAGGCGATTAAGAGGATTCTGCCGACTCTGATCCCTAAAGGGTAAATCCGGTCGTAGCCTGATGTGATGACATCCTCGCCTTCAGATATTTCTTCAGGAGTAGTCGTCGCCAGAACATACTTCATAAGGCATTGGCCTTTCCCATCTCCCTCGAGGATTCCCTGAACCCTTTTCATCTGGGTAAACACGCTGATTCCGCTTTCATTGTCAGTGATCAACTGAACCCGGGCTTCTTTGAGCGAGATAGAATCAATAATGCGTCCCACTAGATTTCCGTTTTTATCCAGAACGACCATATTTTTCTTAATCCCATCCAACGTCCCTCTATTGATGATAACGGATTTATAATAATTGCTCGGATCGAGTCCGATGACTTGTGCCGGCAATATATTCTCATGAATAGCTAAGAGATTTTCCTCGATTTCCTTTTCGCTGCGGAACCTCTGAAGGGCATTTCGGAGGAGATTGTTTTCCTGCCGGAGATAAAAAATCTCTTCTTTCATTTCTTCATTTTGATTCTGAACATTTCTGAGATGAAAATAGTTTTTCCAGACATTCCCGATGCCCTTGAAAAAAGAAAGAATACCATGCTGAACCGGAGAAAAGATTGTAAAAACTGTCTTTTCAAAAACACTCGCTTTTTCACCAAGCGGAACTTGCATGGAGATCAAGAGGAAGTGGAAAAAGATCAGTGCTATGAGTATTGTGAGATTTTTTCTTTCTTTCAGGAAAAGAGGCATAAAACTAATAAATACCTAAATTAGAGAGATCTTTTTTAAAAGGTCCAAATCATCGAGCAACTTTCCGGCACCAAGGACGACTGTTGTCAGAGGATCTTCTGTGATAAAAACGGGCAACTTGGTCTCCTCTCTAATGCGTTTATCTAAATTCTTGAGAAGAGCACCTCCTCCTGTGAGGATTATGCCTCGGTCGATGATGTCGGCAGAAAGCTCAGGAGGTGTCTTTTCAAGAGAAACGCGTATGGCATCGATTATAGAAGAAACGACATCTTCAAGCGCTTCTCTAATTTCCTGGTCATCTATGATTAGAGTTTTCGGGATCCCCTCTCCCAGATCTCTTCCCTTTATCTCAATGGATACGGGTTCATCCAAAGGATAAGCCGAACCGATCTGTATTTTCAATTGCTCAGCACTTCGTTCTCCGATGAGCAGATTGTACTTTCTTTTCAGGTATTGGATGATGGCTTCGTCCATCTCATTTCCGGCTATTCTAATGGAATGATTAAACACGATTCCATTCATGGAGATGACAGCGATGTCAGTCGTTCCTCCACCGATGTCCACTATCATATTTCCTGTCGGCTCTGAAATAGGAAGGTCGGCTCCGACCGAAGCCGCAACTGGCTGCTGTACAAGAAAAACCTCAGACGCTTTGGCCCGCATAGCCACATCTTTGACAGCACGCCTCTCAACCTGGGTAATTCCTGTGGGTATTCCAATGACTATTCTTGGCCTCACCAAAAACATGCGGCTGTTTGTGGATTGCTTGATAAAATAATCAAGCATTTTTTCCGCCATCTCAAAATCAGCAATGACGCCATCTCTCATAGGTTTGATCGCCAAGACGTCTGCCGGCGTCTTTCCAAGCATATCCTTCGCCCGAGTTCCGACAGCTTCCACTTTTCCCGATTGCTTGTTGACGACAACGATGGACGGCTCTTGAACGACAATTCCTTTTCCTTTGAGATAAACCAATGTATTCGCTGTTCCCAAGTCTATCGCTAAATCGCAAAGCAGTCTGTCTTTGATGGAATTCATCAAGCTCATTTCGGGGCCTCTCTTTGTACAGCATCTATTTAGCACAATTTCTCGATAGACGCAAACAAAAAATGAGCATGACTTGAGGCCAGACCCTGGAAGCAGTGACATTGAGATTAGTTTTGGACGCAGGCTTTAGCCGATTCAATCGGGATCTAACCTTGAAAGCTGTCCGGGATCAGGCTTTGACAATAATGATGATAACCGGATAAAGAAAGCTTTAACCCTGCTGTAGAGATAAAGCCTGATGCCAATATGCCAACTTTCAAAGCCTGGCCCCAGCTTATTCCAGCCGTTCCTTGTTCGCAATTTCAATCAATGACCTTGATTTTATTTTTCCTTGACTTTTTCTTCTGTAAAAAATATATATTCAAAAAACGTCAAATGATCACATGAGGAGGTTATCATGAGCGATGGAGCCTATAAGCCCTATGTCTCCCCCGAACAATCCATGAAAGAAATATCTTTCAAGGCAATCTTTTTGGGAATCATTATGGCTATTGTTCTAGGCGCTGCGAACGCCTATTTAGGCCTACTTGTTGGAATGACAGTCGCAGCCACCTTTCCGGCTGCAGTCATTGCCATGGCAGTGCTTCGTCCGCTTAAAGGAACAATACTTGAGGAAAACTTAGCCCGAACTACCGGGGCAGTCGGAGAAGCCCTGGCTGCCGAAACTATCTTCACTATCCCTGCCTTTCTCCTGGTCAGAATAGAAGGCCAGCCCCTTTGGGAAAAATTCGATCTCTTCAAATCTTCCCTGCTCATGCTCGTCGGAGGAATCCTCGGAGTTCTGCTCATTATTCTTGTCCGCCGCACTCTCGTTGAAGATGCCGAGCTTCCTTTTCCGGAAAGCACAGCTTGCGCAGAGATGGTCAAGACCGGGCAGAAAGGCGGTTCTCAAGCCGCTTACATGTTCTGGGCTATGGGATTAGGAGGCCTCGTAGAATTCTTCACCAACTCCAGCGGACTCCAATTCATCAAGCCCTATGCTCAAAAAGTGTTTAGTATTCCTGGCCTCTCTCGTATCACCTATCTCGACAGTGATAATGCGGAAGTCGCAAAAACGGGTACGATCAAAGGGAGGATGTTCATAGAGACACCTGCTGCAAACGCAGCCATGACCGGAGTTGGATACATCATCGGCCCTAAGCTGGCGGCTCTCACTTTTTCCGGTGGTGTACTGGGATGGCTTTTCCTGATGCCCATTCTTCTTTTCATCAGCGGAGACTTGGGCGAGATCGTATCTGGTTTTAATGGAAACTGGACAGATATGGCCGTCTCCGCCTATAACTCCCAGGTCAAACCTATTGCCGTCGGAGCCATGCTTGTCGGTGCCTTCTACACACTTTTTAAAATGCGAAAAAGCCTCATCACAGGAATCGGCCGTTCGTTCGCTGATGTAAAAAAAGTGAGTGCCGGAGGCCCATCAGAAACGATCCGAACCGATAAAGACCTGCCTTTTCCGTCTATCGTCATCGCCATTGTTGCTCTGATCATCCCGATGGTCTTTCTCTACAACGTGTTTACGAAAAGCATCGGGTCATCTCTCGTGGCGACCCTGGTTATGATCGTCATGGGCCTTCTTTTTGCAGCTGTAGCCGGCTACCTTGTGGGTATTATCGGCTCTTCTTCCAACCCGATTTCCGGCCTAACTTTAACCTCTCTGCTCATCGCTGCCTTGATGATGGTTCTCATGGGACAAAGGGGAGCTCCTGGAATCGCGGCTGTCATAGGTGTGGCGGCGATTGTTTGCTGCGTGGCTGGTGTGGCCGGAGACATGATCCAGGACTGGAAAGTCGGGCATATTCTCGGCGGCACTCCCTGGCGAATGCAGATCGGAGGAATGATCGGTGTCGTGGCGGCTGCCTTAACATTGACTTTCGCCCTTCAACTTTTTCACAGCACTAAAGGCATAGGGAGTGATGCTCTCCCCGCACCTCAGGCCAATCTGATGGCCATGATGGCTCAGGGAATAGTCGGAGGAGAGATGGCCTGGCCGCTTGTTATTGCCGGAATGCTCATGGGCGTAGGACTTATCCTCATCGGGTCTCCCTCCCCTATGATCATCGCCGTAGGGATGTACCTCCCTTTTAGAGCCACAGCCTGTATCTTTTTTGGAGGAGTCATCAAATACTTTCTGGATAGAGCCGTTGTTAAGAAAAAACCATCAGCAAAAGGGAAAGAGATTGTTGAAAACATCGGTCTTCTGATTGCCTCGGGACTGATTGCCGGCCAGGCTCTGATGGGAATCGTGACATCAGGCATTGAGGCTCTAAAGGAGACGATCAGACTTCCAGAAGTCTGGGGGAGTGCATGGCTAGGTCTTTTGATTTTCTTCATTCTCGGATTCATTTTGATCTATTTCCCCTACAAGAAAATGGTAGCCTCCGGTGAACACGGATCTTCATCCGGAGATTGATAAAACTTAGCTTGATAATGAATAAAACTGCAGCCAAGCGATTGTGAAGAAGCCCAAAGTCGAAAAGCCAGAAATTAACCTTCTAGAGCTCATCCCGGCTAAAAGCATCGAGTGGGAGAAAACAGAAGAGGGTTTGATCGTCCTGCTCAAGCCTAAATTCACGCATCCCTTTTTTAAAAAACATATACTTCCCCGGCTGAAACACCCTTTTTACAAGGTCAAGCTTGATGATGTGGGAAGTTTTGTCTGGGAATGGTGCGACGGCAAGAAAACAGTGAAAGAAATTGCCCAGCGTATGAAGGAAGAATTCGGAGAAAAAGTCGAACCACTGCATAACCGTCTGGCTCTTTTTCTCCAGAATCTCGAGAAAAACCGCTTCATCTATTTCAAAGGCCTGTAATAAGTAATATGGGGACGTTCCCCAAGGTATCACCTTAGCCTAATAAGTTCATCTTCACTATATATTTTTTCAAACGGATAGCTAAAATGGAGAGATTAACGAGCTAAGGTGGTACCTTGGGGAACGTCCCCATAAAACAATTGAACAAATAGCCGATTTCTTTTAGAATAAAAATCCAAAACAGAAGAAAAATGGCTATACTCGAAATTGTTAAATACGGAAACTCTACGCTCATTAAAAGAGCCAGGGAAATAAAAACTATCGATAAAGAAATCGAGGAACTGGCTCAAAACATGATTCAAACCATGCATGCAGCCCCTGGCATAGGGTTGGCGGCTCCCCAGGTCAACGTGAGCAAAAGGCTGATAACCATCGACCTGTCA
>Ga0180438_10006544_pt1 | contig 15710 bp, 8 predicted proteins | sample SS_ome_12_FD_132455 | JGI IMG/M metagenome (GOLD analysis project Ga0180438, IMG submission 132455) | Hypersaline lake sediment archaeal communities from the Salton Sea, California, USA - SS_3_D_2 metaG | ecosystem: Environmental > Aquatic > Non-marine Saline and Alkaline > Hypersaline >...
CATAGTCTAAGTGGAAATATAATTCCTGAGTCTGTTCGTATCTTTGATCAAAACTTTGATGAAGTTACTTCTGATAAATGGTCATTGAAGGCTATTTTTGATATTGATAGTGATACTGGTTTACCAGAGTCTTCTACTGAAGCTTCCTACTATCTTTTCAATTCATTAGAGAACTCTTATGATCATGACACTGGAGAATACAAAGCATTCTTCGTTCAGTACACTGAAGTAGTAGCAACAGTACAAACAACGTACACGAAAATATTAAATAATGAAAAGGCATACTTGCCAGCAACAGCTGAAGATTTCTGGCATGTTACTCCTGGTGAATTGAAACCATGGAAGTATGTATATCATTATAGCGAGGGCTCACTTTACTTTCCAACAGTTGATCGATATGCAATCAAATATGTTGAGTCTAAACGTATTTCTGTAAAACATCCTGTTGACTATACAGACACAGAACCTTGGTTCCCACGTATTGTTAATGGTGAATTTAGTAGTGGTATCGCTGGTTTAACTTCTGCCTTTAGTATTCCTGAGTTTGAGAACCAGGCATTCAATCCTATTGAGCCATACAAAATAGCTGCTAGAAAACTTTGCCAAAAAATAAACAATAGAATACTTAAGTTTCCTCATGAGGATCTTCAAGTTGGTTCAATGTTTAACTATATCGATATTGAATTTGAGAAAGATGGAGTTATTGAATATGCAGTTACAACCAACCCTAATCTAGATGGAACACCATATCTTGACTTTGATAGAAACAGAGTATTAGATTCTAATGGAGATGAGATTACTTGGTCTACTTCTAACCTGCTAGGTATTGATAGAATGTCTGGCATGGCTAATGTAGAATTTGATATTTCTGATACTCATAAGATTTATGCTACGTATTCATACAAAGAAACTTATTATACTCTTACGGGCATCTCAATGAATCCTATATTCGATCCTGATGTTCACAAGCAAACAAGAGTTGTTTATCTAGTTCCTTCTTCTACCTATAATGGCAATGAGGCTGTACAGACTGCTTCTATTATGTGGCTTAAGGTTCTACGTTCTGGTTTGATTAGTGATACCAATCAAGATGGTACTAATGGCAATGAGAATGTCAAAGTAAATACAACCATTAGTAACACAGATGGTTATAAAATCACAGGAATCCTTGGTCTTCATTACTCTTGGGACGCAACCACAAGTGCACAAGCTCAATCTCCTGCAATTGTAGTAGAGGTTATTCCTGATACTTCTTTCTATGTTGAGTCTACTGATGGCTTCCCAGGTAGTGGATGGTTACGTGCTAAAGATACTAGTGACAACTACAGATACTTTAAGTATGTCAGCAAGACTGCAACTACGTTTGTTCTTTCAGAAGAGGCTACAGAGGTTCCAACAAATGGTACAATTAATATTGCCGATGGAGAAACTGTAGAGCTTGTTAATTTTGTTGACGAGAGAACTCTGTTGACCAACAGAACATATTCTGATGAACTAGATGCATATGGGCTAACAACTGGTTATCCTTCTATGGCATCTCAGTATTTCACACTAGCTGAGCTAGCTGTCAATCCTCCTTACAATAAGAAAGACCTTTCTGTTATTGACGTAAGAGAAGATGGTGGAGGAATCAAAGATGAGAGTTACGAAGAGGCTAAAGCTCTTAACCCTCAAGTGCAATGGCTCAATGATCATTCATCTTTTGACGGCCAAATATATCCTTCAAATGCAGCTATTGTTGTTAAGCTTCCACATACAGTTCTTGATGACTTCTCTTTGGACAACCTAAGATCAATTATACAAGAGAAGGTTCCTTATGGAATCTATCCTCTTATTAGGTTCTATGGATATGAGCCTAGAGTTGTCAGTATGTTACCCACAAGTACAGCTGGTGCTATAGAAGTTATATGGGAGAAAGAAGGATCTGAGTTTACTTATGATATTTGGTATGCTCGTAACGAAAATGGTCCTTGGACTAAAGCTAATAACTATTTGATTACAGATAGTGCTAGCACGTATAATAGTTTTACAATAGAGGGTCTCTCAGATGGGGCACCTTATCTTGTAAAAATTACAATGCAAGATAGATACTACTCATGGTGGTACGGCTATAATGGATATAGTAGTATTGCTGGTGGACTCGGCTTGGATGAAGATACACCAACTGGTCCATTTGGTAATGTAGCTAACTTCCAATTTGAAATTTTATAGGAGTAATTATGACTGTAAATTTAACACTTTCTGAGACCTCCGCAGGTTACGCCCTTGCTGACACAACAGACTTAGGGACGGTAACTCCTGGCTCAGCTATTGGGCATCAAGACATATTTATATCTCACGATGCTGAAGTAAATCCAATTACTGCCTGTACTATCTATGCAGTTCGCTATGCTGGCAGTAACTATCTAGGCTCTGATGCTGACGCAGATTTCACTCAAATTATGGGATGGGGAGATACCCTTGTTGCTGGAGCTGAAATCAGTATGGTTGCCGACACCCCTTGGACATCAGGAACTAAGTTTGCTGCTGGGTGGCAATACTTTAGAAATGGTAATGGAGATATCAATAACCAACTTACATTAGATGAAGATTCTATTGTTGTCGGTACTCCAGCTGGAGACGGAGTAATACCTGTTGGTGGAGAAGCTCATATTCAGATTGACATTGATGTTCCTGCTGCACCGGGTAGTGCAGGTTACAAAGCCTTCTCTACTGTCTTTGCGTATTCGGCTACATCATAATGGCTACCAACACAAAGAACAAAAAATCTCCAGGCACAACACCTTCCCCCAGCAGAGAGGTTTTGCCAACTCAATCTTCTTAAGATATGTTAAAATATAATTAACATGGAGATTGCTTTTGCAACAACTATATATTATTATTTTCAATAAGCACTTGCACTTTTCTAAGTGACATGTCATATTCTGTATTGGATATGTTTTTAAAAACAAACACAGGAGTTAACTAATGAAATTTACACGAGAAAATCTGGTTCAAATTTGGGGCGTACTAAATGGTCTTACAGCAGAGAAAACAACTGCTAAAGGTGCATACGGCATCGCTAAGAACAAACGCATTGTTGATAGTGAGGTTAAGTCTATTGAGGAAGCTCAAAAGAACCAGAAGCTTCCTGATGGTATTGAGGAGTTCGAGAGTAAGAGAATCGAACTTTGTAAGAAAATGGCAGACAAAGATGAAGAAGGTAATCCTATGGTAGCTAATAATTCTTTTGTCCTTGTGCAAAACAAACAAAAATTTGACAAGAAACTTGAGAAACTACGTAAAGACTATGACGAACCAATTAGTCTACGTGAAAAACAAGACAAAGAATTTCAAGATTTCTTAAAAGAAGAAGTCGAGATTGATTTCCATACTATTAATGTAAACGACCTTCCTGACAATGTAACTGCACAACAAATTGGAATCCTTGACGAAATTATCGTCGATTAAGGAGTGATCATATGGCACTGCCTGTAGTCCGTATATATAAAAATGCTGCTGCTGATGTGTTAAGAGTAGACACAATTAGCATGGAAGCGACAACAAACCAACTAACAAGTGGTGTCAGTCCAAAGACATATACTCGTCGTATCTCTATTTCTAGACTTCACGAGACATCGTCTGCAAGAGTGGTTGCTGGTATTCAAATTATTACCACAGCAGACACAATTGAAACTGTAAGTGGTGACTATACTAATGTCCAATGGACAACTATAAATGCTGGTCAAACTGTTATTTGTAATATGTCAGACCTTCCTGGTATTGGCGACAGTGTTTAAACATGGAAACTGGATCATGGCTTAAGCTTTTTAATGATGGCACTTCAGAGCGTGGTTCTGATGTAGCTATTAAAAAGGGTTTAGCTTCTTGGAGCAAAGGCCGTCAAGATGACATTAAGTCAGTCCATTTAGAACATAACTTTAATACTTGTTGCTTGTCTGTACCAAATACTCACTGGTATCAGTATGATAGATTCATGGCAATGTTTGGCAAAACAGGCAGTGATGTTTCTCAACGTGTTGGAAGAGTTATACAAGCTCAAATTACTCAAGAACATGTTGGTAAAACTTTGTCCTGTATGGTTTCTAAAGGAATAACTGTTGCCAATCTAGACGATACCCCATCAGAGAATGGCATCCTTATTTCTCAAGAACATGTTAACCTTTGGGTTACTATGTACATATTAGTTAATAACCAAATTGGAATAACTATTTGTGAGAGGGGAGCTTTTTATGGGGACAAGCAAATATTTAAATAGCGTTCTTAGAGTAATGCCTGCTGTGCAGGCTAGACAGATCTCTGAACTTCTTCAAGATTTACAATCCAAAGGCACAGTTAGAAATGCTGGAGAGTACAAAGAGAAGCTTCAAGAACTATCTACTACTGTAAACGATACCAATCCCAAGCCTTCTTTCAAACAAGTACGTGCTCTAGTTTGGAACCTCTGTTCTTCAGATGCTCACAATGCAATGATGCAGTCATTTAAGAATGATCTAGAAGCTGCATTCTTACAAGTAGATGAGATAGGTTCTAAGTTAGATGAACATCATGAGCTACTTATGAAGAACATGATTGCTGATCTGGAAAGAGGACTTAACGAACAAGAGAATCATATACGTAAGTTAGAATGGATGGCCAACCAAGGAAACGAGTTCTCTCAAGTTCTTGTTAATACCTTTAACTCTTCATCTCTATTAAACATTCCTCGTAGTTCTACTGGTGCTGATTCTCTTTATTTTGACAACAGAACATACAAACAGAAAACATTGGTAGAGTTACCTTCTGCAGTAGTCTCTGAGCATGGTAAAAAACTTATGTTGGATTCTGTTAATGATCCTGTAATTAAACCTATTGGTGTTTTGCTTCATTATGATGAAAACTCATATGAGAGTGAAATTAGTGTAGACCTAAAGAACCCTATCACTAATATTATTGATGGAGAAAGAGGAACTTTCTGGTTCAGAAACGTATATACGAAAGCCAAGGTTCCTAAAGTATCAACAGTATTAGAGTTCGATCTAGGTCAAGGCAAAGATATCAATTATATTATTGTTGACGGCGGTACACAGGAACCATTCTTCATTGATGGCATTGAAGGTATTGGACCTGATAATCATCGCATAGACTTAGACTCAACTAGTAGAGAGATAGATGGTAAGACTCGTATAGACTTCACTAGAGTATTTGTGCGTGCCGTTAAAGTAACCTTCTCTGTTCCCACCTATCATAAAGCTGACTACTGGGTTCCTAAGGATGCAGAAGTACATGAAGTTCTAGATGATAACAATAGGTTCAATAGAATTAAACGAAGAGATTCTTTAGCCTACGTCTCTAGACAAGCTATTGCTTCTGATAATCTTTCTGATTTGCTTAACGTTCCTACTCCAGTCTCTACACAAATCAATGCATACCGATATACCTTTGCTCTTGATAATGTATGGTTCGGTAATGATATGTATAAAGATGCAGGCATCTTTGTATCCAAGCCTCTTAAGGTAAGTAATATTGGTACGTTAGCTATACGTGCAGATGAGAAAGCAGAGACTGGGATTACAAGAAACAGTCTTGAGTATGAGATTATTAAGATAGATCGAAGTCCTAAGTATAAAGAGACAAGGTTCTCAATTCCTAAGATTGGTCAAAGAACTGTTGAGAGTGAGAGGCTTATTTTTGTTAAGCGTATTGACCATGCTACGTTAAAGAATACTGCTATGCTTAGGTTCTGCCCATACATTTCTAGTGACTATTCTGGACTGCCTTCACAGGAAGCTCCTATTAAAGTTTATCTCAATGAGAGACTATTAACTCTTGGTACAGAATGGGAGTTTGCTTTTGCTAAAGCTTCTGGCACAAACAACACTCTTGACTGGAAGAACTCTTTTATTGAAGGCTTAGATTTTTCTGACTTCACATTAAACCCTCCGAAGGTATGGATCAAAATTAATAACCCTACAACCAATGGTGTGTATGTTGTTGATTATACTCCAAGAACTAGTGATCACAATATAAATATAGCTGGTACTAATGAGCAGGAAACTGTTTGGTTAGATGCAGATAAAACTGTATATTTAAATAATGATGGACGTGTAAGTTTTGAGCAAGCTGATCCAGATGTTACAATAGAATCTGATATTTATTTGCAGATTACATTGCGTAGAAATAAGGCATCTCAATCATCAACTCCAGAACTTTATGAGTATGCAATCTTGGCTGCTAGTTATAGTTAGGAGATAGAATGACTAATAAGCATCTTACAGTTCCTCCAAGTGAAGTTGCACTTGCTAGGCTTAAAGTATTAACTGAGTCTATTAATGACATGTATCATTCTGGCAATATGGTTTTAGAGTCAGATATTGTTTCTTCTTTTCATGAAGCACTCAATCTATTCTATGATTCTCTAGATGGTTCTATTGTCGGAAGTGTGATGAAGGTTTATGCTGGTGCTCCAGCTGACCCTTCTGTATACAATGTGTTTACTACTGCTATGTTTAAAGATGCTTCAGCAATCTTCTCTGAGATTGGAGCGTTAGATAGATTAGTTTCATCTTCATTCAACTCAATCATTTCAGAAAGAGAACAGGCAATTCAAACAAGTAAGAAAGTTTCAAATAAACTTGGAGACTATTTACTTTATGCTGACTCTACTTTAGGTGCAGGCTTCTTCTTTGGAGATAGTTTTACAAGTCCTGACAGAATAGATGTTGGTTCCTCCTTAGTAGATACAGATGAATGTTTCTTAAGTACTGAAGAAGGAGTTGTACTTCTTCCTCTAGATGGCGAACCAGATAGACCATCTGTAGGCACTATCCTTATAAACAAAAACAGCAACGGAGAACAAGGCAACAACCATCAGTTAGGTGTGTTCGGTCATGAAGATATAGAAGTTATTAGTGATAACGAACCAAACACTTGGTTTGAGTATGAGAAAGTTACATCTAGTGAATCCAACTCTCCTCTTGTTTTAGACCTTACTTTTGTTTTAGATGAAGCGGCTATTGTTAATCATATAAATATCAATCCAATTAACTTTGGTACTGCAACTCCTATTAAAATTGTTAAAATAGAAATATCCACTGATGGCTCAGATTATTCTTCTATTAAAGATGAAGTTCCTATACGTGACTTCTCATCAGAAGAAGAGAAAGAAGAATTTGATCTATCTCCTGCTACTTCTAAGTTCTCAGGACAAGGTTTCTATTCATTCTTGCCTAGAAGAGTACAGTATGTTCATATTGTCATGGAACAACATGACCCATATACAATCGAAACCAACAATGGCCTTAGATTAAGATATGCAATCGGCATCCGTGACATCAATATTTTAGGTCGTAAATTTCTATTGGAAGGATCCTTAATCTCAAACTCTTTTGATGCTTCTGACACTATTCGTAAAGTATCCCTGTGGGCCTCTGAGAACCCTATAGAAGAGTCTGCATTGGCAGACCTTAATCATTCTATATCTTATAATGATGGAGCCTCCTGGTTGGCCCTACAGCCTCAACAGAGAACAGGAACAGAAGTCTCTGAGATTCTTAACTTCAATAACATTGCTGATGATTCTATTGCTACTGAAGAGGATGTTACTTCTCTTCGACATAAGATTTCTATGAAGCGCAATAAGGATGCCTTCAAAGGAAATGTGACTATAAAAGAAGAACGTTTAAATAAGATGGATGTTGTCTCTACTCCAGCAGGAGGACAGTTTGACATCTCACTAACAGAACGTCCTATTAAAAAATCTATTAATATGATGTTCCCATTCATGGGTAGCTTCTCTTGTCCTCGTGATCGTAATGGAAGTTCTGTTCGTGGACAATCTCCATTAATGGACTTAGACTTTGTTGAATTCTCAATTGGTTCTTCAGGAGAACGAATCAGAGAAAGTGACTCTAAGAAAGAAGGAACAGTAAGATTTAAACTACCATTTGTTAACATTCCAAATCTAGAAGAAAGAATCCGTGTGTTTGTCAATGGTGAACAGATTGAGTACTGTCCAAAAACATCAGAAGGCTTTGCTTCAACAGGACCAACATCTTATAACAGTGGTATTGATTCAGACAGTAAAGTTTATTTCTTAAACAAGAAAGGTACTGAATTACAATTTGGACACACAGAAACAAACGGAACACAAAGAGGTTACCTTCCTTCTGGAGGTTCTGTAGTTAAGGTTTGTTTAGATGGCGACAACCCTTTCTTACGTCTTACAGATAGAGGATATATATTAAACTTATCAGCTCCCTCTGATGGTCAAAAAGAATCTGTTAGCATTACTGCTCTTAATAATTTAGGTGACAATGAAGCTACTCCTCATCAATTTGAAATTCCTCCTGGCTCTGAAGTATTTAGTAGCCATCCAAACTTTACTGCTGTTTCTTCTAAAGACTTAACTGATGAAGAAAAGTCATCTGTTGATTCTGCTTTTAAGTTTGATGCTAAGAATGCACAACAAACAGTATTAGGTAAGGTTAATCCTAGTATTGCAAGCACAGGTGTTAATCCAGTAGGAAAGCTTCCGTCTAAAAAAGCTTTAAGTTTTATGACAAAGAACGCAAGTGATATCGCTACTTCTACTTTAAACATAGAAGCAGACCATGAAAACCAAGATAGGTTTACAAGTGAAGATGGTGGAATGTTCCCTCCTGTATATGCAGAGGGAGTACAAGGTCCTTTATATACAGATCACTTTGACATTGTAGAATACGAACTTGATGGAACTCTTATCACTGGTTCGTCTAGACAATTTACAAATAAAGTTCCATTTAAAAATGGAGATTCTGAACTTAGAGATCTTAATTGGAACAAACAAGCTAGTTACTATACGTTTGATTACAACACAGGAACTGTATATTTAGGTTCTCCTCCAGCTGCCGACAGAAGAACAACCATTGTTTGCAAGAGAAGAAATATAAAAGTTATTGATCCAATGTTCTGGAAGTTTGATAAAAACCAAGTTACTGGTAAGATTAATACTCAAAAAATAGTTCTCGATCCTCGTGTTGTTTTTACAATGAAACGTTCAGAAGAAATGACCTACTCTGTAAACGTTCGTAAACATTCTCTTATTTCTACTAACGATCTCGGTCATGATTGGAATAATTCAAGTATTGTTAGAGGAACTGTTAAGCCAGATGTCTCTTTGTTTGCTGCGAATTCAAAACCAATTGAAATAAAATTCATTGATGGTGAATCAGAGTTCTCTAATAATGTTGAGATTAAAGATGAAAATATAACTTTTACCAACACTGTTGGAACTACATATACATTCCAGTTATCTAAGATAGATCTTTCTAATAATAAAACATTAATTGGTACTCCTGTATTTGCTCCTGTAAGAGAATTGACTAGTGCTACTGCTCCTGTCAATCAGTTTGACTTAATACCAACTGCTACTCCAACTAACAATGGAGAATGGAATGTTGACTCAAATGGTCTTGTTACTGTAGTTCTAGATTCTACTCCAGGCGAATACATTGTTTCATACAAGCTAAACAATGCTGATCCTGGTATTGATATTAATGGGATGTACTCTGTTGACTATACTAATGGTACTATTCATTTTGGCTCTCCTCCTCCGGCAACTGGTAATATTCAGTTTGAAGTTTCTATGTACAGTGCTTTCTATAATATTGCCAAACAAATTTCACTAGGAGATGTTGAAGAAGTAAATGAAGACAATAAAACAATCACATTTAATTCTGCATTCGGTTTGAAATTCTTAAAACAAGAACTAGCTGACAAATCACGTCCTCAAGTAATTAAGGTTTTCTATGATTATTACAAAAGAGATACTGCTTCTTTAGAAGACCTTGAGCCTTACTTTTCTCCAATATGTAAAGACATTGCATTTAGAGCTGTCACTTCTAATATCCTAGAGGAGCTATAATGTCATTAAAGACTACTTATAAAGAATATATACTTGAAAAGCTTTTGCTTGAGTACCTTAAAGACGGTACGATTCCTACAGCAGAACAACTGACAGATGATCTTGAAACATATCAAGAGACACATCCAGATCTGTCTTTGCCTAAGTCTAAGTTTGTAGACTTCTCTGTAGAGCATGGAGGCAACTCCAGTGCTAGTCATATCACATCTATAGCCAATACAGTCTCTGATGATGTTGGTGTTGTAGTAAGAGAGATCTACAACCTAACTGATAAAGCTAGTAAGTTTCATGAGAGATGGTCCTTCGAAAGCAAACGTCTTGCGGCCAAAGCACAAAAGCTTAATCAAAAAGTAGACTCTCTACTATTGCTGGCAAACTATACTACAGGTTACTTCTCTGCTGTTGGTGATATCTTTACTGATATGAATCTTGTTGATACCGACAACACAACATCCTATGTAAACGTAGATGAACAAACAGTAACTTTGAATCCTGGTACTGCTGAGTCTACTACTGTCAAACAGATAAACACCAATGATATGACTGACCTTGATGTGTCATTCTATCCACTTACTAAACGTGCTGGTACTTCTGTATTTGATATGAGTGACAATAATAATCTTGTTCAAGCATTTAAAACACCCGACACATCATGGGTTGGTAGAGTAACATCTAGTGTGAATGGAAGTATGACATGTGAACTCAAAGCTCACTTAAGCAAAGACAAAGACATTGAAGTGTCTAGGATTGCTTTCGATTACATTGGACCTGTGTCTGATAAGTCAACTGTTACTGCTATGTATTCACAAGATGGATACCTTTGGTACATTGTTCCAACAAATGAAGCTACTAAAGTGTTAACCCCTAATATGTCTTGGACATTCCCTATTACAAATATGCAATGGGTTAAATTTGTATTCTATAAGTCAGCACCTGATGGTGGACAATATGAATATGACTTCTCATGTCGTCATATCAGATTATATGGCATTACATATTACAATGACGGCGGCGACATATTCCAAAGTAAAGCTCTGTCTGCAACTGACACACAAGGTAACCTTGTCGGATTCAATCTTGTACAACTAGATACATGTGAAAATATTCCTGACAAAACAGATATCAATTATTACATGTCTGCATCTAAAGATAATTCAACCTGGACTAGCTGGACAAACATAAGTCCATCAGCACAAGAAGGAATTAAGTATCCTAAAATATTAAGCTTTGCTGGAGCTGGATGGAAAGACAGCACTCTTGAAACAGAAAGTACTTATTTATTAAATAGCATATATGCAAATAACACTCTTGTTACTGTGTTTGATTCTCAGGTGGATCAGACTAGTAGAGATATACTTCAATATAGATTTAAAGATACTACTTTTGCTGCAATGAATACTGCAATCTTAGTTAGTGAAGAAGAAGACCCAGACGTAGTATCTAATAGTGTTGTCTTGTGGAGGAATGTTAGAGACAAAACAGACTATCCAGATACATCTTTAGTTAGAGGTGTACCTCGTGGATGGGGTAAGAAAGAACAGACTTACTATTGTTATTTTGAAATCTTATCTTCAGATGGAAAGCTACTTGACTTTGGAGATAAAGAATGTGTCTTAGATGGTCAGACTGTAACAGGTGTTGTTAAAGTTGCAGCTGGCGTACATAAGTTTGAAACCGAGTCCAAAAATTGGTTTGATATTTCAGACAATTATATTGCAACTGTTGGTAGTTCTGGAGTTATAGAATCAGAAGAAACATTAGAAGATGTAGACCCTCTGTATCCTCATAACCATAAGTTAATTATTGAAGGTTTTTATTATCCTTCTCAGTTTATGGGAGACAAAGTTTATACTGGTACAGATTATTCTGCTGAGTTCTATGCAGTAAGAACTAGTCTTTTTGAACTTGAAAATAATATAGAAGACTATGGTTACTTTGCAATAAAAGGAATAAACAAAAATGAAGAAGCTGCTACGTTATCTATTATTCTTCGCTATGATCCTAATGATTCTGATTATACCAATGAACTGTTCGTCTCCAAATGGCGAACTGGACAATCAGGAAGCGAAATGTACAAGTATGTTAAACTCAAAGCACAGCTTTCGTCAGAAAGTACAAGCCTGACTCCAGCTTTAACCTCGTACAGAATAAAGCTTGGTCTTTAATGATAAAATACTATTTGGAGGTTATCGATGTCACAGTGGAATTGGTCATGGGTCGCAACCCAAGACGATACTTTAAAAGCTTCTAACTCTACAGATCAAAGTGGAGGTACTCTATATACTTATCGAGCTGCAACTCGTGGACAACTAAGTGCAGCAGAATTAAGTACTTCTATTGATTCTATCTCTACAAACATTAATCAACAGTGGAGACTATGGAGAAGTTACATTCGTCCTATTCTAGACTCTCTGCCAGCAGGACCAAGAGATCAAAGATGGCGTCCAGGGATTGGTTTGCCAGAAAAGATTGATGCTCTTAGTTTTGGTGTTCAAGGTACAACTCTATTTGTATTCAATGATGCTACAGCAAGTAATGCTTATGGTCGTTATTGGGATACTACACAAGAGAGACCTAAGACTATCGCAGAGGCCTTTGAAGACATCTGGGACTCCATCTCTGACCTTACCACTACCTCTACTACTGGTAGCGGTACATACGATGACACGGACGTCTGGTACGCTATAGGGAATAGGTATCAAAATGCAGCTCTTACGAGTGCATCCTCTTCTTTAGATGCTAGAACCGGACAGTTAGAATCTAATGTTAATCAATTAGCTGATGATCTTTATGGTGCTTCTGATGGTTTCGGTCCATGGACCTTTGGTGTTCCTCTACCTCATAGCCTCGCTGAAAATATTGATGAGCTTCTAAAGCTCCATAATGTTGCTGGTGGATGGCAGACAGATCCTAGTGGTATAAGTCATTCAGGTATTGGTGGTAGTTCAGCTCCATACGCATACACAGATGTAAGTCCAATGCCTTCACAGACATTGTCTCAAGCTAGAGTGGCTCCTTATACATCTCTCTATAATGACATTCTTAGAATTCGTTGGGAGATTGCTAGAACAAGAGGTACTGCAAACTACATTACTGATGCTACTGATCCAGTTACATCAACAGCTGGTGACTTAAGTACTCATATGAATTATGTTGGTTCCGGTACAGCAACTTCTACTAATCCTCATGCTATTGCTATTTCTGATCTTGGTGCTGATGTATACTTTGCTAATTTAGGTAGATATACAGGCATGTCAGATTACACTAGTGGTGTAGAGATGCCGACTTATTCATCTGCTAATTATGTTACACAAAGTACAAACCTTGAAACTGCAATCGGTGCTCTTGATGCTGCTGTTACAAGTATATTAACTGGTGGAACTGTTACTCGATGGGAACAGGACTATGATCGTTCTAGTTTAAGTGAAACTGTCAGAGAACAAACTGCAATTACAGTAACACATAATAGAGGTAAGTATCCTATTGTACAAGTACTAGACCTTAGTCCTGAGACTGTAGATTATTACGGACAATATGTTTCTCCATCAAGCACGATTAATATCGTTCATGTTGATGAAGATAATTTTGAAGTCTGGACAGATGCAGCAATAATTAAAGTCATTGCACTCTTCTAGGAGGAAGATATAAATGAGTGGAAAAGTAAAACTAGATAGAGCTGACTGGGGAAAGATTCAATTTGGTGCAGGTGCACCTTCAGGATCTACACCTGGTAATGTCTATATAAATTCTTCAACAGGCGACTTATATCTTCGTAGAGTTCCATCTGTGTCTTGGGCTGTTGTTAGTGGCGGTGGTTCTGATGTTTCTGATTGGGCCACAACTACAACATATCGTATTCGACAAGAAGTACTCTATGTTGGTTTGAGATTTAGATGTTCATCTGCTCACACTTCTTCTGGTTCATTCTTTACTGATTTGAATAGATGGGAATGTGTAAGTAACGAAGGTACTATCGTTAATCAAAACGCTCATGGTTTTTCTACTCAAGATGTAATATATCAAGCAAGTGGAACTTGGGCTAAAGCAGATGCATCAGATGGTTCTAAATTATCTGATCCGCCGACTCTTGTTGCTGGCAGTAATACAAACTATTTCTTGATGGTACAAGATGGCACAGTCACAGTTACTGGACATGGACTAACAGTAGATCAAGTTTACTTTCTAGATGCATCTACTCCAGGATTGCTTACTTTAACAGAACCTGTAACAGTAGGTCTATATTCGAATCCAATCTTAAAAGTTAGAGACACTAATACTCTTACTGTAGTTCCATATCGTCCAGCTGAAGCCGCTTTAGCAGGAGGAGCAGATACATATCTATCTCTTTCTGATACTGTTTCAAGTTTTACTGCATCTGCAATTCCATATACAAATACAGGCGCAACAGCACTTGAAGATTCTACTAATTTCTTGTTTGCTCCAGATGCTACTGGTGGAGCTTTAAAGATAGGAATAGATGCTTCTACTGATATGACATATAGCGCAATACATGGGCTTGCAATTGAGAACACAGGAATAGTTGCCTCTCCAATATTGTCGATGACTAATTTCTCTAACTCTACAGCTTCACCAGAAATACGTTTAACACATAGCCGTGGCACAGCCTCTGTTAGTGCTGCCGTAAACTCAAGCGACAATCTTGGTGCATTAGCATTCTACGGAACATCAGCAGTTGCTACTTTCGGTATTGGAGCAACAATTAGAGCATTAACATCAGAAGCATGGAGTGCTGGATCTAATGGAACTACATTAGAATTACTTGCTAACGTAAATAGTTCTACTTCTTTGTCTTCTGCAACAGGAGTAAAAATAAACCTTCCATCAAGTGGAGATGTATCTGTTGTTTCTTCTACATCTGGATCTATTAAGTTGAATGCTGGTGGAAATATTCTTGGACAGTTTTATGGTTCTGGACAAGTAGACATAACTTCTTTCTCTAGCCAAGACGTTACTATTACTTCTGTCAGTGATATTATTAATGATTTTAGTGATTCTTTTATTGCTAGACATTCTGGTAGTTCTAAGATTACATTAACTAGTTCTCTTTCTGATTTATCAAATACAACTGTTAGCCTTTCTGCTGTTAGTGATATTAATCTTGATTACAACGAAGGTGATGGATCAAATAGTTTATCTATAAGAAGAGGCTCTGGTAATACAGATCTTTTAGTTTGTTCAAGTACAGGTCTTGTTACTTGGAGTCAGAATGCAGACTTTGTAATCAATTTCTCTAGTGATGCTAATGTTCTAGATGTAGATTCTGCTATTAAGCTTGCTGATACATCAGCAACTGGTGAAGGTCTTTTACATTACAATGCTAATAAAGATAGCGACGATCACGATTATCTAGAAGTGTATAACTCCTATGGTTGGAGACAAGTATGGGATTATGATTATGAAGACAATGCAAGTGCAGGATGGCAAGATGTCCCTACATTTACAAGGTCTGCTAATGATACCTTCTCTGTAGATATTAGCGACTTACATACTGACGTATTTAAGAAAGGTAGACCTATTAGATATAGAGCTACAGCTGGCACATGGAGATACGGTATAGTTACCAACTATGCTGCTGGTACAGTAACTCTTGCAGGTGCTCCAATGACTGTTTCTGATGATGATCAATTACAATTTGGTGACATGAGCAGAGTAGTAGAACAAACCTTTGTTGTTTCTGGTACGTTTGCAACAGGTGTTGTAACTACAGTGCTTAAAACTGAAGCTGGAATACAATACTCTAGAAGTCAAGGAGAGGCCTATGTCGTAAGGTTTACTGCTATAGCTGGTACTGCCGACACTGGTCCTA
>Ga0180438_10006546_pt1 | contig 15709 bp, 14 predicted proteins | sample SS_ome_12_FD_132455 | JGI IMG/M metagenome (GOLD analysis project Ga0180438, IMG submission 132455) | Hypersaline lake sediment archaeal communities from the Salton Sea, California, USA - SS_3_D_2 metaG | ecosystem: Environmental > Aquatic > Non-marine Saline and Alkaline > Hypersaline >...
ACCGTTCTCCCAAAAACATGCCCACCGCTATCCCAAGCAATGTCCCTAGAGCCATCTGCAGAGGAAAGGATAGACGAAATTGGGTCATGGCGTGTGGCTTTACATTCTTAAGTCGTCGGAGCAGCAAACTCTAGCTGCCTCCAAGCTTCATATAGCACGATTGAGGCGGCATTGGCTAGATTTAAACATCGGGTAGTCTCTCTTTTTGGGATCGTGTAGAAATTTTCGGGCCAAAGCTCCCAAAATTCTACGGGCAATCCCTTCGATTCTGACCCGAAAACGAGAAAGTCATCTTCCTTGTAGGCGACCTCTGTGTAGAGCGGAGTCGCTTTGGAGGAGAAAAAAAAGAAACGTCCACCATTTTGAATAAATTTTGGGAAATCGTCAATGATGTTTATTTCTACCTCGTCCCAATAATCGAGCCCAGCACGCTTGAGGAAGCGATTTGCAAGGCTAAAGCCCAAAGGTTTTACAAGGAAAAGCTTCGCTCCAGTCACCGCGCATGTGCGGACAATGTTGCCTGTGTTTTGGGGGATTTCAGGTTCAAAAAGGACAATATTCATTAGGGACGATTTAAAAAAGCCTTCTCAGGTGTTTCCAGAGAAGGCTAAGGTTTTGATTTGAGAGCAGTTTTTTATTGCACCGAGCTGCTCTCTTCAACAATCTGGTTCTCGCTTGTCTCAGACTCTTGGGCTGGAGCGTTGGCTTTCACACACTCGATCTCAAAAGTAAGAAGAGAGTTTGGAGGGAGGTACCCTTGGGTCCCATATCCGTAGTCAGGGTGGATGAAGAGGGTTCTTTTTTCCCCTTCTTTCATGCCGACGAGTCCTTTGCTAAATCCAGGAATGGTTTCCTCAAGGGAAATGACTTCTTCTTGGTCTGAAGAACCAAAGACTTCCCCATCGAGGTATTTCCCCACATAGTGGATCACAGGGTGGGAGTCGGCTTTGACCGCTTCTCCAGCACCTTTCTTTTCGACCTTGTATTGGAGCTTTCCTTTTTCAACAGTGACCACTTTGGACTGCTTTCCATTTTTCTTGAGGAACTGATCAGCTTTTGCTAGGTTGTCCTTGGCGAGCTCTTGGTGGGCAACTTCTTGAGCGGCTGAGATCGCCTCGATGCATTCTTGCTCGCTCATCGGAGAGTTTTTTCCGCTTGAGGCATCTTGAAGACCCTTGATCACTTGCGCAATGTCAAACTTCACTCCAAGAGTATCAATATTTTTCCCGATTAGGTGGCCAAAGGCTTCTGAAATTTTGGCAAGTTCCACATCTTTTTGTTCTTCTTTGGTCTCTGAGAAGAGGGGAAAAGAACTGACGAGGAGAATAAATAGAATACGAAATAGCATAAAATTGCTCCTGTTTTCTTAGATTTTACTAGGAGGGCTCTTTGAATCCAAGCAGAAATTGGGAGATTTCTCCCAGCTTGAGGGGGATTTCTTTCCTCGAGGCGAGCTCTTTAAGGGAGACCTCTTCCGATTTAAGCTCATTTTCGCCCAGAACAAGGGCAAAGGTGGCCCCTCTTTGAGAGGCTCGCTGGAGAGCTACGCCCACTTTTTTCGAGTTCCATTCAACCTCAGCAGCGATATTTTGGTGGCGGAGCTCATATAAAAGTTTGAATGAGGCTTCCTTCGCCTCTTCTCCGAGGGGAACGAGATAGATAAGCGGATGAGGTGGCGCTGGAAGGGGGGCTTTTTGGGCGAGGAGTGTTTGAATCAAGCGCTCGATCCCTGTCGCAAAACCGACTGAGGGAAGGGCGGGGCCTCCAAGTAGAGGGATGAGCCCATCGTACCTGCCGCCGGCGCCAACAGCATTTTGGGCGCCGAGCTCCCCGGAGGTCACTTCAAAAACTGTTTTGGAGTAGTAGTCGAGTCCTCGGACCAGATTGGGATGGACCTCAAACGAGCGGCCCAGCTGTTTGAGCAGGGTTTGCGCTTTGGCAAAGTGGTCTTTCGCCTCCTCGGAAAGGAACTCAGAGAGAGTCGGCGCTCCTTTCAGGAGCTCTTGGTCGTGCTTGTTTTTTGAATCGAGGATGCGGAGGACATTTTTCTCAAAGCGGATCTGGCTCTCTTTGGAGAGTTTTTCTCGATGGGGGGCCAAAAAGGCGCGTAGGGCGGTTCGGTAGGCTTCTCTAGAGCTTTCATCACCCACCGAGTTGATCATTACGGTGAGGTTTTTTAGTCCTAATCGGTCGTAAAGTTCACAAAGAAGGTCGATCACCTCAACATCTTGCTCTGGAGATGGATCACCGATCGCCTCCACTCCGAATTGATGGTGCTGCCGGTAGCGTCCTGCCTGGGGGCGTTCGTAGCGGAACATGGGGGCGATGTAGTAGAGCTTTCTAGACGACACTTGCTGGTCGAGACTTTTTTCAACAACGGCGCGCATCACAGCGGCCGTCCCCTCAGGGCGGAGGGTCATGAGTCTTTTGCCGCGATCCTCAAAAGTGTACATCTCTTTCGTGACGATATCGGAGCTTTCTCCAACGCTTCGGACAAACAGTTCAGTTCGTTCGAAGATGGGGGTTCGAATTTCTTGAAAGCCATATGTCCGAGCAATCAAGTGGATTTTTTCCTCGACGTATTGCCATATATGGGAGGAGCGCCACACCCCGTCAGGGGAGGGGTCTTCGGGAAGGATATCAAAAACGCCTTTAGGAATCGCATACTTCATAGGATCCAGTATAGGGCACCTTTCCTTAAGATACAAATTGTCAACATATTCGGTATAAGAATATAATGGCCGCATGTCTTTGAAAAATCTAACAGCCGTTCATACTTCGACCCTGCACGATCTTGTCGTTGCGAGTCATCGCTCCCAGGGCTCGGTTCATGGCCGGGTTTGGGCTGCAGTTGATGGAAGGTCAGCCTATTTGGAGACCGCTCTTTTTGGCATGGTTCGCCTTGTCAAGCATCTAGCCTTTTCTGTTTTTGGCCTGCTCACCCTGTACACCCAGTGGGGGCGGAGCGTGTATTTTAACCACATGGCTCGGGCGCAGATCGATTTGATGGGGATCTTTACGGGAGCTGTCGGGACCCTCCATCCCTGGGCAGGTCAGCAGATGACAGCTGCGGCGTTCCGGTTTATCGATGCGGGGTTTTTGGAAGGAGCGGTCACGAATCACATCAAGCTGGAAGAAGGCATTGCCACTCCTGAGCTTGCGATCATCGACCAGTTCCATCGAGCCGAAAGAGAGGCAGCGCTTTGTAGGAATGGATAAACGTTGCTTTGGGGATGAAAATCCTGAATATGCCAAATATCACGATACTGAATGGGGTGTGCCTGTTCATGACGATCGTCATCTTTTCGAGATGCTTATCCTTGAAGGGGCGCAGGCTGGCTTGAGTTGGGAGACCATCCTCAAAAGAAGAGCTGGCTATCGCGAAGCCTTTCATAATTTTGATCCCGCCAAAGTGGCTGCGATGACCGATGAGGAGCTTGAAGAGCGGCTCAAAACTCCCACCATCATCCGCAATCGCCTAAAAGTTTTCAGTGCGCGGAAAAACGCCCGAGTCTTTTTAGAGATACAGAAAGAGCTCGGCTCATTTTCTCACTATCTCTGGGGTTTTGTTGGAGGGAGCCCGATGGTCAACCAGTGGAAGACAAGAGGAGAAGTTCCTGTGACAACTCCGGAGAGCGACGCCCTGTCAAAGGATCTCAAGAAGCGGGGAATGTCTTTTGTCGGCTCGACAATTATGTATGCCTATATGCAAGCGGTGGGGCTGGTGAACGACCATCTCCTGAACTGCTCTCTTCGCTGAATTTCAAAATGCCTTCTTAAAAGGGAGGTCGTGTTGGAGGTGGTTGATGGTCATGTCAATCTTTCTGATCCAATGGGTAAGCGTACTCCTTTTTGAATCGACTTGGTGATCAGAATAGAGCTTTTTAAGCATCTCGATGAAGGGGAAGGGGAGCCAGTCCTTTCCTGCTTGCTCGAGGAGATAGTACCCAAACCGGTACTCCGAATCAGGAGGATAGTTCTTGATGGTATTCATCGTCTCTCGAAAAGCGGCTACTTCTGTGAGGCTACGTCTTTCAAGGATCTCAATGTTGTCAAAGTTTTCCAGCAGATCTTTCCAGAGCTCGGAGAGCTCTGTGGCAAAGTCTGTGGAAGAGCTCATATCCTTAGTCGTCAAATGTTTTAATAATTGTTTGAACTGCTTGAGGTTATCAGTCGCTGCTTGCTTATCGATCACTTTCCCGGCTAGCTGTCTCGAAGGAGAAAACATATCAAACAAATTTTTGAGACAATGAAAAAACGTTGCGGTAAACATTTTTGAATCCTGCTGTGGCACATCAGTAAATTTTTGTTTTTCCTTTTTGTCTTCTTGGATCCGTGCGGGGAAAAGACCCTCATCTCGGGGCCTATCTACTCTTTCACTTCGGTAATCGCTCATGGTTTTCTCCTAAAGAAAAGACTGTTTTTATCTCACTATATGAAAACTTTTGATCATATATCAAGCAGGAATTTCATTGACATTTAGCTAAAATTAGGGTACGCTTGAGGACTGCTTAGATGGTGTTCATACGGAGCCCTCTATAGGAAAAAACCCTCGTTTTGGAGAAACAGATGAAGAGGCTCTTTGCTTTTTTTAAGCCAGCTCCTCATGCAAAAGAGATAGAAGATCCAGCCAAAGTAAAGGAAAATTACTCCTATTGGCGTTGGCGGACCTTCTACGGGATGTATATTGGATATGCATTCTACTATTTCTCTAGAAAGAGTTTAGTTTTCACGATGCCCCTTCTCATCGAGGACCTTGGGTTCACTAAAGGCGATCTAGGGATCTTGCTGACAGTACTCTCCTTCTTCTATGGGGCGAGTAAGTTCTTAAGTGGTGTTCTCTCCGATAGATCGAATCCACGCTTCTTCATGTCGATTAGATTGATCTGTACGGGTATTCTAAATATCTGTTTTGGGATGTCCTCTTCGCTTCTGTTCTTCGTCATGTTTTGGGCGTTAAATGGATATTTTCAAGGGTTCGGGTGGCCTCCCTGCGCCCGCCTCCTCACCCACTGGTACTCCCAAAAAGAGAGGGGAACCTGGTGGGGGTTCTGGAACTCCTCACACAGCGTTGGCGGAGCTCTAATCGCCCTTCTTGTTGGTTTCTGTGCGAAGTATTGGGGATGGCGTGTGGGAATGTATATTCCTGGAGTTATCTGCATTGCTGGGGGGCTATTCCTGATGAATCGTCTTCGAGATACCCCCAGCTCGCTTGGGCTTCCTCCTATTGAAAAGTATAAAAATGATTATCCTAAGGAAAAGACAAGTGATAATTCGAATCTTTCTGCAAAAGAAATTCTTTTTAAACATGTTTTAAATAATAAAACGATTTGGCTTTTGGCCGTTGCCTACTTCTTCGTGTACATTATTCGGACAGCGATCAACGACTGGAGCACTATGTACTTAGTGGAGACAAGGAGTTACAATCTCCTTGCAGCAGGGGCCTGTGTGTTCTGGTTTGAGATTGGGGGGATTTTTGGAAGCCTGGTAGCTGGTTGGGCTTCTGACAAGGTATTCCGCGGTAGACGTGGGCCTGTTAGTATTCTTTTTAGCTTTGGGGTGATTTTCGCCCTTTTCGCCTTTTGGAACGCTCCAGCCGGGATGCCCATCTTAGACTCTGCCCTCATGTTCTCTATTGGGTTCTTAATCTTCGGACCGCAGATGCTTGTCGGAATGATTCCAGCCGAGCTTGCTGGGAAAAAAGCTGCAGGGGCCGCAACGGGCTTCGTTGGCTTTATCGCCTATATCGGCGCTTCAGTTGCTGGTTACCCTATTGGGCTCATCACTCAAAGATGGGGTTGGGAAGGGTTCTTCATCACGATGGGGATCGGAGGGGTCCTAGCTGTTCTCCTTCTTGCGCCAGTCTGGAAAGTGGGCGAGCAGCGGGAAGTCGCTGCCAAGTCCCCGCTGGACGACGATGACGACGATAAGACAATCGAAGCCGAGCCTACGAATTAAGTCACCTTCAATATTTCTCGACGGATTGTTCTCCAAGAGTTGTTGAATTTCTCCGTTTCTGCTAGCCTCTCAAGGCATGTCCTGGATTCCATTACACGTCCATTCTCAGTACTCGATTCTCGATTCAACTGCGTCCATTCCGAGGCTCGTTGAAAAAGCGAGTGAGTATGGAATGACCTCTCTTGCGCTGACTGATCAGGGGAACCTCTACGGCGCTGTCGAGTTTTTTAAGGCATGTAAGGGGAAGGATATCCACCCCATTATTGGTTGTGAGCTCTATGTGGCTCCTCTTTCTCGGCTAGAGAAGAAAAAGGTGGCAGGGCAGAAAGCTGGTTATCCGATTGTGCTATTGGCCAAAGACAAAGAAGGCTACCAAAACCTTTGCAAACTGAGTTCATTGGCCCACCTGGATGGGTTCTACTACACTCCTAGAATCGACAAGGAGCTTCTCAAAAAGCACAGCGGCGGGTTGATCTGTTTGTCTGGACCGACAAGGGGTAAAATCCCCGAGCTGATTCTCGACGAGAACGAGGAGGGGCTTGCTGCTGAGATTGAGTTCTACCAGACCCTTTTTGGAGACGACTACTACCTCGAGATCAATCGCCACCCGATGACCGAAGAGGCAATGCGCGCCGACGGGATGGATAAGGAAAGCTGGCTTTGGCAAGCCTGCCTTGACTACCAAGAAAAGCAGGTAAAAGTCGGTGAGCGTCTCAAAGAGCTCTCGAAAGAAAAGGGGATCTCTCTTGTTGCGGCAAACGACTCCCGCTACATCGATCAAGGAGACTGGCAAGCGCAAGAGATTTTGATGAATGTCTCTTCTGGTGAGCCGGTCGAGGTGTGGGAAAGAGACTCCCAAGGGAACCTCAAAAACCGAGTGCTCAACCCAAAACGCAAAGTTTGGCCAACCCACCAACTCCACTTCCGCTCTCCTGATGAGATGGCTGAGCTTTTTCATGACTGCCCCGAAGCTCTTGCCAGTTCGGCGGAGATCGCAAAAAAATGTACTTTTAGCTTGGACCTCTCCTCGAGATTTTACCCCGTCTTTGTTCCGCCGAAGATGGAAGGGACTCAGTTTACGCCAAAAGAGCGGGAAGAGGGGGCTGCTGCTTTCTTGCGAGAGCTTTGCGTCAAAGGGATTCAGGATCGCTATGATGACGTAGCACTTCAGGAAGTCGCCAAAAAATACCCAGGCAAAGATCCGCTTGAAGTAGTGAACGAGCGTCTCGACTACGAGCTGGAGTTGATCACTTCCAAGGGACTGTGCGACTACTTGCTCATTGTATATGACTTCATCGCTTGGGCAAAAAGTGAGAGGATCCCTGTCGGACCTGGTCGAGGATCGGGAGCCGGGGCGATCGTCTGCTACTTGATCGGCATCACCGACATTGAACCGCTCCGCTTTGGTCTCTTTTTTGAACGGTTCATCAACCCGGAACGTGTTTCCTATCCGGATATCGACGTCGATATCTGCATGGAACGTCGCTCGGAAGTGATCGACTACACCGTTCGCAAGTATGGGCAGGAAAAAGTAGCTCAAATCATCACCTTCGGAAAGATGAAGGCGAAGATGGCGGTGAAGGATGTGGGGCGGGTGCTCAGTGTTCCGCTCACCAAAGTGAACGAGATCGCTAAGCTAATCCCTGAAGATCCCAACATGACCCTCGATCGAGCCTTGGAGATGGATGCGGATCTGCGGGGGCAATATGAGAGTGACGCTGAGACGAAGCGGCTCATTGATTTGGCCAAAACGCTCGAGGGATCGGTGCGCAACACCGGGATCCACGCAGCGGGTCTGATCGTATCCGCTGATCCTCTCATGGACCATATTCCTGTCTGTACGGCAAAAGATGCCAACATGATGGTGACCCAGTACGCGATGAAGCCAGTCGAAGCGGTGGGGATGCTCAAGATCGACTTCCTCGGTTTGAAAACGCTCACGGCGATTCAAATGTGTGTCGATGCGATCAAAGAACAGGGAGGAGAACTGATTAACTGGGTCAACCTCCCGCTAAGTGACCAGACCACATTCGATCTACTCAACCAGGGGAAAACACTCGGCCTATTCCAGCTCGAGTCTGGAGGGATGCAAGAGCTCGTTAAAAACCTACAGATCGACAAGTTTGAAGAGATCATGCACGTAGGCGCGCTCTATCGCCCTGGTCCTATGGAGATGATCCCCTCCTTCATCAAACGGAAACACGGGCGAGAGCCCATCGAATTCGATCATCCAAAAATGAAAGAGATCTTGGATGAGACTTTTGGGATCATGGTCTACCAGGAGCAGGTGATGAAGATGGCCCAGATGCTTGCCGGCTATAGCCTCGGTGCTGGAGACCTTCTCCGAAAAGCGATGGGGAAAAAAGATGCGGAAGAGATGGCCCGCCAGCGAATCAAGTTCAAAGAAGGAGCCGCGCAGCAGGGGATTGGAGAGGAGACCTCCATCACCATTTTCGATAAGGTAGAAAAGTTCGCCTCGTATGGGTTCAACAAATCCCACGCCGCCGCATATGGCTACCTCAGTTATGTGACCGCCTTCCTAAAAGCCCACTATCCATCCCATTGGATGGCAGCGCTCATGACCGCCGACCGGGATGATCTAACCAAAGTGACCAAGATCATTCGCGAATGCCAGGCGATGGAGATCCCCATCCTCCCACCCGATGTGAACGAGTCGGGGGCGCAGTTTGTGGCTGCCGCTAAAGGGATCCGCTTTGCGATGACCGCCGTCAAAGGGGTCGGACAAGGAGTGGTTGAGTCGATCGTGGCAGAGAGGAAAGAAAACGGACCCTATGTGACACTATATGACTTTGTGCAGAGGATCGACACGCATAAGGTGGGCAAGAAAGTGATTGAATGCCTGATCGAGGCGGGGGGATTTGATTTCACCGATTGGTCGAGGGCGCAACTCGTGGCAAGTGTCGAGCCCATGTACCAAGCAGCCCAAAGAGAACAAAAAGACCGGGAAAAAGGAGAGCTTTCCTTCTTTTCCCTCATTGAGGAAAAAGACGAGAGATTTTCCTCGCCCCCTGATATTCCACCTCAGCCCAAGCGGGCGATTTTACACCGAGAGAAAGAACTTCTTGGGTTCTATCTGACAGGGCATCCACTCGATGAGTTTCAACACCTTCTGCAGCGCCTATCATGTGTAACCCTTGATCAATTCATCAACCTCGATAAGGGAGCGGTTTGCCGCTGTGCCTTTGTGATCGAGACCGTCGTCGTTCGGCTCGCAGCTCGTTCTGGGAAAAAATTTGTGATCTTGACCATTAGCGATGGAGATGCTCGGTTCGAACTCCCCATTTGGTCTGAACTCTTTGAGGAAAAAGGAGAGCTTCTTGGTGAAAACCAACTCATCTACGCCGTTCTCCAGCTTGACCGGGATGACGATGGGAACCCAAGGTTCCAGTGCAAATACTTAGACGATCTGACCAAAGCAAACGAAGAGATGATCAAGCAGTGTGATCTAGCCTATGATCGGGCGCGCATGCAGGCCAAAATGTTCGAGCTCAAAGGGGGAAAACGAATGAAGAAGACAGAGACAAAAGAAAAGCCGGCTCCCAAAGAAGAAGAGAATAAAAAATTGACCCTGAAGCTCGATGCGGACAAAATGCAACTTTCTGATGTCCTCCTTCTCAAAAAACTTCTTAGAGACCATGGGGGAAAAGCTCCTGTAGAACTCGCTTTTTCCCGGGGAGACAGCACGATTGGGAAGATTGGAATCGAAACTGCATGGGGAGTAGAAATCTCTGCTCTTCTCGTGACAAAACTAAAAACCCACCCCTTCATTTTGCAAATTGACAAAGTCCCGGTAAAAGGGTAAAATCCCTTCTTATGCGATCCATTTTACTTACTCTTGCCTTCCTGCTCACCTCGACAATGGGGTGGAGTGCCTATACCCTTCAAGATGGGAAGCTAGTTTCCATCGATCCGCTGACGACCGGCTCTGTTCAGGAGCACTATGGGCAGATGATTTCCGCCTATGAAGCGAAAGACTGGAGCGAGCTCGAGCAAGAAGCTCTCATTTTGATCAAAGGATACCCTGGAACGCCGTTTGCAAAAGAAGCCACTTATTTCCTCGGTGTCGCCTACTTTTCTCAAGAAGATTTCGACATGGCTAACTACCAGTTCACCGACTACCTGACTCGGCAAGCGAGCCCAAAATATTTTGAAGAAGCGATCCAATACAAATTTGATATTGCCGAAAAGTTCCGCTCGGGAGCGCGCAAGCACTTGATGGGCTTTAAGAGCATGCCAAAGTGGGCCCCTTCAGGCGGTGAGGCGATCGGGATTTACGATGAAGTGATCTCCGCCCTTCCCCACCACGATTTAGCAGCTCATGCCCTTTATGGGAAAGCCGAAGTCCTCAAAAAAAGAGACGACTTCCGTGCGAGCATCGAAGTTTACCAGACCCTCATCCGCCGATTCCCTAAACACATGCTATCTATTGAGAGCTACATCGGCATCGGAGAGATCTACCTGATGCAGAGCCAATCTGAGTATCCCGACCCCGACTTCCTTGACCTAGCTGAGCTCAACCTCCGCAAGTTCAAAGCCGCTTTTCCCGGCGAAGAAAAGACCTCTCTAGCTTACCGATATCTCGTCCAGATGCAAGAACACTATGCGGGAAGCCTCTACGAGATCGCCCGGTTCTATGAACGGACTGGCAAATGGGGCGCTGCGCAGATCTATTACCAAAAAATCCTTAAAAGCTATCCTGATACAGACACAGCGCAAGAGTCAGGCCGCCGCCTCGAATATGTCGATGCAAAGCTGGTCAAAATCAATAATAAGAAAAAGTGATCCTCCGCTCTCTCCTCATCCTCCTCTTGCTACTCACCTCCTGCGGATACCGTTTCGAAGGGGGCGAGAAAATCGCCATCTCGATTCCCTATGTTCAAGGAGAGTTCGAAGGGGAGCTGACCGATGCACTCGCAGCGGCCCTCTCCAACACCTCTCAGTTTCGCTACACACGCGGACCTGGGGACTGGACCCTGAAAGCTAAACTTCTCGGCACTGAAAATGACAACATCGGCTACCGATATGATCAGAAGCCACTCAAGGGAACTGAGCAGCCCAACGTGATCGCGGTTGAAAACCGAAAAATTATTTCCGTGGAAGTTTCAGTCGTCAACTCTACAACAGGGACCCTTGTTTGGGGCCCGCATATCCTCAAAGCCGACACCACCTATGACTATGTCGACCCGAATGCCCTCTCAGATGTTGCCGCCTTCTTTCGCAAAGATGCCGAGGGTGATGTGATCCCAGATAGTGTCATATCGACCATGGACTTCTCCCTTGGTCAGCTTGACTCGGTGGGCGCTGCTGGGGAAGATGCGATCTACCCGATCTACAAAGAGATTGCCCGCAAAGTCGTCGAAGGGCTTGTTGCTGCAGGCGACTAATAGGCGCAGCTGGTTATTACAGCACCCGCGCGGATGAGTTTCTATCCCCTGGATCTGCTGGGGAATTTTGGTTAAAAGCGCTTGTAAAGAAGAGCATTACAAGGTAAAGATAGGGAATGTCCGTTCCTGCTACCTTATCTACAGGGGACTCTCGTGTCTAATCCGAAGCCCCATTCTCCCCCCTCAAAAATGTATCTACTCATGGAAGAGGGGCTCAAATCCTATCAGGAAGAAAGAAAAGCAATCACCTCTTCCCAGCTCGATGCCATGCTCGCTACGGGGAAGAAACTCCTAGAGAAAGCCCAAATCGTTGAGACCCTCCTTCAAGGGGGAACTGCTATCTTTCCTCACACCTTTCTTTTGCAGTCAGGGAGTCAGATTGCCGCCGTGGCTCAGGCTGCTCTTTTGGCTGCTGAGAAAAGTGGGAAGAATCAGATTCTTGTGATTGGTGTGCTTCACGCTCTTTCAGAAAAAATCTGGGCTGGTCGTCAGCTAGAAATTGCTGGAGAAAATGTACACACCCACCCCTGCCGAGGAATCTTTGTTCCAGGTCACCCAATCACAGAGTGGGAGTTTTCTCTGGATAACTTCCTCTTCTTACTTGACCACGCCGCAAATAAGGGTGGAAAAGAGACTCCAAAAGTGGTTGTTCGCTATCCCAATCATGTTGCCGGATCTCCCGATACCCTTGAAGGGATCGAAGAGCTAAGGGAGTTGGCCGCGACATCCATTGTGGTGGGGACGGGAGACCTTCTTCATCATGGAGCTTGCTATGGAACTCCAAAAGAAAAAGTGATGCCGGTAGGAGATGCATCTTTCAAACACGCTCTGGCAACAATTCAGCATGGATTAAAGCTCCTCTGTGAAGAGAGCTTACTTGCCTATCGGGACCACTGCTATGAAGTGGTGAGTGATATGTTCGAAGTGGGGCAAATCCTCCGGACTCTACTAGGGCCACTAGAGAGTGAAGTCCACGACTGCAGACTGGTCGATCTCGTGGATTTTTTTGATGGTCACGCAGGCCCCAACTGGGTGGCTGCGAGTCTAGTTGCTCTTAAGAAGATCTAGGTGTTCAGATTATGACTTCTTCCCCATCGAAGAGATGATCGCTTCGGTGTCGATCACTTCGATGAGAAAATACTGGAGGATTTTCAGGATGAACTTCGGAGTGTTGTAAACACCGACCGTGGAGAAGACCAGCTCGAGCTGAGGCTTTTCCTTTTGAACCTGAGAGATATAGGTCAAAGTGGTGGGGATATCCTCGATCAGTTTCGGGACGATCCAGATCGCAAACTTCTCATTATATAAGGTGATCTTGTCAGGGGTCTCCAGCACGTGGAAGTACTGGGTCACGTCGTCAGGCTCTTCATCGTCAAAGTCTTCCCGATTCACCAGCCCCATTTCACATAGACCCTCGAGATCGATCTCGATGATTCCATCGGGAGCCCACTTCTTAAAGTTCTGAACGAAGTCGTCATATGACTCTTCAAGCTGGGGAGGTGTGATCATTCTCGCCTAGGTTTTGAACAAAATCGCCGGCTCCGGTAAGATGCAAGCAACTCACCGCCGGTTCCCTCATATTGAGCATATCGGATCTTTTTTTTAAAGGGTTCTCTAGATGAAATTTGCCTATTCTCTGATCAGTTTTTTCCTCCTCGCTGTCTCCATCCTTCATGCTCAGCCGCTTAACGTTCCGGTTCGTGCAGAGAAGGCAATTTTATATAATCCCGAGAATGGGGCCATTTTGTATGAAAAGAAGGCCAATGACCCCCATAACCCGGCCAGTTTGACCAAGGTGGCCACGGCTTTATTCCTCCTTGACCATGTCCGTCCTGATATGGAGAAGATCTGCGTTGCCTCCAAGCTAGCTTTGCAGGTAATCCACGCCGATATCCGGCAGAGAGATATCTTCAAATACCCTCCGTATATCCTTGAGCATGACGGGACTATGATGGGGCTGGCTGAAGGGGATGCTTATCCATTTGAGATGCTTTTGCATGCCTTGATCCTCACCTCGAGCAACGACGCGGCCAATGTCCTTGCAGAGACGAGTCATGGAACGATCGAGAGCTTCATGGAAGAGCTCAATGAGTATCTCCTCAGTAAGGGGATCGTCCATAGCCGGTTCCAAAACCCCAGCGGCTTCTACCACCCAGGCCAGTGGACCACAGCCCATGAGATGGCCAAGCTGGCAGGGATGGGACTCCAAAACTCCGCGTTTCGCAAGGTCATCTCAACGCGTGTCTATGATAAAAATCCCGATGAGATCATCACCAACTACAACCGGATGATGAAAGAGGGGAAGTTCAGCTATGAAAAGGTAATTGGGGGAAAGACGGGGTATCTGGCGAGTGCTGGATACAACCTTGTTATCGCTGCTGAGGACCGAGGACGCACGCTAGTAGCCACCCTACTTGGTTGTAAAAAAAGCGATCACCGCTATGAAGATGCGATCTCCCTTTTTGAGGCAGCCTTTTCAGAGCCACAAGTCACTAGATGTCTCTTCTCTGAAGGGGCCGAGTTCACAAGGGAGATCCCCAAAAGGGAGGAGCCCTTGAAGGCCTATCTTAAAGAAAAGATGGAAGCCTCTTATTTCCCCGCCGAAGAGGGAAAAATGGAAGGGAAGATCCACTGGAATACCCTTCAGCTCCCCATTCGTAAGGGTGAAGAGGTAGGAAAGCTCATCGTCACCGATGAGCGAGGTAACCAGGTGACGAGTTGTCCCGTTCTCGCTGCTGAAGGGATCAAGGGAGGATTCCCCGTGTTGAAGGTTATTCTCGGAGTCCTGCTCTTAGCAGGCGTAGCTTTCGTAGCCATGGCTCGAAAGCGCAAGCGAGTTCGATAAATTTCTTGTTTTTTTCTTAAAAGCTTCCTATGCTTTTGTCCAAACATTGCAACTTGGAGCGTTGAGTCATGGATCAGAATGCCGGAAATTCCAATCTCGTTCTCCAGGAAGTGTGGCTATCTCCACTGGTTCATCCGTTCGGATGAAAAGGCAGTAATTGAAAGGGAAAAAAGCGACTAACAAAGGAATAAGGATGGCAACCAATATCTATTTCCCCCCAATCACCCTGCGTTTTGAGCCTTTTGAAGAAACGAGCTTTCAACTAGATAAGTTCTTTATAAAAGAAGCGGAAATGACAAAAGCTCTGGCAATCGAGAAGATTCAAAATCTAAGACGGGCTGCGATTGCGGGATCTATTATGACCTACCCATATTGTCTAGCCACAGTGGCAGCACTCCGTGTCTGTTTGCTTGGCCCCCCAGAAGGATGGTTAGGGGTTCTGTTCACAGCAGGTTCTACTGGGATGATTGCTAAATATACCCTTGATGGGACTTTTTCGAAGGTGTCTGCTCATTTTGATCGTTTAGCTAAGCAATGCAATACAGAGCTCAAGAATTTGAGGAATGGGAATTTCGAGCGAATTACTTTTGGCGAGCCTACTCCACCAGCTAGAGAGGTCCCGCAAGGGTATGCAAGTCGTTTTCTGTCCTATTTCTGGAAACAAGAGTAAAGCTTCGCAAACTGCTCGAGCGATAGCTTCCCAGATAAGGCCTTATCTGGGGAGCTGGCTAAAGGGGTAGTTGGTTCTTGCGTGATCTTAGGTTTCAACACTCAATTCGATACTACGCAGAGCTCAGCATCCTTGATAAATATAAATTTAGTGCCTAAACTAAGCACTTCAATTTTTCTAAAGTCTGATCAATGGCACTTGGTATTTCCAGCTGTCCACATAGGGCCAGCTTTGATAAGGAGAGAGCCTCTATTGAGGGGCATATTGGCTATACATTCAAAGATCCGAGGTCTTTAGAAACAGCCCTGTCTCATCGGTCAATCCAACCGCAATGCCCTGGAAAGCATAGAAGTAACGAGCGGTTAGAGTTTTTGGGAGATGCCGCTCTGGAGTTGTTTGTTCGAGACTTTCTCATAACTCACTATCCGAAAAAATCTGAAGGTGAACTAACAAAGCTAAAAAGCTCTCTCGTTGACAAAGTTGCTTTTCAGCAATACGCGCAGGCCTTAGGGCTGGAGCCCTATCTTCTCATTAGTGGAGAGGTTCCCCTCGAACTGCCAAAAGTAAAAAAGACGATTTTGGCTGATACTTTTGAAGCGGTAGTCGGGGCGATTAAGCAGGATGGAGGTTATGCGGCTGTTGATAAAGTTCTAAGAGAAAAATGTCTCAGTGTCATGCAGAAGATCTTGCTCAGTCCCCGACAAAACTGGAAACAGCAGCTCCAAGAGTATACCCAATCAACATATTCAAGGCTCCCAGAATACGCAATTGTGAAGCACTCCGATTTAGGTTACCTAAGCTTGTTTGATGTGAACGTATTTTTAGGAGAAT
>Ga0180438_10006547_pt1 | contig 15709 bp, 15 predicted proteins | sample SS_ome_12_FD_132455 | JGI IMG/M metagenome (GOLD analysis project Ga0180438, IMG submission 132455) | Hypersaline lake sediment archaeal communities from the Salton Sea, California, USA - SS_3_D_2 metaG | ecosystem: Environmental > Aquatic > Non-marine Saline and Alkaline > Hypersaline >...
AGGGTGGCTACTTTGGATCGCAAATTGAATTGGGCATTCGTATGAATCTCCGATCCCAGCCAGAGGGACATCTTGAGTCCCTTCTTACTGGCCATATGCTTCAGTGTTTCATACTTCTCTGTCAGCTCTGCCTCAACACGCTCATCCAATCGGTCCAGTACGTGTGAAGTGCACACAGCCCCCCGTATTCCATCCTCCTCGCCCCGCTGGAGTAAGGCCAGCGACTCCTCCCAAGTTCCGGGTCCGTCATCGACCTGCGGGAGCACGTGTGTATGAATATCGATCATGAAGATTCCTTAGGTTTCTTCGTAGAGTGAATCGCTTCTGAGAACTCCTTGATGAGGCCTTCGTTGCCCTTTCTTTCTATTATATCTCCCGTGACGACGAACGAAGCACCGGCCATGACTTTCGATCGTGCTTCTTCGGGTGTTTGAATGCCACCTCCAACTATCAGGGGAATGGTGATGGCCTGACGAACCGACGTGATCAGTTCCTCCGGTACGGAGAGCCGGGCTCCGCTGCCGGCTTCTAGATAGATGAGTTTCATCCCCAGATACTCACCGGCCAGGGCGTGGGCCACGGCAATATCGGGCTTGCTCCTGGGGAGGGGCATCGTGTGACTCATGAACTCCACCGAAGTCGAGCCGCCCGATTCCACGAGCATGTATCCTGTCGAGATGGGCTCCAGCCCCATAGCTCTGACGAGGGGGGCAGCCAACACTTGTTCCCCGATCAAGTAATGGGGATTCCTCCCGCTTATCAGACTTAAAAAAAGGACGGCATCGGCATGTTTCGATAGTTGACCGCCGTTACCGGGGAAGAGAATGACGGGGATGGAGACCTTCTGTTTTATGGCCTTGACCATATCATCCAGAACAGCCGAGAAAAGCAGACTCCCTCCCATCAACAGTCCGTCAACTCCGTTCGCCTGACACGTCTCGGCCATGGAGACGATGTCCTCGACCGGTTGCTTGTCGGGATCTAGGAGGACAAAAAATCCCGCCCCCTTCTTCTTGAGGAGATCCTTCAGTTTCGTGTAGAGCGTTGTCATACTATTTGAGCAATTCCTTTACCACGTTATGCGTGCTGCTGACAGCCTCCTGGACCTTGTTTTTATCCTTCCCGCCTGCCAAAGCCTGATGTGGCTTTCCGCCACCGCTGCCACCGGCGATTTCTGCGATTTTTCGAACGATGTCTCCCGCTTTCAGGCCTCGATTCTGGATCACATCATCCGTGACCACGCAGAGGAAATGAACCTTCTCCCCGACCACCGTTCCCAACACACCGACGCCGGACTTCAACTGCTCCCTTAGGCGGTCGCCCAACGTTCTGAGCTCGTCGATGCTGTTCACGGAAACGATATGGGTCGCCACACGAACACCATCGACTTCTTTTACATTCTTTATGACGGAATCGAATTCGGCAGACGCGGAGGCTTTTTGCATATGTTTTACTTTTCTTTCCAATCCTTTGCGTTCGTCGATGAGAGCAGACACACGCTGTTCCAGTTCGTCATCACGACATCGGAGGACATTGCTGAGACTAGCCAGGATATGTTTTTCCCGCCGCAGGTAATCATCGGCTCCTTCGCCTGTCACGGCTTCTATTCTCCTCACGCCGGCAGCGATCCCCTCCTCGTGGAGAATCCGAAAGTATCCGATCTCGCCCGTTCGATCCAGATGGGTTCCTCCGCAAAGTTCCATCGAGTAATCGTCGATCTTCACTACCCGCACCTCTTCGTCGTATTTCTCACCGAACAAGGCTGTTGCACCCCGACTCTTTGCGTCTTTGAGAGAGGTGACAAACTTGGACACGGGCATATCCTCCCGGACATGGAGGTTAACCCGCCTTTCGACCTCATCGATTTGTTCCGGTGTCAAGGCCTCAAAATGAGTAAAGTCAAACCGAAAACGCCCCGGAGCCACCAACGAACCTGCCTGGTTCACGTGATCGCCCAAGACTTCTTTCAGAGCCTTGTGGAGCAGATGGGTAGCCGTATGATTCCGCGCCGTGGCGAGGCGTATCTCTCGGTCCACCCGAACTTCGACAGAGACATCATCGATGTCACCACCATCGGTAAACGTTCCTATATGAATGACCTGATCACCCTGTTTCTGGGCGTCTTCTACTTGCACACGGAATCCCTTGCCCACGATTTCTCCGATATCGCCGACTTGACCTCCCGACTCGCCATAGAAAGGTGTCTTTTCGAGGATTAACTCGATGCGATCTCCGTTCCGGCGTATCTTTCGAATCTCAGCCCGGGCGCTCGTCGTTTCATACCCTACGAACTCCGAATCCGAGCCCGAGGAGAGTTCCTCCCACTCGCCTTCCTCGACAGTCAAGAACTTACCGGCCTTACGGGCCCGTTCCCTCTGGGCCTCGAGTTCCTGTTCAAATCCCTCCTGATCGACTTGCAAACCTTTCTCCCGGGCCATGAGCTGGGTGAGGTCCAGGGGGAATCCATACGTATCGTAGAGACGAAATACCTCCAGACCGGGGATGACCTTCCGACTTCCCTTCAACGCGTCTGCGGCTACTTTCTCGAAAATCTCGATGCCTCGATCCAGAACATCGTTAAACCGTTCCTCTTCCGCTTTGATTACCAGCGTCGTATGCTGAGCCCTCTCACCGATTTCCGTATAGGCATCGGCCAATATATCGATCACGGTGGAGACGAGATGATAGATAAACGGTTCGTGCATCCCCAAGTTTCGGCCATACCGGGCCGCACGGCGGAGGATTCGCCGCAGCACGTAGCCCCTTCCCTCATTGGACGGAATGGCCCCATCGGTGATGGCGAACGTCAGCGCACGGATATGATCGGCTATCACGCGGAAAGCCGGTAACGTTTCAGGATGATCCAATGGTGTGCCGGTGATCTCCGATATCCGCTCCATGATGGGAAGGAAGAGGTCGGTCTGGTAGTCCGATTTTTTCCCCTGAATCACGGCAACGGCCCTCTCAAGACCCAATCCCGTGTCCACGTGCTTGGCCGGCAGGGGCGTGAGTTTCCCGGATTCATCCCTGTTGTACTGGATAAATACGAGATTCCAGAGCTCGATGATGCGTGCACAGCCCGCGTTGACTTCACACACATGACCCGGAACATCTTGTTTGTCACAGTATCCTTCGCCCAGATCGATGTGAACCTCCGAACAGGGGCCACAGGGGCCCATCTCCCCCATCTCCCAAAAATTATCTTTTTCATCGAAGCGGAGTACGTGGGATGGCTTTATATCCGTCACTTTTTTCCACAGGACTTCGGCCTCGTCGTCTTCCCGGAACACGGTCGCCCACAACCGATCCTTGGGCAGTCCCCAGACCTCCGTCACCAGTTCCCAGGCCCAGAGGATGGCTTCTTCTTTATAATAATCCCCGAAAGACCAGTTTCCCATCATTTCAAAAAACGTGTGGTGGTAGGTATCGTACCCCACTTCTTCGAGGTCGTTGTGCTTGCCACTCACCCGGATGCATTTCTGAGAATCCACAGCCCGACGGTAGGGCCGCGTCCCTGTTTCCAAAAAGACATCCTTGAACTGATTCATCCCCGCGTTGGTGAACAACAGGGTCGGATCGTCCTGCGGAACAACCGGCGCGCTGGGAACGATCTTATGATCGTACTTAGCAAAAAAATCCAAGAACGATTGTCGAATCTCCGATGCTGTCATACTCACCTGAATTACCCGTTTGTATACCTGTTACGACATTTTCAAACCGTGAACTTTTATACCATTGCCCGGAACTAGATCCGTTTAGACAAATTCCAGTTACAACGAGTTCAATGCTTGCTCTATATCCGCCTTTAAATCCTCGATATCTTCAATACCCACGGAAAGACGAATCAGTCCGTCCGTGATGCCGTACTTATCCCTGTACTCCGGACTCATATTCCGGTGAGACGATGACGCAGGATGAGAAGCGATGGTGTCCACTTCTCCCAGACTCACGGTGGACGTGATGAGCCGGAAAGCGTCATCCGCCTTGCGTGCCGCATTCAGACCGCCGTCGATCTCGAAGGAAACCATGCTGCCAAATCCGGCAAATAACGCTTTTGCCAATGTATGTTGCGGATGACTCTCGAGCCCGGGATAATAGACTCGCCGGACTTTGGCGTGTCCCTCCAGGAATTCGGCCAAAGCCAGAGCATTCTCACACGATCTCTCCAGCCGAACGCCCAGTGTGCGCAGGCCCCGGAGGGTCAACCAGGCATTGAAGGGACTCATCACACCGCCGTAAACACGTCCAAGTTTTTCCACTTTCTCCATGAAAGGATCGGATCCCAGGACGATGCCCCCGATGGTATCCCCGTGTCCGCCGATGAATTTCGTCGTACTATGAACCACACCTTGGGCGCCGTTGCGAAACGGATGGAACAGATAGGGAGGCGTGAATGTATTATCCACCAGCACGAACACGTCGTGCTCCTTGGCGAACGATGCCAAAGCCGGAAGATCGGCCAGCATCAGCGTTGGATTCATCATGGGTTCCAGATACAGAACACGAGTATTCTTCCGGAAACCTTTTTTCACGGCATCATGATCCCACACATCGACGAAAGAAGCTTCAACGCCGTACTGAGGAAGAAAATTGACTAGAAAATCGTACGAACCGCCGTAGAGAACCGAGGAAGCAAGAACATGGTCTCCATCCTTGATCAGGGCGAAAAAAGCTGTGCTGATGGCAGCCATACCCGAAGCAAACGCGAATGCCTTATCCGCCTCTTCCACATCCGCCACGGCTTCGTTCATCGCGTCGACGGTCGGATTGCTGTACCGGGTATAGAGATAACCTTCTTCCTCACCACTGCTGACCCGGAGCTTTTGATTAAAATCCTCATACTCATAATTCACGGTCTGAAAGATGGGAACCGTATGGGAATGAACGGGACGTACGTTTCTCTTGCCTCCATGGACGGCTCTGGTGGCAAATCGATGCTTTTTCAATGGTCTGCCTCCCATGGTTGGTTATGAATCACTTCAGCAATCACGTCCCAATCGAATCCGCGCCTCAACAGAAAATCGGTGAGCTTCTTTTTTACTTTCTTTGAACCCGATTCTCTTTCCGTAAAAAGCTGCATCCGCTTTTGAACCAATTCCCGGGCCACATCGGTCTCGGTACACTGACCATACGCTTCGTCGATGGCCCTTTCAATCGTTGCTTCATCGATACCCAGGCCCCAAAGCTCTCTCTGCAGCATGCGCTTTCCCATGGGTTTTTGAAGCATCTTGGAATGGACATAAGCCGTGGCAAACTGGTTATCGTCCAAGAGCCCGACACGCGTAAAATCTTCGATAACGCGGTGCACCGTCCGTTCTGAGAAGCCTTTGTCCAATAGTCTGCGTTCCAACTCCTTGGTACTCCGTGCACGATAGTTCAGATAGGATAATGCCTTTTTCTTCGCCCGGGCTCTTTCCTCGACCAGTAGAATCTCGTCGATTTCGTGTTCTGTGATCTCATCGCCTTCGTGAAGATGGTGCCGGAGTATCACCTCCCGTTCGAGTCCAAAGGCAAAAGCGCCTTCCAGATAAATACTCACCCGGTCGGGATCTTTTTTCTGTGTTTCAATCTGGGTGATTTTATACGTGACATCACACATGCTATCGGTCTACTGTGCCGGTTTATCGACCTGAGGCTTATCCTGTTTGATCTCGGTTAAACCCAGTTTTTGCCGGACGGCATTCTGCAATTTCTCGTACATATCCTGATTTTCCGGTGCGGCTAGAAAGCTTTTTACGTTCTCCCGTCCTTGACCGATGCGTTCCCCTTCGAATGAATACCATGTTCCGCTCTTCTCGACCAACTCCAGTTCTACGCCCAGGTCAAGCACATCGCCTGTTGTGGAGATACCGGTACCGTACATAATGTCAAATTCCGCCTCCTTGAAGGGAGGCGCTATTTTATTTTTAACGACTTTGACCTTCGTCCGGTTTCCGATAACATTGGTACCGTCTTTGATGGCCCCTATCCTGCGGATGTCCATACGCACCGTCGCATAGAACTTCAGGGCTCTGCCCCCCGTGGTCGTCTCCGGATTGCCAAACATCACGCCAATCTTCTCACGAATCTGGTTGATAAAAACCACGCTGGTTCGGGACTTACTGATGGCCCCCGTTAACTTTCGGAGTGCCTGAGACATTAGCCTGGCCTGCAGGCCCATCTGTGCATCTCCCATTTCGCCCTCGATTTCTGCGCGGGGAACCAGGGCCGCCACCGAATCGATGACAATCACATCCAGGGCTCCGCTCCGCACAAGCGTCTCTGTAATTTCGAGGGCTTGCTCTCCCGTATCGGGTTGGGATACCAGTAGGTCATCGGTATTCACGCCCAGGGCCTTGGCATACTTGGCATCCATGGCATGCTCGGCATCGATGAACGCGGCAATACCTCCTTTTTTCTGTGCCTCGGCAATGATGTGGAGTGCCAGGGTTGTCTTGCCGGAAGATTCCGGCCCATAGACTTCCACCACACGTCCTCGGGGTATGCCTCCGACACCCAAGGCAAGGTCTAATGAAAGCGATCCCGTCGAGATGGCAGGAACGGAAACCGCCTCTTTATTATCGCCCAAGCGCATGACCGAACCTTTACCGAACTGCTTGTCTATCTGGCTGATGGCCAGGTCCAAAGCTTTCTTTTTCTCTTCTTTTTTCTCGTCCATGATTGGATAATCCTTAAATTTTAATTCGCTCCAGTACCGAGTATACGGCACCCGTTCTCTGGAGCACGCTCTTCATTACATCGATTTCCGCGACGTCGAACGGCTGGATCTCGAATCCTACGGCTCGCATGGCCTGTATGACCGCTTCGATTCCTCGAGTCGACCGTACTCGCCCGAGAGTTAAATGTGCCGAGTATCTTCTCTTCTCTTTTTCGAATCCCAGACCCGAGAGTGCACCATCGATACGGGCCGCCACATCCGAGAGAATGTCCGCTCCCGTCTTGACGCCTACCCAAAGCACCCGTGGCCTCCGATCATTCGGGAACGTTCCGACACCCTGAACGGAAACAGTAAAAGGCTCGACGTCCTTCACGGTTTCGTCGATGGATCGTGCTATCTCCTTGATTCGGGGCGTCTCCACGTCGCCTAAAAATTTTAACGTGATGTGAATGCTTTCCGGTCGCACCCATTTCACATCGGCTCTGTGTTCCCGGAGTATCCTTTGAAATTCACCGATGGCCGCTCGAACGTCATCGGGTATGTTAATGGCGATGAATGTACGAATTTTTTCTATCATGCTGTGGATAACACAGCTCCTGATAATCGATATTCTACTATATATATAATAAAGCCGATTCAAAAGCCGATTCAGAATCGTCACGACGTGTGCGATCGATAACAGAGGAATCGAACGGCTCACCACTTAACATAACACTTTCCTGTAAAAAATCAAGTCCCAATCTATACATGCCCCAAAAGAATCCGTCGCACCAGGTTCAGAGCCATCACAGCCGAGCGTTCTTTATTCCACAGGCGATCCTTCCCGAACAGATACCTCTCTGCGAGGGAGCGTTCTTGATCCGCATAACCCATGTATACCAAGCCCACGGGCTTGTCGGTCGTTGCTCCTCCAGGGCCTGCGATTCCTGTGGTCGAGAGGCCGATGTCCGTACCGCTGATACGCCTCACACCCTCGGCCATGGCGATAGCCGTCTCTTGACTCACGGCTCCGTATTTGATGATCGTTTTCTCGGAGACACCGAGAATTTCCAATTTTGCCTCGTTGCTGTAGGCCACCACACCCCGCTCAAAATAATGGGAGCTCCCCGGCACATTTGTCAGTTTGTGTGAGATCAACCCTCCGGTGCATGATTCGGCAATGCTGATGGAGCATCTTTTCTCTCGGAGCAATTGTCCCAGTACACTCTCCATGGAATCGTCATCTTCCCCGTAGATAAACGCCCCTGCCCTCTCTCGAATCATCGATTCTCCCCGGGCGAGAATCTCATTACACGTCTTCTCTGAAAAATCCGAGGCCGTCAGTTTAACAACGACTCCCGGAGCTTGGGGGAGAAACGCCAGTTTAACATCCGGGAACTGACGGGGAAAATCTTCCACGCGTTGGTAGAGATCGGATTCGGGGATACCCACGGTGCGGAGCAATTTCGACCGTACGATCCGGCCGCCACTCCTTCCCTTGATTTGGGGTATAATTGATTCCTCCATCATCCTCCGCATTTCAGAGGGAACACCCGGCAGGATGTAGAACGTACGACCCTCTTTACGAAAGACGAGCCCCGGTGCCGTCCCGACTCTGTTATCGATAACGTTGGCTTTTTCCGGGACTTCGGCCTGCCCCCGATTGCTGGGTGACATGGGTCGATCCATTTTCTGGAAACGTTTCTCGATTTTCTTTAAAATATCCTCTCGAAGAACGAGACCGGAACGAAAAAAACTGCAGACCGCTTTTTTCGTAACATCATCGTGTGTCGGACCTAATCCACCCGTCAGTACGATCAATATGGCCCGCTCGTAGGCCTCCTCCAGCGCACGGGCGATGTCGGTCTCATCATCACCGACAGTCGTTACCCAGCGTACATCGTATCCACACCGCGCCAACATCTCTCCGATGAAAGCGGCATTGGTGTTTACTGACATCCCGGTAAGCAGCTCGTCTCCTACCGAAATGATTTCAGCACGTATAACCTGCATTATCGAACAATGATTATATACAATAAGCGCAGCATTAGGTTTGTATAACACCCGGCTAAGACATCGTCCATCATTACACCCCACCCCCTGGGGAGCTTCTGAGACCATCCCACCGGCCACGGCTTGAATATGTCAAATCCTCGAAAGATAAAAAACGCGCCTGCCCACCAGAGCCAAGACATACCGATGGGAAGGTAAAGGAGGGAAATCCACATACCGACGACTTCATCGACATTGATGATGGATGCATCATGACCGTCCGTCTTCTCGACTTCCGTGGCCGCCCATACACCCACTATAAAAACGATTCCGATCAATAACAGGAGTGTATGTCCCCTCATTCCGGAAAGGAATCCAAATAAGAGCAAGGCCAACACACTTCCCACCGTCCCTGGGGCAAAAGGAGAATATCCCGAATAAAGACTGGTGGCTATAAAACGAGATAGGTACTTCACGGGGCAGAGGCCAATCGTTAGATATCCGAAGGGGCGAAAATTCGGTAGATGTCATCGGCCATCTTCCGAAGATGAGACCGATTTTCAATAAAATACACTACACCCGAAAGAACGGTGATAATCGTAATCACGTACATCAGGATGAGAATGATATCCAGGTCCTCGATGGTTTGGAATAGGCCCTCCATCTTTCTGTCCTGGATTCCCCCGGTGAACATATGAAACAGGAAAATAAAGTAGAGTATACCAAACTGCCCGAACGTTTTTGCTTTAGCCAGCATGCTCGTCGAGATCGGCTCACCCTTGATTATCGCGTACGACCGAAAACCCGTGATCAGGAAATCTCTCACGACGATGATCAAAACCATCCACGCTTCGACATATCCCATGATGCTGAAACTGATAAACCCGGAAGAGACGAGTATCTTATCGGCCAGAGGATCGAGGAATTTCCCCCACATCGAGACATCCCCGAACTTTCGGGCTGTATATCCGTCGTACCAATCCGTCAGCGTGGCTATAGAAAAAACGAAAAAAGCACATATTCTAGACAATGCACTATCGATGAAGAGTAAAAAGACAAACACGGGTGATAGAAGAATTCGCAGTAACGTCAATTGAGTCGGGAGATTCATAATCCTACAAATCCTACTGTTTAGAGGTAACCAACGTCTCTTTTTCCATATTTAGGATACATCGACTCTCCCTTCGATGGCCTTGGCAACGGTAACAGCATCGTTAAATTCCAAGGCTCCACCAAAAGGTATACCCCTGGCAATACGACTGACTCTAACTCCCTTGGACTTAAGCAGGTCATTCAGCTGAGCCGCGGTCATCTCTCCTTCGACTGTTGGATTCGTAGCCAAAATGACCTCATCGATTCCCCCGGATTCCACGCGAGCCAGCAATTCTTTGATGTGAAGGTCCTCTATGCCCACACCATCCAGGGGCGAAAGCACCCCCCCCAACACGTGATACAGGCCACGATATCCCCCCGTCCTTTCGATGGCCAGAAGATCCTTGGGTTCCTCCACAACACAGAGCGTTCCATGGTCACGTTGTGTATCGCGGCAAAGGATGCACGGATCCTCTTCCGTTAGGTTGAAGCAGATCGAGCACGTGCCCACTTTTTGTTTGAGATCCAGGATGGCCTTGGCCAGTGTTTCGCCTTCTTCCTTCGCTTCCTGCAGAAGGTAAAGAGCAATGCGCTGGGCAGATTTCTCTCCGATACCCGGCAGCCGTGAGAAGGCCTGAATCAACTGTTCCAACGTGTGTGATGAGTACTTCACAGCGCCTCTCGTTACAAGCCCAAACCCGGTATCTTCAATCCGCCGGGAAGATTCCCCAGTACGCCGCCTGCTATTTTCTGCATCTCTTCCTGGGCCAACTCCCTGGACCGGTCTAGTGCCTGATTCGTTGCAGCCATGATGAGATCTTCCAGCATCTCGACATCGTCGGGAACGACTACTTCTGGATCGATCTTCACGGAAAGTATCTTCTGCTTGCCGTTGGCTTCAACCGTGACCATACCACCACCGGCGGTTCCCTCGACGGTCATATCCTCCAATGCATCCTGAAGCTTTGCCATCTCTTTCTGAACTTTTTGCAGCAGGTTAAACTGTTCAGCCATGTTGAATTTTGCCATGTGTACAATCTCCTCCGACTAATCGATGAGTTCGGCATCGAAGTCATCGATGATTTTTCGGATAACGGGTGCTTTCTCTTCAAGTTTTTTCAAACACGCTGCCTTTTCTTGGGTAGAAGAAACCGTTTTTTGCTGCGGTATATCCATCTTGACACATCGAAACTGCATATCACAGCCCAGAACCTCTCTTAAAACTTCCAGGACGATTTCCCGTGACCTCATGATGGCGTCGATATGAAACCCGTTGGAAAGACCGAAGCCAATTTCCAGAGTATTTCCATCGATCTTGCAGAGCATGCCTTCCTGCAGAAAAGACCCGATCGTTATTTTCTTGTGTTTTAAACGTTTAATCACGTCCTCCCACATCGCCTCCACATCCTCCAGAGTGATTACATTTTTTTTTTGCTCCGGCGGTGGTGAATTCGTTAATTCGTTGCTGGCATCTTTCTTTCGGACGTCCTCCACATTTTTCAGACTGACATCCGGCACGACCTTTTCAGAAGTTCCTAGAACCCTCGCTTTCTGTGTGACACCCGACTTCAGGCTATCCAATCGTGTAAGCAAATCTTCTATCTTCACTGTCCGGTCGAGCTTGATCATCTTTACCATGGCCAATTCCAAGGGCAATCGAGAATGCAAGCTTCGCTTCAAGGCGATTTTTGTGTCCAGTACGACTCGGATAAGACGGAGAATATCCTCCTCTTCGAACGCCTTCGCCAAATCAAGGTATTGTTTCTTATGATCCTCCGTGGCCTCCACCAATTCACTGGAGCCCAGCGACCGAACCACCAGCAGATTTCGGAGATGCTCTGCCAGCCCTGCCAGAAACTCCTCCACGTCATATCCTCCGGAAATCACCTCGTCTATCAGGGCAAGTGCTTCGGAAACCTGCTTGGAAGCCAGGACCTCGGTCACCCTGAAGAATATCTGCTGTTCGATGAGCCCCAATCCCTGTATCACATCATCGGCCGTGATGCTCCCTTCTCTGTACGAGACAATCTGATCAAGGATGGATTGGCTGTCCCGCAGGCTTCCATCGGCCTTTCGTGCGATGAGGAAGAGCGCTTCGTCGTTGATGTCAATCTTTTCCTCACGGCAGATCTCGGTCAGACGGCTGATGATATCTTGCGTGCTGATGCGCCGGAAATCAAATCGCTGGCAACGGGAAACGATGGTAGCCGGCACTTTGTGGGGTTCCGTCGTTGCAAAAATGAAGAGTACATGGGCAGGGGGTTCTTCCAGCGTTTTCAGAAGAGCGTTGAAGGCAGGAGGTGTCAGCATATGAACTTCATCGATGATATAGATTTTGTATTTCCCCCGTGCCGGTGTATATTGGATATTCTCCCGTAGGTTTCGGACTTCGTCGATTCCCCGGTTGGAAGCACCGTCGATCTCAAAAACATCTACATTCCGGCTTTCAGCAATCTCTCGGCAGCTCGAACATGCATTACACGGCCTGGCTTCGGAGTCGCCGTCGCAATTCAGTGCTTTAGCAAGAATTCGGGCAGCACTCGTCTTCCCGACACCTCTGGGACCTGTAAAAAGATACGCGTGGGCTAACCGATTATGTTGGATGGCATTTTTAAGAGTGACCGTCACGTGCTCTTGGGCAACAACATCTTCCCAGGATTGCGGACGCCATTTTCTTGCGATGACCTGGTAGTTCATGAAACCTCTTAAGGGCTGTAGAAAAAGGCTGTGCACCCACCTTCGATCCTCCTGCCTACCGATCCGTTCTGGGTAGCCAACTCCAGCCAAGCAAACCTGCGGCACATGGAAAAACTGCTTACCGCTGCTACCTCCCGGTCCTGACGGGGTTCGGCAGTCGCCCATTGCGCAGGACTCGGACTATCATCATCGCTTGCCAAGAACGAACCGAAGGAGGACATGACCTCAGAGTAGGAATTCAACCCTGCTATAGCGGATTGCAGGTTACAGGGCACCGCTAATTCCCCGTCTAGCACAGCCTCTTTAGTGGAGCAGAGCGGGCTCGAACCGCCGACCTGTACGTTGCGAACGTACCGCTCTCCCAACTGAGCTACTGCCCCATTTTAGTATATCGCGTATCAAAGAACAATTTGACTTCGCTGCGGAGAGGGCGGGATTCGAACCCGCGGTAGCATTCACTACACACGCTTTCCAAGCGTGCTCCTTCAGCCACTCGGACACCTCTCCAGAGATAACCACGGATGGTTACAGAATGCACACGGTACTCGATACACTCTCATCATCAATCTGTATTCCAAACGAATCGTCTCGACCGGTGCCCTTCCGTTGTTTCTACCCGTCCTTGCGGAGAGGGTGGGATTCGAACCCACGGTCCCGATTGTGTCGGGACAACGGTTTTCGAGACCGCCCGATTCAACCACTCTCGCACCTCTCCGAAGTAGTGACTTGTTTAAAAGACCGATCTATGATGTTAATTTGCGCAAATTTTGAAAGAACGATTTGAGCAGCTCTGACGCCTCTTGCTCACAAACACCCGACACTACATCCACGCGATGGTTCAGTCGATGATCCTGCACGATATTCCGCAACGATCCGCAGGCTCCCGATTTGGGATCCAGGGTGCCGAAGACAAGCCGCTTGATTCGGGCCAGCACAATCGCTCCGGCACACATGGCACAGGGCTCCAGCGTAACATAAATAGAACAGTCTTCGAGATGCCATGATTTAAGGGCATTCGCAGCTGCCGAGATGGCGATCATTTCGGCATGAGCCGTGGGATCCTGGAGAGTAATGGTCTGGTTATACCCCCGCCCGATAATCCGGTCTTTCTCGATGACCACGGCTCCCACCGGAACCTCTTTCTGAGAATAGGCTTTTTGTGCTTCTTTCAGGGCCCATCTCATCCACACGTTATGCTCGTTCATCGATGATCCCGGCACCTTTCCCCCTTCGTACGCCCGAAGGGATTCGAACCCCAAACCTCCTGATCCGTAGTCAGGTGCTCTATCCAATTGAGCTACGGGCGCATAATGACATTGAAATTTCTATCAAGAAATTTCGACGTCATTGTCCACGTATACCACCCTCGTATACGAAAGAGTAGCGCGTACGGGAGTCGAACCCGTGCTACCGGCGTGAGAGGCCGGCGTCCTAGACCACTAGACGAACGCGCCATATTTCAGCAGGTCAGGCTGTACGTTTCGAGTCGATGGTATTTTATTTTCGTCAACCATGCAGACACTAAACGTAAGACTGATTTTCCGTACGCCCGGAGGGAGTCGAACCCCCAACCCTCAGATCCGAAGTCTGATGCTCTATCCAATTGAGCTACGGGCGCCAACGGCAGCTGGGGAGCAGGGATTTGAACCCCGATTCTACGGTCCAGAGCCGCATGTCCTGCCATTGGACGACTCCCCAAGTGCTTCATCGAGTTGAAAATATAGGAATAATCCCCAAGAAAGTCAATCACTTTTTAGACCATATATTGCAAAAGAATTTGAAAATCGCTAATTTAATTAAAATATTTTTTAGCTTCAATCGTCTTTATCCATGAGATGGAGGCAGAATTGACAATCGACATAAAAAAAGCCTATGAAAAGGAGCGTCATCGGCTCCTGGCATTCATCCGAAGCAAAATAGCATCCGTGGAGGATGCCGAAGACATTCTCCATGACGTATTCTATCAAACACTTGAAAGCATCAGTGTCACAAAGCCGGTTGAAAACATCGTAAGCTGGTTGTTCATCGCTGCAAGGAACAAGATCATCGATTCGTATCGGAAAAAACGGCTGCCCGCGGTATTCGCACAACAGGAGGCAGAGACCCCCGGTATGTCATTGGAGAACATGCTCTCGGAACTCAGATTCAATCCCGAGCACGAATTTTACCGGAACCTGTTGATCGAAGAACTCACGGACTGCTTGGATGAATTACCCGAAGCACAACGGATGGTCTTCATATGGAACGTCGTCGAGGGACGACCATTCAAGGAAATCTCCCGAATGACGGGAGATTCCATCAACACGCTCCTATCCAGGAAGCGGTATGCCATCCAGTATTTAAGAAGCCGGCTTAAAGACATCAACGATATCTTGAACGAAATGCAATAGGAGGAAAACCATGTTGGCAAGATTACCCCGAATATTAGCGTGGACCGTGGGCGGTATCGCCATCGGTGTCCTGATCGCCTTCCTGTTCGGATGGCTGGTCATGTTACTCTGGAACTGGATCATGACGGCCGCGTTCGGCCTGTCGACCATCACGTTCTGGCAGGCCTGGGGATTGGTGATTCTGGCCCACCTGCTCTTCAAGAGCGGACCGGGACACCATGACCACCATCCCCCCTTCCATAAGCATCCCCAGGAATGGCGGGATCGTTTTAAATGCAAACTCAGGGAACACTTTGAGGAACACAAAGAAAAACATGAACAAACAGAAGAAAACCCGAAGACTCCGTAAACCAAAGCATGCGACGTACCTAGAAGGCATGTCGCATGCTCTTCGATACGCATTACACATCGATCCCTAATGATGAAGCGATAGAGGTATAATCATATGGAAGAAAAACCATTTAAAGCCTACGATTTCGAGCGTCCTTCATTGCATTTTAAACTCGAGGATAAACTGAAGGCGTTTCTGGGTGGACCGTTGTTCTACAATCGGTACTATAAAACGTTTTCACTCAAGGGCAACGAGAACGTTTTAGATTTTGGGTGTGGGGGTGGAACCGGCTCTAAATGCCTGATACGCTTCCTCACTGAAGGCGGCCGCTTGACGTGTATCGACATTTCGAAATACTGGATAAACCAAACCCGAAGAAGACTCAGGAAATATCCGAACACCGAATCGATGGTCGGGGATATTCGAAAGCTGAACATTCCGGATGGTTCTTTCGATGTCATTTCTATCATGTACGTCATCCACGATATCGAACCGGCTCAAAGACTAAGTACCGTTCAGGCCCTTTCCCATATTCTTAAAAACGACGGTGTGCTCTACTTGCGCGAGCCG
>Ga0180438_10006549_pt1 | contig 15707 bp, 11 predicted proteins | sample SS_ome_12_FD_132455 | JGI IMG/M metagenome (GOLD analysis project Ga0180438, IMG submission 132455) | Hypersaline lake sediment archaeal communities from the Salton Sea, California, USA - SS_3_D_2 metaG | ecosystem: Environmental > Aquatic > Non-marine Saline and Alkaline > Hypersaline >...
AGGGCCGGACAGTGGGGGCTGCTCAGGTTTTCCGCCCGCTCGCTCTGGAGCCGGATCCAACGCCGTTGGGATGGGAAAGGATGATTAAAAGAATAAGGATCTCGGCTGCCGGTCTGATTTTCGTCGCCTTGGCGGGCTGTGGGGCCGCCGACGGGGAGCCCGGGCGGTTGTTCGAGGAGCCGGTGCAGGCGCGGAACGGCATGGTGGCTTCCGCCCATGCGATGGCGACTCAGGCCGGGGTGGATATTCTCAAGCGGGGCGGGAATGCCTTCGATGCCGCGGTGGCCGTGGCGGCCGTGTTGAATGTGGTGGAGCCGATGATGTCGGGAGTCGGGGGGTACGGCACCATCCTGGTGTATTCGGCGGCGGAGCGGCGGATCCGCTTCCTGGATTCCTGCGGCAGGATCCCGGCCGCGGTCGATTCCGATGTGTTTCGGGCCCCCACGCCGGGATACATGGAAAACCGCCGCGGCCCCAAGGCGGTATCCACCCCCGGCAACGTCAACGCCTGGGAGGCCATGTCGGAAGGGTACGGCAAGCTCCCATGGAAGGAGCTGTTCGTCCGGGCCATCGCACTGGCCGAAGATGGTTTCGACCTGGACCGCAGCACGGCGCGCTCCATTTCCTATGCATTCCCTGATTTTCCCTCCCATGCAAAGGCTGTTTATGGGAGAGGGGAGAGGCCGCTGCGAACCGGTGAGCGGCTGTTCCAGAAAGACCTGGCCCGAAGCCTAAGTTTGATCGCCGAGCAGGGAGCGGAAGCCGTCTATGGAGGGGAAATCGGGATGGCCGTCCACAAGGCCATGATGACCGCAGGAGGCTTTCTCTCGCTCGAGGATCTCAAAAACCATCGCGCCGAGTGGTGGGAGCCCATCCATATCAAGTATCGTGACTGCGATGTGTATACCGCCTCGCCTCCCGCCAACGCGTTTCCCTCTCTCATCCGGCTGGGGATCATGAGCCGCTTCGATGTCCGAAGTCTGGGACACAACAGCGCGGCCTTCCTTCACCGCTTCGCCGAAGCCACCAAGCACGCCTTCTGGTGCCGGCTGGCGTACGCAGGAGACCCGGAGATCAATCCTCCTCCCCTGGAGCGACTCCTGTCCGAGGAGTACTGGACCGAACACGCGGCCGAGATAAAGCCCGATGCGGTCCGTGCCTTCGTCCCTCCCCGCATCCGGCACAAGAGCGGGAAAAACACCACCCATTATGTGGTGGCCGACCGCTGGGGCAATATCGTCAGTGCCACTCAGACCCTGGGCAACGCCTTCGGCTGCCGTGTCATGCCCCGCGGGACCGGCATCTGGCTGAACAATTCGCTGGCCTACTGCACGTTCGAGCCCAAAGGCAATCCCATGGACGCCCATGCCGGCCGACGCAAGCTGTCGGGCGATTGTCCCACCATCATTATCCGCGGCGGCAGGCCCTGGGCGGCCCTGGGGACTCCCGGCGGGCACACCATCGGCCAGACGGTGCCGCAAATGGTCATGAACCTGATCGATTTCAATCTGGATATCCGATCCGCCCTGTCGGCTCCCCGGCTCAGCTTTGTGGATCCGGACATGCTGGTGGTCGAGGACGGTGTTTCTCAGGAGGTCACCGCCGAACTGGAACGGTTGGGACACAACCTGAGACGGGGGGGCGGGCTGGGAAACGCCCACGGTTTGACCATCCGATACGATCGAGCCGGCCGGCCGGCCGGCTTCAGCGGAGCGGCAGATCCCCGCGGCCAGGGGACCGCCGCCGGATATTGATGATCTTCCATATTCAAACATAAACTTGGGTTAAGGGGGTGATAATTTTTCCCTGCGGGGAAACTTTCGGCACCCGTACTGCGTATCATTAAATGAGCCAATGATTGATTTATATCTGTTAGGAGGGGAGACGCATGAGAAAACCCACTGCGCTCGTCACCGCGGTTTTTCTGCTGATTTCTTTCGGGCCGACGCTGGCCCTCCAGTCGAGCATTACCGGAACGTGGGTAGGCGAGACCGCCGTGCCCGATGCCCTTGAGCCGGATATACTCACCTTGGTCCTGGAGATGAAGGACGCCAAACTGGCCGGCAAGCTGACGGACTCCATGGGTTACGCCCAGGATGCGGATTGTTTGGATCTCGAGTATGGGGAGAATGAACTGGAATTTTACTTCGAGATCTCCGACGGCTACGATGTCCAGCCCATTTACATCTCGCTCAAGGTCGAGGGCGACAGCATGATCGGTACTTGGGCGAACGACCAAGGCGAAGGCGCTGAAGTCACGCTTAAGAAGAAGAAATAGTCCGCCGCACGATCCAGGCTGTTCCCACCTAAAAAATAGACCTTTTCTCTGCCCCGAATCCCGCCTATAATGGGGCGGGAAAGCACCATGAAAAAGACCCGACCATCCCCAGGCTGGGGAATTCTTTTGCTGCTGCTGCTGTTCAACCGGGTTGTCGATGCCCAGAGGCTGCCGAAGGCCCAGCCCTCGGAGGTCGGCATGTCGGCGGATCAGCTCCATCGGTTGGATGAAGTCATGGCCGATGCGCTCGGCCGGCAGGATTTTCCGGGAGCGGTGATCCTGGTGGGCAGGAAGGGCAAGGTGGTCTTCCGAAAAGCCTATGGATCGAGCCAGTGGATCCCGGAGGAGCAACCCATGCGGGTGGATATGCTCTTCGACCTGGCGTCGATCACAAAACCGGTGGCCACCGCCACCGCCGTCATGCTCCTGGTGGAGCAGGGTAAGCTGCGCCTCTGGGACCGGATATCCGATTTCGTGCCCGGCTTTGTTCCTTTCCGGGATGAGGCAGGGCGGCCGGGTGAGGCCATCCGGATCTGGCATCTTTTGACGCACACTTCGGGCCTGCCTCCCTTTCTGCACAACGAGGAGATCGAACAATTCCTCGGCATACCCTGCAGCCTGGCGGACATGGTGGGATACATCGCGCGGATCGACAAGCTCTTTCCCGCCAGCGCGGAGTTTCTCTACAGCGATCTGGATTTCATTCTACTGGGCCATATCGTCGAAAAGGCGGCGGGACAAGATCTGGCCGGCTTCTGCCGGAGTCGCATTTTCGAACCGCTTCGAATGCAGAACACCGGCTTCATCCCGCCTCCGAGCCTTCATCCGCGTTGCGTTCCCACCGAGGTCTTGGACGGCGAGCCGCTGCGCGGCATAGTGCATGATCCCCGCGCGCGGCTGCTGGGCGGCGTGGCGGGTCATGCGGGGCTATTTTCTACGGCCGATGACCTGGCGGTCTTTGCCCAGATGCTGCTGAATAAGGGGACATTCGATGGCGTAAGAATCCTCAGCCCCCTGTCAGTGGAGCGGATGACCGAAGTCTATCCCCGGGTGTCTTTTGCCGGCCGGGGATTGGGATGGGACCTGGATTCCGACTATTCCACCAATCGCGGCGACCTGTTCGGATCCGGATCCTATGGGCATACCGGCTATACGGGGACCTCGCTGTGGATAGATCCTCGAACCCGAAGCTTCGTGATCTTTCTCACCAATCGGGTGCATCCGGACGACACGGGCGAAGTCGCCACCTGGCGCAGTCGTGTCGCCAACGTGGTCGCCGCCGCCATCCGGGAACAATAAGCCATGGACGTGTTGATCGGACACATCCTGGCCCGCGGCCGCAAAAAAAAATATTCAAAGGGGGAATTGCTGTTTGCCGCCGGCGGCCCCGCGGATGGCCTGTATTATGTGGCGAGCGGAGCCGTGCGGGTCTATCGGATGGACGAACAGGGTAGAGAGGTGGAGATCGTCCGACTGGGTCCGGGAGAATTCTTCGGGGAGGCGGTTGTGTTCGCCTCGCCGGTCTTCCCCGCCTTTGCCGATGCGACTCTTGACAGTGAGGTCCTGTTTCTGGACAAATCAGGATTACTGGAGGATCTCGATCGGGTCTCAGGGCTGGCCCAAGACCTGCTCGGCTTGCTGGCGCGGAAATGCCTTGTCCTCAATCGACGCATCGAAGTCCTGGAACTGCAGACCGTGCGGCAGCGGCTCGTCCGGTTTCTTCTGTCGCGCTGCCGAGACCGGGACAGCGGTGTCGTGCATTTAGAGATGAAAAAAGGCGAGTTGGCTAAGATCCTGGGAACCATCGGTGAAACCCTCTCCCGCAATCTGAAGCAGCTCCAGGAAGAAGGGCTGATCCGGGTTACCGGACGACGCATCCATATCCCCGACTGCCGCCGTCTGCAAGATGAACTCTAGCGCCGCGATCGGAATCCGCGCATCTCGACTTGAGTTTTTTTGATTCTTATCGGGGGGGGAGGGAATTTTCAAATCGGCGGCCTTTAATCGGCAGGAACGAATTTAGGCAGCGATGACCGGCTAGGCCGGCATCAGCGTTGCGGGAAGATTCCGGATTTTGACTTGAGTCAAGGAAACGGGGAGCCGCCCGGTGTACACTGGACCCGATATTTCAAAACAAGGAGAATTCGATGGCGAAACGCAAGATCATCGAGATAGATCGGGACCTGTGTGACGGATGCGGCCTGTGCACCGAGGCCTGTGCCGAAGGCGCCCTGGTCCTGGACGAAGAGAACAAGGCTCGACTGGCGCGCGAAATCTATTGTGACGGCCTAGGTGCCTGTTTGGACGTTTGTCCGATCGGGGCGCTCAAGATCGTGGAACGGGACAGCGAGGACTACGACGCGCAAGCCACCTACCGCCATGTGCTGGAAACCCGCGGTGAGGAGGCGGCGGCCCATGTGCATGGGGCCGGGCATAATAGGGAGAGCAGGGAAACGGAACGCCCGACATTCCCTATGGGATGCCCGGGCAGCCGCTCCCAGGAAATCCAGCGCCCGGCTGCCGCCCGGCCGGCGGCTCAAATCAGCGGACATTCCGAACTCGCTCAGTGGCCTATCCAGCTCCATCTGATCTCTCCCCATGCGCCGTACTTTGAGCGCAGCGACCTCCTGATCGCCGCCGACTGCACGGCCTTTGCTCTGGGCAGTTTTCACCAGGATCTGTTGAAGGGGAAGAAGCTGATCATCGCCTGTCCCAAGCTGGATGATACCTCTCCCTACGTCGACAAGCTTTCGGAGTTGCTCAAACACAATACCGTCTATTCGCTCACGGTCGCGCGGATGGTGGTTCCCTGCTGTTCCGGCCTGGTCCATCTAGTCAATGCAGCGGTGGAGAAATCAGGCGTCAGTTTGCCGGTCAAGGAGATCGTAATCGGGATCGATGGCCAGGTCACGGCCTAGAGCGCGACGCCGCGGGCTTGACACCTCTTGTTCGTTAAGCGAAAATGCAGACCGTGAAAAAGCGGTCTATATATGTATCAACCTGCCTGGCAGCCCTGGCTGCGGCAACATTTTGGGGTGTCGTCGGCTGCCGTCCGGCTCCTCAATCTCTCGTCATCCTCCACACCAACGACATACACGGCACATTCCAGCCTTTTAAAATCAAGGACAACGACCGCGTGCGGCTGGTGGGTGGAATGGAAGCGGCCAGCTCCTGCATCGAGGGGATCCGTGAACGGGAACGGGATGTCGCGCTCATTGAGACCGGTGACATCATGACCGGGACTTTTGCCACCGTCCTGCCCTATCGGGGAGTCGCCGGAGGAGCCATGCCGGAATTCCTGAATCTCCTGGGATACGATATCCGCTGCTACGGGAATCACGCCTTTGACCAGGGAATAGAGAATGTGCGGGCCATCGAGCAGCTGATGGAGTTTCCCACCGTGATGGCCAATATCATCTATAAGGACAGCGGCGAGTTGTTTGCCCGCGAGCGCTTCCATGTCATCAAAAAAGGGAAGGTTCGAATCGGTGTGATCGCCGTCATGGAGGAATTCTTTCTGACCGAAGTCTCTCCCGATATGGTCGCCGGCCTGGATGTCCTCCCCATCGTCCCCACCCTAAAGCGTTGGGTGCCGGTCGTGCGTCGAGCGAGCGACCTGGTCGTGGCGGTAGTGCATTCCAAGTTCTATGACGGACAGCGGGTCGCAAGGGAAGTGCCGGGAGTGGACGTAGTCCTGGTGGCTTCTGAGGACGGCCGCTTCGAGGAGATCGACGGAGTGCTGGTCAAGTCCACCCGGGGACACTTGAGAACTCTAGGGTATTTGAAACTGACCGTGCAGGGAAGTAAGATCCTGGATTTTGAGGAAGACCTGATCTGGCTGTGGGCGGATGGGGAATTGAAGCCGCAGCCCGAAGTCACCGCGTTGGTTCAGGAGATCGAGTCTTCCATAGAGGAAGACTATCGACGTATCATCGGCAAGTCTGCTTTTGATTACATATGTCCGGGCTATGACTCCATCGAAAACGCCCTGGGAAACTGGATCACCGATGTGATGCGCTGGAAGACCGGAGCGGATATCGCACTCCTCAACAGCGGCGGGATCCGCTCCGATATCTATTCCGGTCCCATCACGGTCCGGGCCTTGTATGAGGTTTCTCCCTTTCAAAATATCTTGGTGGAATTCAACCTCAGCGGCCGTCAGTTGAAGCAGGTTTTTGAAACGGATATCAAACGGGGTCGTGACCGCATGCAGATCTCAGGCATGCGCTACACGTATTACCCTGCGGAAGCCCGGCCCCCCGGCCGGAGGGTGAATTTTCTGGCTGTGGGGCAGGATGTCGTGGTGCGGGACGGCGAACTCCTGCTGCCGGACCGGATTTTCCGGGTTGTGAGCAATGAATACATCGTCGAGCAGTCCAAAGACAAGTACTTCGGCTTCCAGGTCGAAGATCATCGCAACACGCGCATCCTCCTGACCAAGGCCATGGTTGAGTGGCTGGAACTCAAGCAGCTCCTGTTTTGTTCCCTGGAGGACCGGATCGTGGAGATCAAGACGGACCGTTAACGGCGGCCTTCACGCGGCTGCCCGGAGGCAGGCATCATTGCTGCATCTCGTAGGCATTGATATCCAAAAAGCCGTGTCCCGACAGGTTGAATAGAATCACCTTTTCCAGATTCTCCTGTTGGGCCAGGACCGCCTCATCGATGGCCGCGGCAACGGCGTGAGACGATTCCGGGGCGGGCAGAATCCCTTCCGTTTGCAGGAACGTGCGGGCGGCCGCGAAAACCCTCTCTTGGGGATAAGCGCGGGCCTCGACGATCCCCATTTCCACCAGGTGGCTTACCAGCGGGGCCATCCCATGGTAGCGGAGGCCGCCGGCATGGATGGGCGGGGGGATGAAATCCATCCCCAGTGAGTGCATGTGCAGCAGGGGAGTCATGCCCACGGAATCGCCGTGATCGTACTTCAGGTCGCCTCGTGTCAGAGTGGGACAGGCCTCCGGTTCCACCGCGATGAAACGGAGGTTGCGCTCTCCATTGATTCTTCGGCAGACGAACGGAAAAGCCAGCCCCGAAAAGTTGGATCCTCCTCCGACACAGCCGATGATCACATCCGGGTCGACTCCCAGTTTTTCGATCTGGGTTTCGACCTCCAAGCCGATGACACTCTGGTGCATCAGCACGGCGTCCAGCACCGAACCCAAGGAGTATTTGACGGAATCGTCGCGGGCGGCCATTTCCACGGCTTCCGAGATTGCTATCCCCAGGCTTCCGGGATGGTCGGGATCTCGAGAATAAAACCGGCTTCCGGCCTCGGTCAGCGGGCTGGGGCTTTCCACCACGTTGGAGCCGAAGAGCTCCATCATGATGCGCCGCCCGGGCTTCTGGCGGTAGCTGATGCGGACCATAAAGACCTTGATCTCGATGTCGAACCGGGAACCGGCTTGGGCGAGTGCGGACCCCCACTGGCCGGCTCCGGTCTCGGTCGTCATGGTTTTGACGCCTTCCTGTGCGGCCAAGTAGGCTTGAGGAATCGCGGTGTTGCTTTTGTGGCTTCCCGTGGGGCCGACACCTTCATACTTATAGAAGATATGAGCGGGAGTCTTAAGATGCTTGCGCAGCTCCGAGGCGTAAACCAGAGGAGTGGGCCGGAAGGATGCATAGGCCTCCAGGACAGGGCCGGGGATGGGAACAAAGCGCTCTTGAGTCGCCTCATGTCGGATGAACCCCATGGGGAATATGGGTGAAAGATCTTCGGGTCCGATGGGCTGCCGGGTTCCGGGGTTTAGTGGAGGTTTGGGCAAGTCCTTCAAATCGGCCTTGAGGTTGTAATATTGGGCGGGCAAAATTTCTTCGGAACGTGAAGCATATCGTTTCATGTTGGTCTCCTTTAATAATTTTCTGAGGAAAATCAGAGATAAGCAGAGATGTGGATTTCAGGCGGGGAGGCCCGCCCACCAGGTGAGGGTCATGTGTGGCATGGCCCGGAAGGGTCGTCGGCCGCCAACCTGCTTGAACATGCCGCGCATTATAAGCATCGGGCCCGGGGCTTGTCAAGAGCTTGAAAGCCGTTTGTGGTCAATTTAGTTTCTTGACCGAGTCTGAATCTGATAAAATACCGATGAGGAGGAAAATCGTATGCCCGAACCGGTCTTTTATATCGTGGATGTTTTTGCCGAGTCAAAATACGCCGGCAACCAATTGGCGGTCTTTCGTCATGGAAAAGTCTATTCGGACATCGAGATGCAGCAACTGGCGAAGGAGATGAACTACTCCGAAACGACCTTCATCATCTCCGACGAACCAAGGAACGGAGGCTATGATGTGCGGATCTTCACCCCGGCGGAGGAGATCCCCTTTGCCGGGCACCCCACCCTGGGAACCGCCTATATCATCGCACGCGAGATCATCGGTTCTCCGGTGGAGGAAGTCGCTTTGAACCTTATGGTGGGTCAAATCCCTGTGACCTTTCGTGCGTCCGGAGATTCACCCGGGTATCTCTGGATGAAGCAAAAGCCGCCTGAGTTCGGAGACATCTTGGATGGGGCGATCATGGCTGAGGCGCTCGGCTTGTCGGCCGAAGATCTGGATGAACGCTTTCCGGTGGAGGAGGTTTCCACCGGCCTGCCGTTCTTTATCGTGCCGGTGAAGAATCTCGACGCCCTCAAGCGGGCCCGGGTGCAGCGTGATCGCTTTTTCGCCCTCATCGAGGATTCCGAGGCCAAGGCGCCTTTGTTATTCTGTCCGGAAACCTACCGTAGCGAGAACGACCTGAACGTGCGGGTTTTTGTGGACTACTACAACATTCCGGAAGATCCGGCCACCGGCAGCGCCAATGGATGCCTGGCCGGGTATTTGGCCAAACATGCCTATTTCGGGAGCGCTCGGATCGATGTCCGGGTGGAGCAGGGATACGAAATCGGCCGTCCGTCTCTCCTGCTGCTCAAAGCTGAGGGATCGGGAGACGAGGTCGCGGTCCAGGTGGGCGGCAAAGTGGTCATGGTGGCGGAGGGGCGACTGACTCGATAGCTATGACGCGGTATCCCGAGGGGAAGCCGGTTTTCCCGGCCGCGGTGATTTCGCGGGTTCCCATCCGCATCAATGACATCGGAGGCTGGACCGATACCTGGTTTGCCGGGTACGGTCGGGTCCTCAACCTGGCGGCGGCCCCGGGGATTGAGGTGCGCATCCGTCTTTTCCCCAATCCCGCACGGGAGCCGGAGCGGGTGCGGCTGCGGGTGAAGGATTTCAAGGAATCCTTCCGCATGAATCCGGATGTCCCGCGTCCCAAGCCGCACCCCCTGCTGCAGGCTGCGGTCGCTGCCGTCCCCATTTCCCGCGAAGTATCTCTCGATATTGACATTCAGGCGTCGGTCCCGGCCGGGATCTCGGTAGGGAGCTCGGCGGCGGTCTGTGTCGCGCTGTTGGGCGGCCTGACCCATCTCCGGCGGGAGGATGTTTCGCCCGGCCCTATTGCGTCGCTGGCCCACCGGGTGGAAACGGAACGCCTGGGCTGGCAGAGCGGGATCCAGGATCAGATCTGCGCCGCCTTCGGTGGAATTTGCCTCATCGAGATGCGGGCATATCCGGACGCCGAGGTCGAGAGGATCGAACCGTCCGCCGCTATCAGAGAGGAATTGGATTCGCGGCTCTGCCTGATCTTCCTGGGGAGCGCTCACAATTCGTCGGCACTACATCAGCAGGTAATCGCCGAGCTGGAGCGCGGTGGAACGGAGAAGGCTCAGATCCAGGCCCTCCGTGGGCTTCCGCTTAAAGCTCGGAGGCATCTTCTGGAGGGAGACCTGGCGGCATACGGGGCGGTGATGATCAAGAACAATGAATGCCAGCGGGGGCTCCACCCGGACTTGGTCTCCCCGGCGGCGGATGCCGTGATCGCCGTGGCTCGAGAGCACGGAGCAGAGGGATGGAAGGTCAACGGCGCCGGCGGCAGGGGGGGGTCCATGACCGTTCTGGGCAGCCGTGAGCCGGACCGGCGGGCCCGGATGCAGGCCGCGGTCGACGGCTTGGGAAGTGGCGTCTGTGTGCTTCCCGTCTCTCTTTCGAAATCCGGACTGACAGTGTTTGAGGAAGAGATTCCCTGATCGCAGGCGGTTGCTAAGCTGCCGCTTTACCGCTATAATTCAGCCTGAGGCATGAAATTTTCACAGGTTTCCGAGGAGGAAAGATGAAAAAAGCTGTGATCGCAATCCTGGCTGTCCTGCTTTTGGGATCGAGTGTCTGGTCGGCCGATATCTACATCAAACAAAAGTCCCACACCGACGCCTTTTCCATGATGGGCCGCGAGCAGCCGGCTCAGGATGATGTCATCGATATGTGGTTGGGCGACGACCGGATGGCGGTGGAGATGCCGCAGATGAAGATCGTGATAGATCTGGGAAAGAATGTGATGCTCTGGATCAACCATCAGAACAAGTCCTATGTGGAAATGACCCTGCCGCTGGATATGGAGAAATATTTTCCCGCCCAGATGATGCAGATGATGGGGAATGTCACGGTCAGCGTGACCCCCCTCACTGAAACACAAAAGATCGGCCAGTGGGACTGCGCCGCCTACGACGTCACCATGAACGTCATGATGATGGATATGCAGCAGAAGATTTGGGCCAGCACCGATGTTCCCTTTGACTGGAGGGATTATTCCCAAAAGATGCTTCCCAAACTGAACCAAGCGATGATGAGGCTGGGAGAAGATTCGATCAAGGAAATGATGAAGGTGGAGGGCTTTCAGATCCGGTCCGAGACCAGCATGAGTGTCATGGGACACGAAATGAAGTCCTGGCAGCAGGTGGAGGAGATCATCAAGCAGGATGCACCGGCCGGCACCTACACCGCTCCCGAAGGCTACACCAAGAAAGACAAGCTGGACATGATGGATATTCAGCGCTAGGACGCTGAGTGACGTTTCGGATCACATCCCTTCCTGCGCGATCAGGTAGGCGAACAAGGCCATCGCGACGGTCCCCAATTCCAGTTCCCGCGGATGCACGGTTTCGATCACATCCTGGGCGGAGTGATGCACATCGAAGTAACGCTGGGAATCGGGAATCAACCCGCATAGGACCGTACCCTGAGCTCCGAGGGGAGTGATGTCCACACCTCCGCCCCCCCGGCGGATTTCCTGCACGCCCACGGATTTGAAGAGCGGCTCCCATTTTTTTTGAAATTCCAGAAATTCCCGCTCCTCCAGGCCGATTCCCAGGTAGAGGGGCAGGAATCCTCCCCGGTCCGATTCCAAGGCCGCCACATGCTTTTCATCCCGGCGCATCTCGGACGCGGCGTAGTCTTTCCCGCCTGAGCCGCCGAATTCTTCGTTCATGAACAGGACCGCCCGGATGGTGCGCCGCGGCTTCAATCCCAACTGCTTCAGGAGTTGGAGGGCGGCGATGGACTGTGCACACCCGGCCCCGTCATCATGGGCGCCGTGGCTCAAATCCCAGCAGTCCAGATGACCTCCCAGCAGGACGATCTCCTCCGGCCGGTCGGTTCCGGTGATCTGTCCTATGACGTTATGCGACAGCACCGGTTCCAGGTTGCGGCAGTGAAATCTCAAGCTTACACGGGTCTCGGGGTCGATTTTCAGGGCTTGGCTGAGCCGCTCGGCTCCCCGGGTGCTCACACAGGCGGCCGGGATGGGAGGGACATCGGGCGCGTAGCGCATCATTCCGGTATGGGGGGAGTCATCGAGCCGCAGAGTCAGAGAGCGGACCAGGACGGCCAAGGCCCCGACCCGTGCCGCCTCCACAGCGCCTTGAGTCCGCTGGTCTGCGGCCGCTCCGTAGGCGGAGAAGGTGTCAAGTCGGCCCGGGTCCATGGCCCGGTTGAAGAACACGATCCTGTCGACAGCCTGTTCTCCGAGGGTGCGGAGTTGCTCGAACGTGAATACCTCCAGCACCGGTGCGGAGATTCCAGCCTCCGGTGTGGCGATGCTGCCGCCGATGGCTGCGACCGAGAGGGGCCGTCCGCCCATTCGAGGAGAGATCAGGTGCGCTTCCGCGGGTGCTCCTCTAATCCAGCGGGGCACGCGGGTGGGCTCAAGGTGAACGGCCTCCAATTCCAGATCCTGCATGATCTGGCGGGTAAGCTCGACGGCCGCCGCTGCACCGGGCGAACCGGCCAGCCTGGATCCGGTGGCGACGATCCGCTCCAGGAGGGCAAAACTGCGTCGTTCATGCAGGGCCGTCACCAGGAGCTGCCGAGCGATTTCCCCATAGGAGAGATCTGGCCCGCCGATGGAAACAACGCGGGATGCCGGCATCAGGCCTATCCCTAGGCTCAGGGCCGCCAGAGTTCTTGTGGCTTTATCTGGGAGGTGCATGTCGTATCCCTTCCGATTTTAGATTCCGTGCCTATTATAGAGGAAGCCGGGCGGGTGAGCCATGGTTTCCGTGGAAGGCGTCCGATTGACAAGCGACCTCAGGGTTGTTATATAAAAGATATGATTTAATGGAATGATTTAGACGGGGGTTATCATGGATATCAATATTTCAAGCCCGGCGTTTCAGGAAGGCACATCCATCCCATCCAAATACACCTGTGACGGAGACGACGTCTCACCGCCTCTCTCCTGGGAATCCGTTCCCGAGGCCCGGTCTTTTGTCCTGATCTGCGACGATCCGGATGCTCCCATGGGAACCTGGGTGCATTGGGTTCTCTACAATCTGCCTCCCGAAGAATTGAGTCTGGATGAGAATATCCCCCCCAAAAAGAAGCTGGAAAACGGAGCCCTGCAAGGAATAAACGATTTCCGGCGCATCGGCTACGGCGGCCCCTGCCCCCCTTCCGGCGAACACCGCTATTTCTTTAAACTTTATGCCCTGGACAGCATGCTCGAGCTGGAAGCCGGCGCCACAAAGGCCCAAGTGATGATCGCCCTGGAAGGCCATGTGCGGGCTCAAGGGCATTTGATGGGACGCTACCGCAGGTGACACGGGGATACATCCTTCTATGCCAGCGACCAGCGGAATGCAAGAGGAAGGAGGCGGCGGCCGGACTCTAAATTGTCTATCAGATCGATCGACTTGTTCTCAATATGCGTCATTTGTCCTTACCGGAAGACAAGCCGAGCCGAAGCGTGCCGGAACCTCCTCTTGGATTTAAATTGGCACGAATTTTGCTCTATTGGAAACGTATGGTTGGCTGAAAATGTAAAATATGATAAAATCTATAGGAGATATAGGAAAAATTGAAGTGAAATACAGCCTTCCAGAATGCAGTCTAATACGATGGAGGAGATTGAAAATGAGATTCAAACCTTGGTTGAGAACTGTTGTTTCCGTGCTGGCGCTCATCGTTATAATGGGGATGGGCGCACCCTTGGCCCACGCCCAATATTTTGGACAGAACAAGGTCCAGTACGAAAATTTTGATTACAAAGTGTTGAAGACCGAGCACTTCGACATTTATTTTTATCCCGAGATGAGGGAAGCGGCGGAACAGGCCGCCCGCATGGCGGAGCGGTGGTACCAGAGGCTCTCCCGCGTCTTGGGACACGAGCTGCGGGGGCGTCAGCCGCTTATCCTCTACGCCAACGCGCCTCACTTCCAGCAGACCACGACCACGCCCGGGACAATCGGGGAGGGGACCGGCGGATTCACCGAGATGTACAAACGCCGGATCGTGTTGCCGCTGGGGCCCTCGCTGGCGGCGTCCGACCATGTGATCGGCCATGAGCTGGTGCATGCCTTTCAGTTCGACATGACCAGCATCGGAGGATCGGCCATGGCGGGAGGAGCCCCGGGGGCTATGAGTCTTCCGCTGTGGATGATCGAAGGCATGGCGGAATACCTGTCGATCGGACACGACGACGCCCATACCGCCATGTGGATGCGGGACGCGGTCCGACAGGAAAAGCTTCCGACCATCAAAAAACTCCAGGATTACTACGAGTATTTCCCCTACCGCTGGGGTCAGTCGCTCTGGTCCTATATCACGGGAAAATGGGGCGATGACGCCGTCGGACGGATCGTGAAGTCCGCCGGCCGGATGGGGGGCTACGAGGTCGCCATCCGCCGCGTCACCGGAAAGACCCCGGAGGAGCTTTCCAAAGACTGGCAGGAGGCCATGAACACTTCCTATAAGCCCCTGCTCGAGAAGACCGACGTCAAAGATCCGAACAGCCGGCTCCTTATCCAGGGAGATAAATACAACCAGTACAATGTGTCACCGGCGATCAGCCCCGATGGTGACCGCATGGTGCTGCTTTCCACCCGCGACCTCTTTTCCATCGACCTTTTCCTGGCCAATGCCGAAACCGGCGAATTCGACAAGAAGCTGATCAGCACGGCCGCCAATCCCGACTTCGAAAGCCTGCAGTTCATTAAGTCGGCAGGGAGCTGGGACAGTTCGGGCCAGAAGTTCGTTCTTGGTGGGATCACCAAGGGAAAGCCGACCCTCACCATCCTCGACATGCAGCGCAAGAAAACGGAAAAAGAAATCAAGTTCGATAACATCGGTGAGATCTTCAATCCCGCCTGGTCACCGGACGGCCGGACCATCGTGTTTTCCGGCCAGGAAGCGGGTGTCACGGACCTCTATTTATACAATCTGGAAACCGAGAAGCTGCAGCAGGTGATGGATGATCCCTATGCCGACCTCATGCCGCACTGGTCTCCGGACGGCCGGACCATCGCCTTTGTCACCGAGCGCTTCACCACCGATCTCCCGCTGCTCAACATCGGCCGTGAACGCCTTGCACTGCTGGACGTCGCCACCCGCACCGTCAAAGAGGTCAAGGCCTTTGATTCCGCCAAGAACCTCAATCCCCAATGGGCGCCCGATTCCAAGAGCCTTTACTTCATCTCCGACTGGAACGGGATTTCCAATATCTACAATGTGCATCTCGAGACCGGCGATATCACGCAGGTCACCAACCTCTACACCGGAGTCAGCGGCATCACCGCCGAGAGTCCGGCGATGACGGTGGCCCAGAATACGGGACGCTTAGCCTACACGCTCTATGAGGAAGGGAAATTCAGCATCTACTCGATGGAGCTTTCGGATATCGAGGGAATCAAGGTCAAACCCGAAGCTCCGGAAGGCGTCCCTCCGTCGATCCTCCCCCCGCGGGAAAATGATGAGTCCGAGATATTGGGGCTCTTGAAGAATCCGCTGTTCGGGCTTCCCGAGGAAAGCGAGTATGAAGTGGAGGAGTACCAACCCAAGCTGAAGCTGGACTACATCAGCCAGCCTCAATTCGGCGTGGGGATCGACCGCTGGGGCACGTACGCGGGAGGCGGCATCACCTTCAGTTTCAGCGACATGATGGGCTATCACAACCTGGCTACTTCCGTCATGGTCACCAGCCGGGTCGAGGATTCCGTCACGGTGTTGTCCTACATGAATTCGCGCAAGCGGCTGAACTGGGGGGCCTCTATATCACGGATTCCTTACGTCTACGGCAGCTACTACGGCGCCTATAATTTCCAACTGGGGACATATGAGGAGCAGG
>Ga0180438_10006551_pt1 | contig 15705 bp, 10 predicted proteins | sample SS_ome_12_FD_132455 | JGI IMG/M metagenome (GOLD analysis project Ga0180438, IMG submission 132455) | Hypersaline lake sediment archaeal communities from the Salton Sea, California, USA - SS_3_D_2 metaG | ecosystem: Environmental > Aquatic > Non-marine Saline and Alkaline > Hypersaline >...
AAAGACGGCAAACGCTCCATCACGGCCGTTCGAACGGACATCCCCCTGAAAATCGACGGGATTTTTGACGATCCGGCCTGGCAGAACACCCCGTTCCAGGGCGATTTCACCCAGCGGGAGCCGAAAGAGGGAGCACCGGCAACCGAAAAAACCGAGGTGGGATTCCTCTATGACGAAAAGAATCTCTATATCGGCATCAAATGCTATGATTCCGAGCCCGACAAGATCATCGCCCGGGAAATGCGGCGCGACGCCATCGTCGACGACGACGACTATTTCGAGCTGGTGCTCGATACCTATCACGACCACAGGACCGCCTACTATTTCATCATCAATGCCCACGGCTCCAAGCGCGAAGCCAAAATGGCCAACGAAGGCCGGGATTACAACCCGGCCTGGGACGGTGTCTGGTCGTGCAAAGCGAAAATCACCGAAGAAGGCTGGTTCGTCGAGATCGCCATCCCCTGGAAAACACTGAAATTCGAAGAACGGGGTTCGCCGTCCTGGGGATTCAACTGCGCCCGCTTGATCCGTCGTAAGAACGAGCATGTTTACTGGCAGCTCATTCCCCGCGATTACGGCCAGCACGTCGGCCTCTTCCGTCTCTCCGAGGCAGGCTCCCTCCTCGGCATCGCCGACGTCAGGATGGGAGGGAATCTGGAACTGATGCCCTACTTCCTGGGGGGAGTGGAAAACGACCTCAATACCGATTTCTCCACGGAGCGGGTGACCGACATCGGGCTGGATGCCCAGATCGCCCTGACCGCCAACCTGGCCCTGGATCTCACCGTGAACACGGATTTCGCCCAGGTCGAAGCCGACCAGGAACTGGTCAACCTCACCCGGTTCTCCCTCTATTATCCGGAAAAGCGGGAGTTTTTTCTAGAAGGGGCCGAGACCTTCGCCTTCGGCGGAGGAGGGAGCGGTCCCTGGCGTTTTGGCGACTCGGATATGGATCTCTATTACAGCCGCCGGATCGGGCTCGTCGACGGCCGCGAAGCCCGGATTCTGGGCGGCGCCAAGATGGTCGGAAAGGCCGGCAAATACCAGGTCGGATTGATGAATATCCTGACCGACGACGTCACCTTCAGGGAAGGGGAAGACGACGTTCCGACCACGGTCAACGGATCGAACTTCACCGTGGTCCGTTTCCAGCGGGATGTCCTCCGCCGGGCCACCGTAGGCATGATGTTCATCAACAAGGAAGTCCTTCATTCCCCATACTATAACCGCTCCCTCGGCGTGGACGGGAATATTCCCCTGAGCCTCAACTTCACCATGTCGGGCTATCTGGCCGCCACCTTCGGGCCCGAAAAGACCGAGGACGGCCAGACCATCGACCAGAACAAGCACAACCTGGCCGGCAAGCTCAGCCTGAATTACAACAGCGATCTCTGGAGGGCCTCGCTCTCTCACCAGGATATAGGGGCCCGGTTCAATCCGGAGGTGGGTTTTCTCCGCCGTACGGATTTCCGGTTGAGCAGCGCCTCCATCGAATACGCCCCGCGGCCCAAAAATTCGTCGGTCATCCGGCAGTTCGAATACAGGCTCGAGGGAAGCTACCGCTCCGACCACGGCAACCAGATGCTGGACAACGAGGTCGAAGCCTCGTTTTCCATCAAATTCCAGAACAGCGCCGAACTCAGCTTCGAAGTCGAGCGGCAGGGCGAGTTCATCGATTACGACTGGGAGGTCCGAGAGGGCATCGTCATCCCGAAGGGAACGTACAGCGGATTCCAGTGTTCTTTGGATATGCAGAGCGATAAGAGCCGGGCCATTGCCGGTACCGTCGATCTGAATTACGGATATTACTACGGTGGCCGCCAGGCCAGCCTCGGCCTCACCGGCACCATAACCCGCATCCGGCGCGTAAGGATGGAGCTGGACTACAGGCACAACGACATCCGGCTTCCGGACGGAAAATTCCGCACGAACACGCTGGGGATGCGCATGTTTTATTTTTTCTCGACAAACCTCTACGTGAAGGCCTACCTCCAGTGGAACGACGACAAACACTTCAATGCAGGCAGGGAACGAATCGTCAGCGACGTTCTGCTGCGCTGGATCTATAAACCGGCCTGCAATTTTTATATTGTCTACAACGACGCCCGGCTGGTGGGGCCCGGAAGCATCGAGATCATCAACCGCACCCTGATGGTCAAGGTCACCTATTTCTGGCGTAAGTGAGTTCTCCAGGACTTACTCTTTTTTTTTGCCGTACAGAAAGAACACGATTTTACTCATGAGTAAAGTAGAGTTAATGTGAATTTAGTCATTTAACGAATGGGATAATTAATAAATTATTCCTAAGGGATTGAACGATTGGCTGTGGCGGATTTGATGGAATGGAAGGCGGCGGTCATTCTCATCCAAATTCTCGAAACCAGGTATGCAGTTGCCAGGAATGCCTTGGAGGTGGTTGTCCGCAAAAGCCGGAGATGGCTCGCAGGTGCGATCGCTCATTTCAAACCACAATTGCACGGCAAAGATCTTGAGTCGTGGGTAGAGGGGTTCTTGGATCGCATGAACTGATATCCGAAGCGGGTTCAGGAGGCCGCTGCGTCATCGCTGCCGTCAAAAAATTGAAAATATTTTCAAAATATTACCATTTTTTGCATATTTCTGAATTTTTTTGTTTTTGCCTCAATTAAATCCTATCCCATCCGATGCGACCCCGACAAAACTGAATGTGGGGATAGCTGCCAAGTAAAAAAGCGTGTGGGATTTGGAATACAAGGAGGCGGAATTTGTCGGGAAGGAGGAGAGTCTCGGAAAAAACTCAAAGGCTGAAACGATAACGGAATTTCTCTCGTGATTGAGGGATAGATGATTTATTCAAACCTCTTGAGAAAAAAATGATTTCATTCCCTTCCAAAGTCCTCGTCATCGCCGATTACGCGAACTATCATTTTGAGGAGGCTTTGCGCTCGAAATTTGACTTTGTTCTCGCTTGCGGAGATGTTCCCTTTAATGTCTTTGACGAGATCTACAACCTCTACAGGAAGCCCATATTTGCCGTCAAGGGAAACCACGACCCGGTAAAGCCCTTCCCCAAATGTGTGGAAGACGTCCACCGCCGCATAGTCCAGCACAGGAATTGGCTCATAGGGGGATGGCCGGTCGTTGTTAGGGCTCATATAAATCCTTCGTACAATATAGACTGCGGATTGACAATTCCGGATCCTGGAACTGTTCCCGGCTTTAACGCAAGATACTGTACGCCACAGAACGATACAAACAATTATCCTGTTCACTCTGGATACAATTCTCTTTCTGACACCTCTGAAGGTTTGCCACCGTCGGCGGGAAACACCAGACTGCAAGATGGATAACTCGTTAGCTTTGACTACCCGATAAGTTCTTTTTCCCTTTGGTTCGCTGACTGGGGCGACTACTTCCCAAATCCCAATTCGGTTGAAGTCCATCCATCTTATATTAAACTGATCGCCTATGATAAATACGGAAACCTCGTGACTTCAGCACAATCGGTATCACTCAATGCAGTGGATAATTCGCGCGATGCCGCTTATACAAATGGAATTATTAATCTCGGACTCTCAGGCTCCGGTATTCGTAAAGTTGAAGTTTTATTCAAGGGGAAAATTGATCCTGGCGTGACCATTGATGATATCACATTTTCAGGCGAAATGAGCATCGACATCAAACCAGGTAGTTTCCCTAACTGTTTCAATTCCAATGAACATAGAGTTATTCCCGTCGCCATCCTGGGTTCAGTTGACTTCGACGTAACTACCATCGATCCTTTTACGGTAACTCTGAACGGCCAAGGCGTGCGCGTTAAAGGAAAAAGCGGAAATGCCGGTGCCTTCGAAGATGTTAACGGAGATGGTTTCCTTGATTTAGTCGTTCAAATAGTCGATGACGGTGTGTATTTTCCCGGAGATACTATAGGGATAGTTACAGCCTATTCCTATTCCGGAGTGGAGTTTCAGGGACAAGATAGCATATGTATTAGATGAATTAGTTTTTTCCCATCTCGCGGATTATCTGTGTGCGAAAGTAGGGTGAGGCAGAAAGGCTAATAAAAGCTTCTTTAATATTCAGTCGCTACAGGCCTTGGACTCCATTCTTTGCCATCGTAGTACAGCAACTTTTTGGCTAATTCTTTTTCGTAGTCATCTTTTATAATCCGGGAACTCACATCTCCATTCTTCAGAGCAATTTTATAGCTTTGCTCAAATCCATGGCTCAGGTGCACATTTTCCACTTCTAGATAGTAATTCAGCTCGTAGAGAATCTGACTGTGCCGGGTTCTCAACTGCAATCTATGGTTTTTCAAAACATTGATTTGGTAAATCGCCTCTACAGGACTTTGCAGCCTATCGATTTCGGTGCGCGGGAAAAGCACATAATATTTTTGGGAGCCTTTTTCAAGGTTCTTGCATATATAGGAATTATTTTTTTGGGGGGAGCCACCCCTGATGTTGTCATATTCGAATACGACAAGGCACGCATTTCCGTATTCATTATTACAGCCGCTCAGAATTATTTCCTTTTTCCCGTCGTTGCCCAGATCTAATACGGCCATGTCTATGAGATAACCGGAATTCCAGTATTCACCAATACGAGTTCCATTATTATCCAGTATAGCCAATTGGCAGGGGAAAAGCGGTTTGTGCTTGGCGAGAACAATGATCTCGGATTTGCCATCGTCATCCAGGTCGCATATTTCAAATCCTCTTATTCTGAAGTCAGAAGAGATCATGTCGAAACCGTATTTCATTTCCCGGCCGGCAGCAAATTCCCAAAGTTTTTCGCCCTTGTGATCGAAGCAGTAAAGTATACCTTCGCCATATTCCGTTTGTGTTTGCGTGGAAAATAAAACTTCGTTCATGTCATTTCCGTCCAAATCCCCGATTATCAGGTGAGGCAAATTCACCTCTCCGTTATTTACTTTTCTGTACTGGAAATGTTCTCTGTAGGCTTCCTCGGCAACCAGGTTTTCTATTCCAGTGTCGAAGTGCCACAATTCTTTCCCGGCATCATCCAGGATAACCAGCTCTGAATTCTGAATGCTGAAATCGGCAGGGTCCGATTTAGCTGAAAATATGTGAATGCCGATCCATACTATGACAACCACACCCAGCATCGGGAACAAATAAAGGAATTTATTGAATTTCTTCTTTTTCTGGTTTTCGTTTCTGGATCCTCTTGTAACACCTTGTTTCAGCCATGCGTCAATCTCGTGTTTATAGGCATACACGGGTGATTTGGGTGAATCGCTGATTCTATGGATGGGGAGGCCGTGCTGTTTCTCCCATCTGAGGCATGTCCTTCTATCGCAATTCAAGTATGAAGAGATTTCTTTCCACGATTGGAGAAGCTCTTCGTTGTCATTATTGGGCCCCATAGTGACTTAATACAATACGAACAGAATAAACGTCAAGGTTCTTCTCATCGCGAAATAGCAGGGAAACAGTGAAGTAATATGGGGCAATATGGGACATTTCATCCCAAACCCTTGATTTTAACAGGAATATAGAGACAAATTAGAGACAGCGTGAAAAGGAACGGCAAATCGACCGAACTCATTTTTTGTCTGTTTATTGGAAACAAGGCATCAATGTGAAAATCCTTTTGACAACTTCATTGAGCGTTCTATTGATGGGAAATTCCATCAAATCGAAAAGGAGGATAAGGTGAAAAGAAACGCAAGGATTATTTGGCTATTTGCATTTTTATTTGTTCCGGCTTCATTATTTGCTCAGTCCATTAACTGGAATCCGGAGAAAATCGATCAGACAATCGGCGATGGGCGCACGATAATTGAAGACATTACCGTGTCCTTTACGACTCAAATGGACCTTGAAAATGTTGATCTTTGGATAACCCCAGAATTGCAGCGTCTCGTTACCGTGACTCCAAATCATTTTGATACGCTTAATGGAGGTTCTTCGTATGAAGTAAAGTTGCATTTCTTGTTGCCGTCTGACATTCCGGAGGGATTTTATAGAGGAACAATTCACATTAAAGATGGACATCGCACTTATGCCAAGCCCTTGAAAGCGACAATAAAAGTGGATTTCGGAGATATCGTCATTCCCTCGACTACGAAAGTAATTTCCGAATCTTCCGCCGAATACATTTCATCGATATCAGAGGATTATTCTGAGATTATTTTCTCTCAATCGATACCAGAATTGGAAAATATATTTCCTGGGGACATAATCGTGATTGGCGTCTCAAACCAAACACCTTATGGGCTGTTGCGCAAAGTTGATTTGATCAGTGCCTCTGGAGGTGCAACCGCGATGTCTGCCCAGAGCAATATCGTCATAAATACGAGTCCGGCTACGCTGGAAGAAGCGATCCAGGAAGGAACCATTTTATTTGATTCAGAAAGCGCACAAAATCTTAATTATTCGATTCAAGGGGCCTTGGGTTATTCTCTGACTAAAGTCTTGTACGATCAGGATGGGGATCCATCAACCATTTCTGACCAAGTGCGCATAGAAGGATCTCTTGATATCGACCCGAGATTCGAACTCGAGGTGAGAATAGGCTGGTATGGAATTGAATATTTTAGCTTCATAAACAGGACAGACGAGAATGCCAGCTTGAAGATCATTGCGGATTTGACGCTGCTTAATTGGCAGGAAGAACAAGAGATTCTGCATCAGCCATTGGGGACATTCGTAGTTATGGTAGGGCCGGTTCCAATTTCCATAACACCTATTATAATTCTTAAAGTAGGTGCCGATGGGAACGTGAGCGTTGATATCGAAACGGGGATAACTCAGAAATCAGAAATTGAAGCGGGCGTAATTTATGAGAATGAAAAATGGAGCCTTGTGAAAGATTTCGATAATGATTTTTCATACGACCCTCCCAGCTTAGAAGCTGAATGTGATCTGAAGGGTTATGTCAAGCCAGAGTTCGAACTTCTTTTATGCGGGTTTCTCGGGCCTTATCTTGGACTGGAGGGATATCTTGAATTCGAAGCGACACTGAGCTCGGTGTTAAATTATGCTTTATATGCCGGCATAAACGTGGGCATCGGCGTTCGGTTTGAAATCTTCAGCAACGCAATCGCTGATTTTTATGCCGTCTTATTGGAATTCAGGAAATTGCTTTTAGAAGGTCATATTAATCTTGAACCCGGAGAAAACATCCTCCCTAATCCCTCCTTTGAAAATGGAACCGGTCAATATCCAGCGGGATGGGGTGGGCCCTTATCAACACCGGGTTTGATTGAATGGACTGCCGAGAGAAGCCACACGGGAAGTCGCTCCGTAAAAATTATCGAGACCTCTATTGAGTATCAGACTTGGAATTCGATCGGAATGGAAGACTATGTCACAGTGAGTCCGAACACGGGATATGAGCTTTCCATCTGGACCTACTGGACCGGCATGCCCGGCACGGACGAGAGTCTCGAGCTCATCATATTTACAAATGGCATGCAGGTCATGTACTTCTCAATTTCGGGCTGGTCCAATAATATTACTCCTGGAACATGGCAGCAATTTACATTCGATCTATATGAGTACTTTCAGCCAGGAATTGATCAGGCATATTTAGAAATATTGAAATATACCGTGGGGGGTGCCTACAACAATCCTGTTGTGTACATTGACGATGTGAGCCTTAGAGAAAAGTAGTAGGGGCTAAGCTGCCAGCCTTTCTTTTGCTCAGAGGGCCTTAGGGTTATCAAGGGGCGTATAGCATTACGCGGTGAATCGACGTAGGCTATACGCACTCCTTGGCCCTTTTAACAGAAGTCGAGATTAATATCGGCCCTAAAACTTTTGGCTCAGAAATGCCTGTGCTAAGAGGAACACGTCATGAACTCGAGAAGTGATAGTCGTAATTTGGCCAAAATATTCAGTCAAATATTGACTACAAACATTGACTACAATATTGACATTAAATTTTTAGTATGATAGTTTATCGTCTCAAAATAAAGCTAGGGGTTAATCAGGTAGTATCGAAAGGAACCATCCCAATTTTAGTTGTTGAATGGACTTTTTTTTGAGATTTTTCTCTCTTTTGAAAGGAGGTGGTGCACATTGAACAGATGAATTAGGTGCGATGATATTATTAAAATTATTAAGGAGGAATAATGAAAAAAGTTTTAATCTTTTTAACCGTATGTGTTTTTTTTGCTGCCGCGCCTTTGATGGCGCAAACAACATGGACTGTGGATGATGATGGTGTTGAGTGTCCTACAGCCGATTTCACACATCCCCAAGATGCCGTCAATGCCGCCAGTCCGGGTGATTATATTTTGGTCTATCCGGGAACATATGACTCTAGGATTTATACGTCAACTCCTCCACATTGGAGTGCTAATGATCAACATGCACCAGCCTTGATAGTGTACAAAGATGGACTGACAATCGAGGCCGCAGATCCTGATCCTTCCAAAACGATTATTCAAACCACGCATGATTGGTGGTCAAACCCCGTGGCGATTCAGGCCTCAACTGGAGGGATATGGAATGGCAGTGCATACGTCGGAGCAGGCGTATATCCCACCGGCGGGACGGCACCCAATGCCATAGCCATAATCGCCTCCAACGTGACGATCAAGGGATTCACACTGCGCAAGCCTTATGCGGGTGTCGCATGGTCAGGTTTTGTAAATACCGCAGGTATCATGATTGGCGGGCTCTATGCCGGAGATCCCGATCATCTCGGATCGGATGGGAACATGGTCATGAATTGTGTTTTCAAAGATTCTCATCATGCCGTTTACATCTGGCATTCCAGCGACAACTTAATTGTGAATAATACGGTTGAAGCTTTCGGTTCTGGCTCTGGCCATTGGGCAGCCATTTCCATCTATGATGGGTACAATGCAGATCAAATCAACCTGGGTTACACAAGCAAGTACAACAAGATCATAAAGAACGATATTGCCGATAAGGGAATCTATGTGGGTGCCTGGGATCCTCCCATCAATACTGACAATACAGGCACAAAAGTTCATGGTAATAGGGCTACCGGGATTGGCACAGGATACTCGATGGGGTTAAAAATATTCTCTGGAAATGTGGTGGATTATTACTGGGTTTATATGGCTGAAGATTATAAATTTCCGGGCAAAGCCAATCATGAACCGCCTCCCGGTTGGACTGGATATTGAATATTTCCAAGGTTTTATAAATTGGATTGACCTGCACTTAACTTGACATACAGTGTCGATTAATATCTAATTCAGTCATCACATTTTTTGGAGGGGTAGATGAGAAAACTACTTATGGTCATTCCTTTGGTCGTATTGCTTTGTTTTACTTTTAGCTGTCAGAAGGGTGAAGAGGTAGCTGAGGAGCCTGTGGTAGACATCAAAGCAGAAGAAGCTTCAGTTAAAGATTTTCTTGATCAGTTTAAACAAGCTTTCAGTTCAATGGATTTAGAGTTGTTTTCAAAATTAATCGCTCAAGATGATGACCTCATATTTATTGGAACGGATGCAGCAGAATACTGGATTGGCTGGGAGCCAGTAAAGGAGGCCATTAAGGACATTGATGAGGCCGTAGATAGTGTGGAAATACTAGTTGATAAACAGACAATTGTTGTCCACAAGTCTGGTGAAGTGGCCTGGTTTTCAGAAGTATTTACTCAGAAAACCGTTGTTCAAGAAGAGACCCTCACTCACGAAGGGCTAAGATGGACAGGCGTGCTAGAAAAAAGAAATGGCAACTGGATTCTTGTCCAATTACATGGTTCACAACCCGTATCAGGACAATTAGTGGAATACTAAATTCAAGGCAAAAGAATAGAAGTCTATCGCCAGAGGCATCTGCCTAGAGAGCTATATAAGGAAGATACCATTCTGGTCAATATCGGTAACTAGGTATTCAGCTCAGGCTGAAGGAGGGGGGAACAGCCTTATCACTAATCTAGATCTCAATTTTTTCTTTCCTCATTCTTTTCTAGATGACAATCGGAGACACTCTAAAACTATCACAGATTAATCTCGAAATTGCCTCAAGAAAGATCTGACGTGCTCTTGGTCTTGTCATTTATTCTTCTTTCATAATCCTTATAAGCTCTTCCAGTTCCTTGCGGCTTGGTTTCTCTCCACGAATTGTCCGGAAAAATACCGGCAACTTATCCAAAACTTGTTCGTCAAATAAAAGATCGGTGGGAATATGGCTTATTGCCGCTAGATCGAAAAGAGTATGATATTCATCCGATTTTCCCCCTTTTTGCCTCTGTGTTTTTCTTGCTCTTTTCGATTAATCAGAGAAAATATCACTTCTTTACGGAATATGCTAAAAAATGCTCGACATAATAAGCTAATATTTGTACGGACGCAGCTGAGGGAGTCCTCTGGACCGTAATTCCTCTGGAAAAGAGAGATGACTATATATCTTCATTGGAAAGTGCGAGTGTTGAGCAGGATATTGTTCAGTTTGTCATGTTTCTTGGATGTCTTGTTTCTGACAGTTTAGAAGGCAAACCGGCATCACATGTGTCGAGGCGATAAAGGATCACTTTATCTCCATCCTTGCCGAAATATGTATCGGTTAGTTCATTTTCGGCTTGAGGACCTTTCCGGGGAGTTTTCCGGTCCATTCACCTCCCTCGATAACTTGCTCGCCGTTGACCATCAGATGGATAACACCCCGGCTGTACTGATGCGGGTTGGCAAGGGATGACGGAGTCCGGATGTTATTTATGTCGATAACCGCGATGTCGGCCTTGTATCCTTCCTTGATCCAGCCTCTGTCTTCAAAATTCATGATATCTGCAGCCAGAGAAGTCTGCGAGCGGATGACATGAGCCAGAGAGACGGCTTTCCTTTCAAGGCAGTATTTTTTGATTTTGTGGAGAAAGGTCGAGTAGGAGCGGATATGAGGCAGACCGATTCCGAAGAAGGGGGTGCTTCCGTCGCTCCCCGTCCCCACATAGTCTTTTTTCATGATATACTCGATATCCTCCTCGCACATGGCCAGAGGAACACACCTGGCTCCCATGAGCTCGAGCTCTATGGCCGTATCCTCGACAGACTTATTCTTCATGGCCGCAGCCTGTTTCAACGACTTTCCCTCCAGCTCCCGTTCGACACATATTCCGATGATGTAATTCTCGGCGCCCACCTCGTCCTCGATGGATTGTCTGACCGCCGCTCTGATTTTATTCGCCTCCTCCGGATCCTCCATCCTCCTCAAGAAGAACATCCTGCCTCTGGGATTCCCCGGGCCTTCCAGCTCCCGAGTGCTTATTAATGACTCGGCAACAAGGCTGACGAGCCTTTTCCGGGGAAGCTCATCCAGAAACTTTTGATGATTGGCAGAAAGGGGGACAAAGGGAGTCACCTTTTTATAATATTCGATGAGTTCCTCATCCCGGAGATGGTCGAACACCTTCTCATAGTCTTCCATCTGGATTCTGTCTTCATCATCCCCCAGCCATACAGACCTGGGGATGAGCCGCGCGTAGGGAGATAAAGAGTGGAATTGGTAAGGGTATTGGTCGGCTGTGACCTTGAGCCCTTTCTTCCTGGCCTCTTCTATCAATGCGGTTGCTTCTTTGACAGTCCCCCAGTTGGACTTCCCGATGGCCTTAAAATGGGAGATGTGGACAGATGTGCCGGCCTTCTCGCCGATGGTGATGGCTTCTTTGACGGCCTCCACGAGTCCTTCACTCTCATTCCGGATATGCGTGTGGTAAACGCCGCCGTAGGGAACGATCTCCTTCACGAGTTCAATGACTTCTTCGGTTTCGGCGAATTGACCAGGAAGATAAACGAGACCCGTGGAAAGACCATAAGCCCCCTGCTCCATGGCCTCCCTGACAAGCGCTTTCATCCGGTCCAATTCTTCCGGAGTAGGCGCCCTGTCCTCATTTCCCATGACATGTTGCCTCACACTCCCGTGCCCGGCCAGAAGCACCGCATTCACTCCGATTCCCTCTTCTGTCAGCAGCTTGATCGTGTCCCCGGCCTTTTCGAACATGGGCCATGCACTCCCGCCGCACTGGCCGGTGACAGTTGTCGTTACCCCCTGAAGCAGATAGTTCAGGCATGCCCTGATTTCGGGAAAAATAATGCCGTCGTTCATTCGCTCGTAAATGACGTGCGAGTGAAGGTCGATGAATCCCGGAACGACATACAGCCCCCGGGCATCGACGACCTGTTTGGCGCTCCCTTTGAGGGACTTCCCAACCCCGACAATGCTGTCTCCTTTGACAGCGACATCCGCTCTCACCGGCTCTCCCAGCCCACCGTCAATCACCAGTCCGTTTTTAATCAGGATGTCGTACTCGGGTGATTCTTCCGGATGCGATACGATCGCTGTCTGGAGAAACAGGAATATCCCCACCACCAAACTGACCTTGAACCAAAACTTTTTATGTCTCATCTGCGCTCCTCCGATTTTTCATTATGGACATCTGGATTCAAAAAAGCAAAGTCCTCCAAATGTGTTGAAATCCTTAAGGGTGCCTCTGAAGGCTGCCGGATTGTTTGCTAGAAATAAAATAAGAAGCATGAGCTGAACTCAAAATTCAGTTCAATTCACGGAGAGTGTGGGTCCGACTCCCTCCTCCGGCCCTCCTGTTATCTCGAGAAACAGCGTAATATTCCTGATCTTTTTGGTCTTACAATTTAATTATCCATAACCAAAATCAGGCACTTTTTATCAAAATTTGTTACATGGAATGAAGTTTGACTTCTTTGCTTGTTAAGATAAGGCATCTTGACATCCGCCATATTGTGCAGTAATAATAAAAATGAGGGGGGAAAGCATAACTATCCTTTGCTTGGAAATAGATTAGAAGACCTCATCTGTGACGTGCGTTTCTGATCCCTTTTAATATTGCTAATGAGACGTAATGAATAGGAGGCAAAAACCATGAAAAAGTTATTGAGTATCGCTTTAATCATTCTTCTGGTTTTGTGCTTGAACGCTATACAGCTTCCAGCTAATCCAGCTATGGCGGATCCTGCGGATATCTATGTCCCCAGCGATTATTCCACCATACAGGAGGCCATAGACGCAGCTAGCCCCGGAGACACTGTGTTTGTGGCAGCGGGGACATACTCGCCCTCGACAAATGGTGAGGTATTTCCCATCCGTATGAGGAACGGTGTTTCCTTGCAAGGGGCGGGAGCTGGGAGTACCATAATGGACGCCGAAAACACAAATGGAGTCATAGCGTGCGATGGCATCAATATTGCGACCACCAAGATTGATGGTTTCACTATCACGAACGGCAGTACCAATGACGGTGGGGGAATCTATCTTAGCTACTCCTCTGTTAAAATTAGCAATAACACCATTACCGAAAATAACGCCACTGATTCTGGCGGCGGAATCTTTCTCTATAGATCTTTCCCCACAATTAGTAATAACGCTATTACAGACAATACTGCCAGAGGGTGGGGTGGTGGAATCAGTATCAACCTATCAAGTGGCACTATAGCCAACAATATCATTAGCGGTAATAGCATAGAAGGCTTTTGCGGGGGAGGAATATACGTTAATGCCTGGCTGTCTGGTTTCCCCCCACCTATCATCCGCAATAATATAATCACTGGCAATAGTGCCCCTTATATAGGTGGCGGAATCAGTAGTATCAACGCTTCTCCCACAATAACCAACAACATCATTTCCAATAACAGTACAACCAGTTATGGAGGCGGAATCGAAATCGAAGGCGTGGTAGTCTCCTCTCCCACCATTATCAATAATACAATTTTTGGCAATAACGCCAGCCACGGTGGCGGATTCTACATACGTCAACAGTCCAATCCCACTATTAGCAACAACATTATTGCTAGCAATACTGCCAGCTCCAGTGGTGGGGGAATCTGGGCAGACGGCACCGCCTCACCTTCCATTGACTATAATGACGTGTGGGATAATTCCACTGATAACTACTTTGGCTGCTCGGCTGGGCTAAATGACATTTCACAAAACCCGCTATTTGTAAATCCCGCGGCAGACGACTACCACTTGCAATCAAGTTCTCCTTGCATTGACATCGGAGACAACACTGCAGCATCCGGTCTTCCAACCGACTTCGAGGGCGACCCTCGTATCTGGGACGGCGACGGCAACGGAGATGCCGTAGTGGATATAGGTGCAGATGAATATTATAGATTTACCGCGACCGTGGATATTGCCCCCGATGTACTGAATTTGAAGAGCAAAGGCAAATGGATTACCGTTTATATTGAGTTTCCCCAAAATTATGATTTAGCAGATATTAATGTTTCCACTATTAAATTAAATGATACTGTCTCTGCTGAATTAAAGCCAGCTTCTATTGGAGATTATGATGATGATGGGATTCTAGATTTAATGGTTAAGTTTGATAGAGGTGAAGTAACGAGCATACTAGAAGCAGGGGATTATGTTGAGGTTAAAATATCAGGAGAACTTAATGATGGAACCAAATTTAATGGAACGGATTATATAACGGTAAAATTGAAATGAAGAAGAATTTATTTAGAGCTTTCTTCAACACCTCATCCCTCTCTATCTCATCATTCGACCTACAATCCTCAACATGCCTAATATCCGGCTGATGTTTGCATTTTTACTGGCGCATTTTCAGCCACCACTTCATGGTGCCGGTCACCAGATCGGCGGACTCGTGGTGTGTCCAATGGCCCACGTCGGGGATGGTGACCAGGGTGTAGTCTTTTTCATAATGATCTCCAATGATCTTTACGGTTGCACACCCTGAGTAAAAGATAAAGGATTTTGCGGGTATAAGCAATTTGCACAAAAGACCGATTGGAATGGCAGTGTCGGCCTTGATAGATTGGTAGGCTGCGGCCTATGTGGCCGCAATAAGCTCTACTTTGACAATTTGAGCCTGACTCGCAGGTAAGCAAAAGCCGTTGATTTAACTCCTTTTAGAAATCGCAAATCTAGGATAAATGAGGTTGAAGCACTGATTCGTGAATCGGGCGACATCATACTTATCTTTTGATGAACACGATGCACAATTTGGATTTATGTAAGAAGTTTCCAAAGCCGTAAAGCTGCATACGGAATCGCATTGTTTAGAAAGACAATTGAATAAATGACCTACCGATGAGCTTCCGCGTAAATCCTGACTTCTTTCTTTAGTCTTTTTCCCAACCTATCTTCTTCGACATCCAAATCGTATTGCGCTTGGAGTCCCAACCAAAATTCAGCAGAAGTATTGAAATATCTGGCAAGGCGCAAGGCCGTATTGGCGCTTACACTCCGTTTTTTAAGAACGATCTCGTTGATCCGGCGCGCGTCGACTCCGATATCCAGGGCCAGGCGATGCTGGCTTAACCCCAGCGGCTTGAGGAATTCTTCGAACAACACCTCACCCGGGTGAACAGGTTCCAGCTTTTTATTTGTCATTTCTTGGCCTCCTAATGATAGTCTGTGATCTCGACATCATACGCATCGTTTTCACGCCATACAAAACACACGCGCCACTGATCATTGATTCTGATCGAACGCTGCCCGGCTCTCGCCCCCTTCAACTTTTCAAGGCGATTTCCAGGTGGAGATTTTAAATCTTGTAAGGATTGAGCGTTGTTGAGCATTCGAAGCTTTCTTAACCCGATTTTTTGAACATCGATGGGAAACTTCTTTGATAATTCCCGTCGGTTAATCCGTTCTGTCTCTTTGTCGGCGAAGGATTTAATCACTTTTCTAATATATAGTGTTGCACGCTTAGTGTCAAGCACTATAAAACTTCAATCGACCAAGTGCATGGCATAAATAGTATAAAAAAATCGGG
>Ga0180438_10006552_pt1 | contig 15704 bp, 17 predicted proteins | sample SS_ome_12_FD_132455 | JGI IMG/M metagenome (GOLD analysis project Ga0180438, IMG submission 132455) | Hypersaline lake sediment archaeal communities from the Salton Sea, California, USA - SS_3_D_2 metaG | ecosystem: Environmental > Aquatic > Non-marine Saline and Alkaline > Hypersaline >...
CGGCGAGTAAAGCCTCTTTCAGGCTGTAACCAACGACGGTTTCGCGTCGTTGTTCGTAATATCTCTGTCAATTCTCACTAGTGCCCCGTTCGTGCAATTGGTTTGTGCGCGGACGGGGCTCTTTTCGTTTCCCAATACCAATCCCTAATACCAAACCATGGAGGAATCACGATGAAGCAAGCAGATATCAATCGAGCTGTCGCCGACGTAACAGGCGAAACGGTTACCACGGTCAAGCGGCTCGGCTTTCTATTGGCCGAACCGGAAGACCTCTTGTCACAAGATGATGATTACCTCGGCGTTCAGGTTATCGACTGGGACGAACTCGATGCCGAGCGTTATCAGCAGTCCCACGGGAGGGCCGAATATGAACCGGCTGTCGCGTAATCGAGCAATTCTCTTGCGAGCGCAGTCCGGCGTGACTCGGTCAGCGGTAAGACCGCTCTGGCATCAATTTTGGTCAGGTCAACGACGTGGCCGACGAGAGACGCGGCGGACCGGTCGGCAAAACACGCTTCACCGGCTCGCGAGTCACGAGATTCCACAATCCACTTCATCTTCTATTGTCACCGAAAGGCCCTTATGAAAATCCTCATGATCAATAACGACGGAGGCGGTTTCGCAGACCACATCGAGATTGCCGAAGGAACGACCGTCGCGCAGCTCTTCGAGCAACGAGTCGCGGGCGCCAAGCCGAGCGACTATCTGATCCGCGTTAATCGGCAGCCCTGTAGCTCGGACCAGGTGTTGCAGGCCGGTGATCGCATCTCGATCACCCCTACGAAGATCGAAGGAGCGGTCTGATTGATTACTGCCTTCCACTGGCCGCTGGGCACGACCGCCTGGCGGCCAGTGTTTTTTTCCGAACATGCCTGGAGGAACCGTGTTTCATGAAAACAATCGACAAACGGCTGCTCCGTATGGCAGCCGCCATTCACAGACAGGCCACATCAGCGCCCCAGTCATCGGCCATCTACCTTTCCGATCTCATGTGGCCACAGATCGTTCGCCTGCATCGGCGTCGAGAACGAGCACGCCGGCGAAACTGGCGATTGGCACAAGCGGCGCTCGAACGGGAGTTGGGCGAGGCGAGTGTCTCCATGAGAGCTGATTTGCGGACGATGGAGAGACGTCTCGCCGACGATCGTATGCCCTCTACGTTTGCATCAGTCACCGAGATCTATTCTGACCTGTCCGCCCTCAGTGAAGAGTTCGAGGAGTTCGCATTCGATAGGTCGGATCAGTTGCTCTCCGTCACGACGGAACCAATCGAACTCGAAGAAGTCTACTTAGGCCCTTTCGAGATTCGACTCGATTGGAGCGACTTACATTCTCCGGAACGGCAGCCGTACCGAGTCGTCGCCACCGATCCTCATCCGTCGGCCGCCAAGGAGTCGGTCACTCATCCACACGTCCAGGACGAGCAGGTATGTGAAGGAGAGGGAAAGCATGCGATTCGCGCCGCTCTACAGCAGGGACGGCTATTCGACTTCTTTCTAGTCGTTGCCAATCTCCTGCGAACCTACAACCCGGGTAGCCCTTATGTTTCGCTGGAGGACTGGGATGGAGTCGAGTGTCGCGATTGCGGCGCGATGGTTGCCAGTGACGACCGGCTGATTTGTGAGAACTGCGAATCGGCCGTCTGTGATGATTGCTATTACAGGTGTGTCGAATGCGAGCGGGCGTTCTGCGCCGGCTGCATTCGTAGCTGTGAAGCGTGTGGCGAGCCGACGTGTTTTTCGTGTTCCGTCTGTTGTGCCGGATGCGAGCGAGAACTGTGCCCCAGCTGTCTTGAAGATAACGAAAGGTGTAGTGCGTGCCATGAAGAAGAATCAAAACGGAAAAATGAAGAGGAAGTCGCCGGCGAGTCGGCCCGCGTCTCGAATGCCAATGCTCCGGTTCAGTCCGACCGCCTGGGCGAAGCTGCTGTTCCTGCGTGATTTCGGTCCCACGGAAGTTGGTGGCTTTGGGATCTCGACGGCCGATGATCTCCTTTACGTTGAGGATCTACGCCTCGTCAAACAAACGTGCTCCCCAGCCCATGTCGCCTTCGACGACACGTCAGTGGCTGACCTGTTTGATGAACAGGTCGACGCCGGTCGTACACCGGAACAGTTCGCCCGAATCTGGGTGCATACTCACCCGGGCAACAGCGCCGAACCGAGCGGCGTGGATGAAGAGACGTTCTCCCGAGTCTTTGGGCGATCGTCTTGGGCCCTGATGTTCATTCTGGCCAGACAGGGCCAATGTTATGCCCGGTTGAGGTTTAACGACGGACCGGGTGGCGAACTGATGTTGTCGGTCGATGTTGACTACTCACGCCCGTTTCAGGGCAGCGACGAATTGGCATGGGAGGACGAGTACACCCGCAATGTGGCGGCGCAAGAAATCCTGCAGGTGCCCTCGCGATTTGCTGGTCTGACCAATGGCGGTCCTTTCGATGAGGAAGATGAATGGCTTGATAGCTGGTTCGACTATGTCGACGACGACGGCAACGGAAGGGAGATGGATTGACCATGACAATGAGCAATTCGTTGCCTGATCGATTCAGGCGGCAAGAGGGCCTTGTACCTGCCGAACAATTGTCGACGGTTGGCGCAACCGTGATCGGCGTGGGAGCCATTGGAAGACAGGTGGCTCTCCAACTGGCTTCGATCGGAACACGCCGCATCCAGCTGATCGACTTCGATCATGTCGATGAGTCAAACATCACGACACAAGGGTATTGGAAGGCGGATGTTGGCCGAGCCAAAGTTGACGCCGCGGCGGACGCGATTCACAACGTCGATGAATCTGTCGTGGTCGAGAAGGTGCCGGATCGCTATCGAACGAAGTGCGACGTAGGTGAGGCCGTGTTCTGCTGTGTCGACTCTATTTCGGCACGGACCGCAATCTGGCGATCGGTGGATCGGCGCGCTCAATTCTGGGCCGACGGACGTATGCTCGGCGAGACAATCCGGGTACTGGCAGCGGCCTGTCCAGCGTCACGTGATCACTATGCCACGACCCTGTTTGCACAGACCGAGGCCCAGCAGGGAAGCTGCACGTCGCGAAGCACAATCTACGCAGCCAGTATCGCCGCGGGCCTAATGGTCCATCAGTTCACGCGTTGGCTTCGAGGCCTGCCGACGGACAATGACGTCCTTTTTAACCTGTTGGCGTCAGAACTCTCGACGAGACAAGTTTGATTTTTCTAGTCACTCGCTTAATCCCGGGTCGGCACAACGCCGGCCCGGGATCCAGGCTTATTTTTTAGCTATCAGCTGTCTGTTCGGTCCCGCTGTCGTCGGCAAACAAGGTCGCACTTTCGCGATCGGTCGCTGCATTCTCCTCATTTCCTAGTGCCTCGTGGACCTTCGCCCGCAAAAGGTAGGCGGGCTCGGAAGGTTCGAGTTCTATAGTCGCGTCGCATTCCGTCAAGGCTCCCTGATAGTCTTCTCTTCGTTCATGGAATTCTGCTCTTGCCAGACGTGCATAAGCATGTGAAGAAGTACCAAGTCCTTGTGATATCTCGACAGCTCGATCATAGTCTGCGAGCGCGTTTTCCATGTGATTCAGGTTTTCATGAGTGCGTGCCCGTGATAGGTATGAAAAGTCCAACAAACTCCCATCGGCGTTTTCGATAGCGGACGTGCGGTCGGCGAGTGCCAAGTCGAACTGTCCCTGAATTTCATAGGTATTGGCCCTTTGAATGTAGTTCCAGGCCTCATCTGGCTTAAGCTCGATTGCCAAGCTGTAATCAGCAAGGGCCGCCTCCCAATCTCCCAGAAGCTCGCGAGCGAAAGCGCGTTCACTAAGAATCATGGCTTCCATCTCTCGACAATCGAATAGTCGCGTTCCCTCGCAAGACGCGACGAAGGCCGTGGCGCGATCAAGTTCATCCATCGCACGATCCAAATTCCCATGTAGCGCGCACGACTCTCCCCTTCTCAAGCACAAGTCAGACTGCATAAGAGGATCGTCAGCTTCGGCGAACCACCCCATGTACCGCATGTAGAGCCACTGAAACGCGATGGACAGGATCGCCCCGAGAACAGCGACGACGACGGCCCAGGCGATGCTATTGGCACAAGAAAACATGTAGGCCAGGGTCGGCAAGGCAATTGCACCGATCCAGATTGCTCGTCTGTTCAACGCGCGATACCAGACGAATCCTTGCGTCGAGCTGTCGAAAGCCGGAGCCCAGTAGTTGTTGCTCTGCATCGTGCATGCTGAAAAATCCGTTCCACGGAGATTAAAGGGTTCGTCCTGTCCACCGAACAACTTGCACTGGCTGATGTGACTTCCTGAAAAGGTCGCACCGCGGAGATCTCCGTGGGACAGGTCGATGCCCGTGAGCTGGGTATTGAAAGCGATGACGCCAAGCCAGCTCTTAGGAGTACCATTCGGAAAGTTGTCGCCACTCATAGTGGTTCCACTCAAGTCGGCTCCGTCGATTTGTGTTGAACTGAGATTGGTGTTGCACAGGCTAGCGTCGATCAAAATCGCGGCTCGCAAATCGGCTTCCGAGAGGTCGGCGTCGTCCAGCTTGGCGCCACTAAGATCGGCCCCTGACAGGTCGGCGTTCCGCAGATCGGCTCCGCCAAGATTGACACTTCGGAGGTCCATGTTCTGAAGAACTGCACCACGTAGATACTTGCCGCCAAGGTTGTGAGCAGAAAGGGTGTCACGATCGATCGTGTGCAAGAGCACGTCAGATACATCTCGAATTTCGATCATTTCCAGCCCCCTATGGATCTAGGTTGGTGTGCTTGGCTCGCCAGTGGACGCTTGTAGCGGCCTTGTTGCCGGCGATTGCGGTTTGGCTATGCGAAGTTGCGCGCTCTGGACGACTCAGCGCATAAAAAGAGAGAGCGCCGAACCGAGGCCGCTCCCAGAGGCCCCGCTAAGAGCCACCAACGAACAGCACAAGGCCGACGCTCCCTTTGCGGGAGCGCGGTCCAAGCACTGCTTCGTTGGTTTCAAGAGGCCAAAGGCCCCAGGTTAGCGGGTTTCTGGGAAGCAGAAACTTGACGCACACGCGTCAATTCAAATTGTTACTCGATAAATTACTCGTTCAGATTAAAATCCTTCTGCGAGATTGGTGTCGTTAATTGGAGCCCAATGAGGCCCGACTTGGATTCTAGTCTCCCCCGATGGGGTAGGCAAGGAAAGACGGGCATATTACTGACGTCCGAGAAACCCTTGGCGAGGTACGGTTCGCGGTTGTCCGATTGCTCGGTTGCAGTGTGCAAGCTGCCAACCGATCCCAATAACACTGTAACTGGGAACGCATGTGACCTTCTGACCTGCCCCCCCTGAACCAACTCAGGGCAATACACCCAAGTCTGGCAAAGGATTCCCATTGGACGCAGAGGTCATTATCGCCTCGGTTTTCTTTGCCGTCTGCCGTGGCAGCTCAGGACGGTTAGTCCTTGGCTATCTGACAACGTACCAGGAGTCACCAATAGTCGTAATTTTGGCAACAACAATGTATAACACCACCAAGCAGGGGGGGGCGGGGTAAATGAAAGGTTGAAGGAAATCTGCCTCTGCATCTGCTAAGAATTCACAGGCGGACAGGAGGTTTCTGACTGATTTTCAAGAAACCTGGAAATCACCTTCAGGATTCCCCCTTCAGGATCAATTAAGGCTCGGACCAGAGGATAAAGCAGCGGGAAGGGAAACGTCCAATGCGAGGCGTCACATGATCAGACCACTTACCAAGACCTCCAAAGGTGGAGAGGTGTACTCTCGACCAAAGTCGGTCGAAGAGAACATCGAGAGTGCGATTGGACTCGGAATCGAGGCGATCAAAGCTCGGCTCAAGGAAGAGAAATCGACCTCGAAGGATTACGTCAAATCCGAGTCCTTGGTCTACCTGTTCCGAGAGGCACGGAGAAACCGCGATGATGCCATGGCCAATATGCTTGCCACAGCCTTGTTAACGAGGTGCGAAAGCGTCTTGAAATCGAAATTGACGAAAGTAAGCAATCGGCTTCATGAAGACATTTTGGCCGAATTCGCAGTTTTGCTAGCCAACGATGGCGACAGCGAACTTGATTACTACGAAGTCCGATTCAACCACGCTTTCCGTACGCACCGCCTTGAGATGGTGAGAACAGAGGTAAGGCGCTGTAAGAAAGTTGAAACCCAAACATTCGGAGCCAGCACTGTTGACGACGATGAGGATTTTCACTCCGATGAGCCAATCTCCGATCCCACAGAGAGCGACGAACTGATCAGAAGTGAGCTGTTAGATGAGCTGCCACCCGAAATCCAGAGAGCAGTCGTCCTGCGGGAGATGGGCTATCCAATCGAGTCAAAGGATTCATCAAAAGACACGGTTGCAACTCTCTGCGGAGTGAGCGAAAGAACGATTCACAATTGGATAGGGAAAGCAAAGAACATTTTGAAAGCCCACTGCAAGGAGTCCACATAATGACCTCAACCAAGAATCCATTTAAACCGCTTCGAGACGTCTTGTACGACTTCTCCTTAGCTCAAGAGGTCCCGGACGCTGATCTGCTCGATGAATATGCCAAGCTCTACCCCATCTACGCCACGGAGCTTACAGATTTTGCCATCAACATGTTTGTGGATGCAAAGCAAGGAGCGGAAAAAGCAACACAGGCTTTTGAGGAAGAATCTGTAAGCCCTGCTGTTTCGCGAGCAATGAGTGCGTTCCAAGTTGCCCTTCAGGAGTCGCGGGGGCAGCAAGAATCAGTTGCGAATGAAGGTGCCGTCAAAAAGGAGGTTGAGAACCCATTTACGAGCTTGGAACGAAAGGAGTTTCGGGCTCTGGCCAAATCGATGAATGCGAATCTAGCATTCCTGTGCAAGCTGCGAGATGGCCTAATTGCCCCCCAGACGATGCCCCAAGGATTTCTCCGGTTCTTGGGTGATAAAATGGGGACTTCAGTGGGGCAACTCGAAGCGTTCTTTGGGGGTAAGGCGCCAAGGTTCGCAGGACAACATTTCAAAGCTGAGGTAAAGCCGACTGTCGGGGACCAGCAAAGTTTCGAGGACGCGGTCAAATCCTCTGGGCTGACTGACGAACAGCAGCAGTTTTTGAGGGAATTGTAGGGCTAGCGGTATGGAGAGCTTTGAGCAGATTCGCACGGCGGCACTCCAACTGCACAAAAAAGTTGTTGCAGCCGGAGCGTCTGCGATTTCGCCGATGTCGCTGATGACTGAAGCCCTCAAAGAATTGGATCTTGAACTTTTCTGTTTTCCACTAGGTGATCCGGTACTAAAAGGGGCTCGCGCTTTGTTCGACGAGCAGAGCGGTACGATCTTTTGCGAGGACACGCTTGATCCAGCAGAAAAGGTAGAACTGGTCACACACGAAATTGGTCATTCGATTCTTCATACGGGAGCATCGTCCTGTACGCAGGTGGATATTGATGCGTCTCGCTCAGAGGAGTCGGCGCCGGTCGGCTTGCAGCGTGTCGAGGATTATGGCGTGCGCGAGCGTCGCGAACTCCAAGCGAATGTCTTTGCCAGAGAATTCTTACTACCCAAGCCGGTCGCTCGGCGATTGTTTCTGAATGAAAAACTCGGAGCTCAGGGAATCGCGACGAAATCCGGCCTGTCAATTAACCTCGTCCGTCAGCAGTTGTTTGACGCTTTGCTTCTTCCCTCCCCGACATCCGAAGAGAAGCCACAATCATCACCCCCGATGCAAAGGGATGTATCACAGGAGCGTGCTGCATGCCATCGCGGAACGGCCTTCCAACTACAAGCCGGGCCGGGAACCGGGAAAACCCGAACTCTCGTGAAAGCCGTGCTTTCATTACTTGAGGAAGGAACTCATCCATCCTCGATTCTAGTCCTTACATTTTCCAATCGTGCTGCAGGAGAATTAACGGAACGAATTGCGAAGGCCGCGAAGTCTGACTCTTCTCAGATCTGGATAGGTACCTTCCATGCATTCGGACTTGATTTGCTTCGGCGGCTCCACGACCGGCTTGGGCTTCCCGAAGAACCAGAGTTGTTCGACAGGAGCGACGCAATCGAAGTCCTGGAAGAGATCCTTCCGACTCTTCCACTGAACCACTATCGCAACTTATGGGACCCCGTAATCGTTCTGCGGGAAATAATCTCAGCGATTTCCAGAGCGAAGGACGAGCTTACCGGCCCCGATGAGTACCGGCGACTATCGCAGGCAATGCTCGATGCTGCTGGAGACGAAGACGAGCGTGTCGCTGCGGAGAAATGCCTTGAGGTCGCAGAAATCTACCGGTTGTATGAACAGGCATTGAGGGAACACGATTCAGTGGATTTTGGTGACCTGATTATGAAGCCCACCTTGCTTCTGGAGTCGGACCAGATATTAAGGAGCATTGTCCAGCTGCGTCACCGACATGTCTTCGTTGATGAATACCAGGACGTAAATCGAGCCAGCGCAAGACTGGTTAAAGCAATTGCGGGTGATGGAAAGCGACTGTGGGTGGTCGGAGATGCCCGGCAGTCAATTTATCGGTTTAGGGGCGCATCATCAACAAACATGGTGATGTTTGGCCAGGACTACCCTGGTGCGACGGCAGACAGTCTGTCGATCAGTTACCGATCGAGTACGGAAATCGTAAACACGATCGAGTGCGTTGCACCACAAATGGGTGCCTCAGAAGGCATGCTACCGCTGTCGCTTGAGTCTATTAGCGGAGCGAGTTTGCATCGCCCCCAGATCCGTCGGTATGAAGGTCCAGACGACGAGTCAGACGGGATCGCAGCGAGTATTCGTGATTTAAAGTCTCAGGGTATTGAACTACGCGATCAGGCCGTGCTTTGCCGGACCCATCAACGTCTTAATGAGATTGCGAGTGCGTTGGAAGCAAAAGACATTCCTGTACTGCACTTGGGAAGTCTTTTCGAGCGTGAAGAAATCCGTGAGATGCTCTCGTTGTTAAGCCTTGCCGTGGATTGGTTTGGAGATGCTTTATCCAAAGTTGGCACCATGCCTCGCTACAGTCTGTCAATGCAAGATGTGTATTTTGCCACGCGTCACTATCGGAAAACGATGTCCGTTTCACTCTCCGACCTCGAAAACACGCCCGGCTTGTCTTCAGATGGAAAAGAAGGCATCGAGCGGCTCATTCGCGATCTTGACGGGATTATGGACACGACGCCATGGGAGTTCCTATCAACGTATTTGTTGGACCGCACCGACATTCTTCGCGATATCGCGGCGCAGACGACTGTGTCGGGTGCGATGCAAGGAATCGCATTTTGGCAATTCCTCAACTTTGCGAGGACAACACCGCCCGTGGGCCAAGGCCATCCGATTCGCCGGCTCCTCGATCGGGTTCGCCAACTCGTGTTGTTCGCCGAAGAACGTGATCTGCGTCAGGTGCCACCGGCAGCTCTGCATATCGACGCAGTGCGACTCATGACGGTGCACGGCAGCAAAGGCTTGGAGTTCGAGGCGGTTCACATACCGAATCTGGCGGCTGGAAGTTTCCCATCCTCGTACCGTGGGCAACGCTGTCCACCGCCGGCGGGCATGATCGAGGGCTCCCAAGTTTCGGTTGCCGAGCAAGCCAAGCAGTCCCATGAGTACGAAGAAGAGTGCCTTTTCTTCGTCGCGTTGTCGCGCGCTCGATCGTATTTGCTGTTGCACCTACCAACCGAATCATCATCGGGAAGAAATCGAAGTCCATCTCGGTTCCTTAGCTGGCTGGACAAAGCAGTTATTGATGAAATAACTGCTCCAAACACGATGGCGGATCCGGAAAGCTCCGTCGAACCGCCCCTGATCACGATCGACAATCGCGAGCTGGTACCGCTGACCAACCACTCACTTCAGCTTTATGATTCCTGCCCTCTACGTTTCTTTTACACTCATGTATTGGGGCTCGCCGGAGTAAAGAAATCTACCGCATATTCTCGCACCCACGACTGCATCTATCGTTTTATTGAATGGCTAGTCATTGCACGTAGGAATGGCGAAGTCTCGCTTGAGAAAGCAGAATCGTCATTCGAGGCAATCTGGGAGGAACGGGGTCCGACGGATCACGGCTTTGCAGCTGACTATCGGCATCTTGCGTCAACGCTGATCACTACGCTCGTTCGGGCAGGAGAGTCCACACACTTTCGCGAACCGGAGTTGCTGGTCAATGCGATTACTGAAGCTGAAATCTTCGTCAGGCCGAATGAAGTCATTGAGAATTCTGATGGCTCGTTCACACTCCGAAAAATCCGCACCGGTAAGAAACGTAAAGACGAGGGTGATCAGCTCGAATACGCACTCTATCTTCTTGCCGGACAATCGGCTTATGGTCGGGAATGCACGGTTGAAGCCTTTCACCTCACCGATGGCGAGAGCAGCCCGATAGAGTTGACGGAGAGGAAGCTGGGGAACCGTCGCGAAAAAGTCGAGGCCATGGTTCGCGCAATTAACAACGGGGAGTTCCCCTCAGTCACTGATCAATTCTCCTGCCCACGCTGCCCGCATTTCTTCTACTGTCCGTCTGTCCCGACCGGACCGCTGACCCTCGCTTCGGACAGCGAAGACTAGCCTAGCTTCGCACGAAGCTTATTGAGCAGATACGGACATTCTGGCTGCAGGACTGCCGGGACCTTTCGATCGCCGGGGACGCGGCGAAACAGCCTGCAAATATTTTCCAATTTCACAAGTTTCTGTTTCAGGATTCGCCGCCGCCAATCAATTAGAGCGGTAATGGCGAATCACTCACCTTCTCCAAAGAAGAAAGGAACTGAAACATGAAACAGGACACAAAAACCACGGGCCAAGCGGTAGCGTGCGGCCAAGCCAAGTGGGCCACGCTGGTAAACGACACGTTGGTCCACGCACCACAGCGAGTTGTCGGCGTCAACGTGCTGAAAACGCAAGCTGGTATTGCCGATGACATGGTGCTTGTCCGCGATCACAATTCTCCACACGACACAATCCTACGGGATGAGGATGAGGTCAATCTGGCGGGCGGCAACGTCTTTTACGCCATTCGACGATGTGACGTTCAGGATCGGCCCACCTGTGACTCTCCCGCGAAGCTGGCATTCTTCGTCGATGACCGTGGCGAAATCACCACGAATCCTCAACAGACAGGAAAATCACTGCGGGAGCTCTTCAAAGTGGGAGCGGATCGTCTGCTGATCCGCGACTTCGAGTCGCCGAATGACGATCCAATCGAAGCAGATGAGATTCTGAATTTCGAAGACGGTCCAGTTTTCGTCACACGATCAACTGTCTTAGTGATCGTCGTCAATGGACGTCGCCGAGATGTGCACAAATCACAACTCACGTTCGACAAACTCGTCAAACTCGCGTTTGACAATCCGCCCCAAGGCGAATTCATCTGCTTCACCATCACGTATCGAGGCGGAGATTCTTCCAAGCCCGATGGAACTCTCCTCGAAGGGGAAACCATCAAACTCGTTTGTGGGATGATCTTTAATGTCACAGCAACTGATAAATCGTAGTTCGGACCTGAGTCGGCTTCGTGATGACGGATTCAACATTGAGGTTCGTGGTAACCACTTGTTGGTCAACGAAGTTCCCTATTTGAATACCCAACGAGACGTCAAGTACGGGACACTCATCTCTGAGCTGACCTTGGCTGGGGATGTTACTACGACTCCTGGAACGCACGTCGCGTTTTTTTTCGGTGAGCATCCCTGCAACAAGGACGGAACTGAAATGCAGAAGATTAAGCACAAGAGCAAGAACACGGCGCTCGGCGCAAATCTTGTGGCTAACCACTCGTTTTCGAGTAAGCCGAAGGCTGGCTATCCAGACTACTACGAGAAGATGCGAACCTACTACAACATCATTTCCGCGCCTGCTCGCTCGGTCGACCCGAACGTGATGGTGGCAGTTCCGTTAGTCGTGTCACCCCTTGAGGAGGAATCAGTGTTTCAATACGTCGATACAGCGTCAAGCAGATCCAATATAACTGCGGTGACAGAAAAGCTAAGCATCGGCCCCATCGCGATCGTGGGTTTAGGCGGCACCGGATCGTACGTCCTTGACCTCATTGCCAAGACGCCGGTTCAGGAGATCCATTTGTTCGACGGCGACGACTACCTTCAGCACAACGCATTCAGGTCACCGAGCGCGCCATCTATTGACGACCTGAGAGAGAAGCCCAGGAAGGTGGATTTCTTCCAGCGACTCTACTCCAAGATGCACAAGTTCATTTACGCCAATCCTGAGTACATCGATGACAGCAACATTGATCAGCTGACCACAATGGCCTTTGTCTTCGTCTGCCTTGATAAGGGTGAACCTCGCCAATTGATCATCAAGACTTTGCAGGATGCAGGCGTGCCTTTCATCGATGTCGGAATGGGCGTTGAACTGGTGGACGACAAGCTCCTCGGTGTGCTGCGTGTCACTGCGAGTACGCCGGGTATGATGGACCATGTTGGAAGCAAGGTTCCGTTTTCCGACGTCGACGCCGACGAATATTCGAGCAACATTCAGATCGCCGATCTGAATGCACTCAACGCTGCTTTGGCAGTCATCAAATGGAAAAAGCTCTGCGGATTTTATCTCGATTTAGAGGCGGAGCATTTCAGCACTTACACGATCGATGGAAACAAGTTGATAAACGAGGATCAGAATGCCGGTTCTGAAGCACGAATTTGTCGAGTTCATCCCTGATGAACTGGCGAGCAACACGGTTTACATTTCAATTGCCTTCGCCACCGTGGCTCACCGTTGTTGTTGCGGATGCGGCAATGAGGTTGTTGCACCTCTGTCGCCGACCGATTGGCAGTTGACGTTTGATGGCGAGACAGTGTCGCTCTATCCGTCGATTGGAAACTGGAGTTTTCCATGCCAATCCCATTATTGGATTGATCGCAACGGCATCCGCTGGGCCGAACAGTGGTCGGAAGAGAGGATCGCTGCCGGTCGAGCTAGGGACGCAGCGGCGAAGACCCGCAAATATGGAAACACTGAATTGACGGAGAAGGATCAGGAGCCGCACTCGGTGTTAGAAGCGGACGAAGCGAATCTGGGCTTTATTCAACGGCTGCTGACACGGTTGTTGGGGTAACTGATGGTGCGAACGACCATTGGGGCCGCGCAATCACATTTACAACGCTATAATTCTAACCATGAAAACGCCAAATTAAAGACATGCACGCTGCTCAGGTGGGCGTGCCCTTAGTCACTTGGAACCAGCTGAAGGTGGCTAATCGCTCAATGACTTAAACGTGTCGAGCAGAAAATAGACTTTGGCCAACCGGTCGAGTCGTTCCACGAGCAGTGCAACTCTATTGTCTTTGACGATCCCCGGCAGCTTGAATGGTGCTAGAGCCGTATGGAAGGTGATACGTTGATCCGACAAGTCATAAAAACATAGGGGGTTGCGCAATGCCTTCGCCATGATTGAATTCCATCTAGTTGTGTCCACGACTAAGCGGAATTCGATCTTGCACAGGGGCCTGAAGGTGCCAATCAGAAAGCTATTTCCGTGATGGTCAGAAGCCCTCAATGACCACAATTTCTGATAATTGATAAAACAATCATTGGGAAACAGACCACACTCTTCAGGGTGTCACGTGAGACCGGTCGCCAAGTTTTAGGAGTACACTGGCAAGCGACTCATGGAACAGGCCGTCATGTGGAGAGTAACGCCGTGTCTGACGATACCAGGACAGCTCGCGGCGATTTGCCGGTGGTTGCCATACCTGCTATACGAGTGCAAGCACAGCGAAGGCTTTAGCTACCTCTGTAGAATGCCAATGCAAGATCTCGGCTCACGACGCATCGTTGGCTTGTCGACCAGCCGAAAGATCGACTCGTAACTGGCTCTCGGCGATCGATCAGACGATCGCGTTGCGAGAGCTGGCACGACAGCTACCTCAAACACTCGTTCTTCCGGTCAGCTCAACTCCATGATCTAATCCGTTCCATTTGCAGAATCTGAAGCTCTAGAAGAGCCGAATTGGGGCAACTGACCTTTGTGATTGCCGACAGCCCAGCCGGGGGGCAGGGACTTGGAGCGCTGCGACGAATCGCATGGCAATACGTACCTGCTGCATCAAGCGAAGATCAAGGAGACCAGCGAAACGGCCACACGACTAGCCAACGCGAGTCGGTTGCCCGAATGAGTCGCGTCGAAGCCAAGCTTGGCCCAGGCGCTACTCAACTTCGCACGCAACAAGAATGCTGCACTTGCGACGTCAGCAACAAGCTGACCACCGCGCGGGCCATTTGTCCGACATGGTGGAGCGGGCTTCCCCGATTCGTCGAGAGAGCATCAGCACGACCAGGAGGACTCGAATCAAGAACCTGGGCCGAGTTCCCAGATTCCATATCCGATGCCTGCCGCTAGAACGACTGTGACGATTGCGCCACCACCACCAACCCCATTGAACTTTGGCTTCGACTGTCCTCGAGAAGTACTTGTATCCTGGACAAGCAATATCGACGACAACGCGCAGGGTGGCGCCGCCCGTGGCGTCCACACCCGCACCGCCTGGCCTGAAGCCAAAGTCTGGCCCAAATCACTGTCTTGGCTTGGAGCCACAATTTGATAAAGACTCCCGGAAAGATTCTGGAATAGAAAGCGGCCGTCGGCATCGGTCTCGGTTGACCGAATCCGTTGACGGTCCCGGAGGAGCTGAAGTGGAGCGGCCGCCAGCGGCACACCCGACCGGTCAACAAGCTTCCCAGCAAGAGCCCCGTCGGCAGAAAGCGCTACATCATGCACCAGCGGGGGCTGCGACAATTGCCCCTCGCCGGCGGCAAGCAAGCTATTTGTTATCAGGAATGAAAGCAGCGACAGCATCCCGGCTGTGCCGCATCGCTTTCGAAGATTTCGCAACATGCTTCGTTGCCCGTAAGAGTAGGAAGTCTGCGAGTTCATTTACTCTCAACCAATATTCGACGCCTGGGACAGTTCGCCTTAACGAATTCGCCGCGAAGGATGACGCAAAATGGACAAAGGCCTGGCAAACACTCACTTTGAGAAAATTGCAATTTGACGAAGAATCTGGTAGGGTGCCAGAACGACTCAACAATGAAATCGCGGCTGACAATCTCGGGTAACTAGACAATCAAGGTTAGGGGAGTGTAAGTCATGTCACCGTTAATTGGTTTCTTGGGAACTTTTGGTCACTGGGAGATCCTCATTCTAGCAGGCATCGCGCTGCTAATCTTTGGAAAACGCGTCCCGAGCGTGATGCGGTCGCTCGGCTCCAGCATCGTGGAGTTTAAGAAGGGGATCAATGGGGTCGAAGAGGCGGAGCCGGACAAAGTAGTACGTTCCCAAGAGACTCCGGCTGAGACTCCGATTATGTAAGCTATCGGTGCCTTGAAGTCATTGAATGTGACCAGCTTCAATTCTCGTACTGCGACAGCCCACCCGGGGGCAAGGAAGCGGAGCGACAAAGCGTACCTGGTGCATCAAGCGGCGTCGAAGGCTAACTTGCCCAGGCATTACTCAACGTCGCGCGCAACAAGGGCGCGGCTGGCGTGGACGGTCGCAGCACTGCGGAAGTGGTCGAGGCTTCGCCCCGACTGCTGCCGAAGCTGTTCCGTGAACTGCTGAGCGAAGACTACCGACCGGGCGATATCCGCCAGGCCTGCATTCCCAAGCCCGGTCGTGGCCAGCGAGGTCAATAGAGATGACTTCTTTGAGTTAGTTACTTACTCTTGGAGATCATTCCCTTGTATAGAGTCTCGCTGCTGTGGACGATACGAATCTCCCGATCGGCGCTAGCATCCCAATCGGTGATTGAGAACGTAG
>Ga0180438_10006553_pt1 | contig 15703 bp, 19 predicted proteins | sample SS_ome_12_FD_132455 | JGI IMG/M metagenome (GOLD analysis project Ga0180438, IMG submission 132455) | Hypersaline lake sediment archaeal communities from the Salton Sea, California, USA - SS_3_D_2 metaG | ecosystem: Environmental > Aquatic > Non-marine Saline and Alkaline > Hypersaline >...
ATTGGTAATAAAAAGCTCCTTGTGAATAATGAATGCAAGTTTACTCTCAGGGAGTTTGACAGTTATATTTGGGATGCGAAAAACACGGTTAAGGAAGTGCCGATAAAAGCTAATGATGATTGTGTCGACGCTGTTCGCTATGCCCTATATACTGACAGCAGAAAGGGCTTTTTTCTCACCGAGGATGATGTATCCTATGGTGAGGATAGATTAACCGAGGAGATGGACTGGTGACAGAAATATACGACATAGTTTTTCAAAAGCCTATTGTTGACGCCCACCTGGAAATAGAGATGGGAAACAACATATATTTCAAGATAATATCTGAACCACTGTATTATCCGTATTTAAGAGAGTTCTTTGGTCATTTGGCTGTTTGCGGTTATGTTGAGCCGATAAAGAATACTGACGGTGTAACTGATACATTTAAATTAGACTGGAAAGTTGAAAGCTATTTGAGGTATAGGCCTAACGGCGTATATATCAAACCCTTCTGGCATAAGATATTTTGTGAAAAGGGCGGGGTTCCGAAAAGTGCCTTTGCAAAGATGCAGTTTCTGTTCTATGAACTAAAAGAGTTTAGCGAGTTTGGTATATTTAAGTTTTCTATATGTACCCCCAGGGGACAGGTTTTTCCGATATGGGTCAAGATGAGGCCAAGAGGGGGCATGTCCACAAAGAAGCTGATTAAGGGATTTAAGAAAAGGCACGCTTATAATGACAAGGATAGGATAAGTGCACTGAATAAATGCGAGTATGTCCACAAGAAAAGGGCAGAGGGTTTTATTACTGCCTGCTGTGTGTGTACTGACAAAGAGCTGAAAATATTGAATTATGGAAATAAAACCCAACGAAATAAGAGTTGATGCGTTTAGTAATAATAGCGGATATAGGTATATTAGAATGATTCATTTACCCACTAGCGTTTGGGTAGAAATGTATTTGACCGAGTGCTCGTTTAGTCAGGCTAAGACTATATGTCTATCTGAAATTAAGGATAGGCTGAAAATATTAAATTATACATTAGGGGGGAATAAATGATAATGTTATTTGGGTTTTTGGCTGTAGTGTGTGTTGTATCTTGGATGGGTTTGGGCAGGTGTCATTATGGGAATGAAGACGTCTGGACAATTCTGCTTGCGGTTTCGATGACAACTTTGGTTTTATTATTTGTAGTATGGCCCGTCGTTTATTTTAAGGAAATTTCCAACATAGAGGATTTTAAAGCCAAAAAGGAAGTTGTAGAGAATTTTGGGTTTTCAAAATACAATATAGAAAGGGCAACAATAGCACAACTGGCAGCAAATGAAAACGGGTGGCTAAGAAGGAAAAAATATTGGAACGACGGGTTTTGGGATATATTTATTCCTGACGAGGTTATGGAATTGGAATATATAAAATAACCAAATTATACTTGACAAATAAACCATATAGTGTTATATTTGTATATATATTGAAAACAACCATCTAGTAAGACAGCCCACAGGACAACTAAAATGATTTGCAAATTGGCCCGTTAAACATCAGCTTTCAAAAAGAACCTGCATTCCCAGAAAAAGATATTCCAGACCCGGAAGGGATACTCTTTCAAGAGGTAACCCGCTCCGATTCCTCACTATTTGACAAATACCAATATCAACCTTATAACCCTGATGAGTTATTCCAGAAAAAGGGCAACTACGATATATATGACGAGGCTAGAGCAGATGACCAGATATCTGCTGTGCTTACCCTGAAAAAGCTTTTAATCCTTGATAGTGAATGGAGCGTTGATGTTGAGGGTGGTTCTGAATCAACACAGGAAGAAGTAAAGGAGTTTTTTGAATTTAATCTGAAAGAAGGTTTACCAGAAGTATTTGAGAGAAAGCTTTTTGAGATACTGGTTGCTATGGATTATGGGTTTTCTATGACCGAGCGTATTTTCGGGATGGATGGCGGTAAGATATTTTTAAAAGACCTCAAGACTCGTGCTCCTCACGGTTTCGAGTTTGACCAGGACAAGCACGGCAATATTACAGAAATAAGGCAGGACGGTGCTGAAGGGCTTTTTCCTGTTGACCCTGTTAAATTCATTCACTACATCCACAACGGCGAGTTTCAAAATCCCTATGGGCAGTCAGAAATCAACCTCGGTGTATATACTGCATGGTGGTCTAAGGGTGCTATCAGAAAGTTTTGGAATATTTATCTTGAGCGGTTTGGTATGCCTACGGTTATGGGTTCTTATCCTCAAGCGATGGTTCAACACAAAGATATTCTAAAGAAAATCCTCAAAAATATACAGGCCAAGACTTCTATTGTTAAGCCTGACGAGTTTATAGTTGAATTGCTCCAGCAGACCGGCAAGGGCGGCGAGACTGACTTCCAAAAAGCCATAAACCATTACAACATGACTATTGCCAGAAAGATGCTTGTTCCTGATTTGGTCGGGTTTGGTGGTGACGAGATAAGCGGCGGGTCTTATGCACTGGGTAAGGAGCACTTCGGAATATTCTACACGGTGATTGAGCAGGAAAGGCGGAGACTTGAAGCACAGATAAACAAGTCCATAATTAAGCCGCTTACCTTCTGGAATTGGGGTAATTCTGTTACTGCCAAATTCAACTTTCATCTTGTGGACGAATACAGAAAAGAGAAGGATTTAAACCTTTGGTTACAAGCTGTAAACGGTGGCAAGATACCGATAACCGACACACATATAAACTGGTTCTTAAACCAGGTTGATTCACCCGAAATAGAGCAAGAAGAACTTGACCGCATTAACGCAGAGAAAGAAGAAATGCGCAATGTGATGATGGAGGGAAGCAATGATAAGAACAGTAATAAGCAAGTGGAAGATGATAAAGGCAACAATCCTGCTGATGATAGACGAGATAGCCCCGGACTTAATAAAAGCGATAATGAGAAAAAGGAGAAGGGGGGGCAGGCCAAGAAAAGAGAGTTTCGAAAAAAGGCGAAGACGAATTTTAAGAAAATAGAGCGCGATACAGATGCACTACAGGAAAAGTATGTGCCGATATTACAGGGTAATTTCAGAATAGTCATTAACGGACTACTAGATGACATAAAGCGGAAACGGATAATTGAGAACAAGAAATTCGAGGCTATTAACAAGCTGTCATTAAGAAACATGGGTATAGTTAATAACACCATGAAAAAGCTATATCGAGAATCGTATGAACTTGGAAAAGAGAGTGTTGCTGTTAGAAAGGATTTTGCAATTGGTGATATTACAGAGTTGAATAATGATGAAGTTGTGGAAATGTTTATAAACAAAGCTTTTTGGATAACTGGTAATGAAGATGCCGAGATATTGAGCAAGGTTCAGGGGATACTGATAAACGGTATAGCAGACGGTGCTGGAATAAATGAAATTGAAACCATGCTGCTTGATGAACTTGAGCCGTGGGTAGCAAGGGCAAGAGCAGAAGCACCCCACAGAGTAGAGACGATAATAAGGACAAATGTATTTGATGCATTTAACAAGGGCAGACAACAGCAGATGCAGGGCATGGGTGAGTTTATAGGCGGTTATAAGTACAATGCTATTCTTGACGGCCGTACTTCTGAGTTGTGTAAAAAACTAGATTCTGAATCAACGGGTAAAATTTATACAGCAGATGAAGCAAGTAATATCTGGCCTCCAAATCATTTTAATTGCAGATCAATAATGGAGCCGGTATTTGAGGATGAAGTTGAAGACGAGACAAAAGCAGGTTTTGACTTCAAGGGTGTTGATAAGAACATCGTAAAAGAAAAAGGGGGTTTTCTGAAAGTTGCTAGGTGAGCCGAAAGAAACCAATATTGACTTTTATTTTGCTGTTGCCGGGGGTATTGATAATTATGGTACTGCTAATGTGTTCGGTGCTGCTAGCACTTGGCCTTTTGAAGATGAAGCGATTGCACACACGGCGGAAGCGGAAGCGGGAGCCAGGGTCAGGATTACAGGTATTGACCCCGACTATAACCGTATCGAGCAAGAGGCTGTTCTGAGCACCGGCATATTACCCATGGGTAAGTGGTTGCGGATAATTAGTGTTGATGTATTAAGCGGGAAAAATGTTATTGTAGCAAATCGTAATGGTGAATTAGCGGGCGGTTATTATACAGTTGGAAATAACCAGCGGGCTTTCATAACATCGGTAAACAGTGCCGGTGTTGAAATATATGTAAAGAGATTAAATGAGCAATTTATGAAAATAGGTAACTTTGGAAAATATGAATTTAAGCCGCCTTTTATTGTTGAGCCAAATAGCGATATATGGGTCAGGGGTAATGACAAAGGGGCTTTAACACAATTGGTAATTAAAGAGGTTTAATATGGCTTATCCAGAATATATGGATTATAAATTTGCAATAAAGAGAGGGCTTGCAGACCATACCGTAACTGTTGTGCCTGCTTTCTGTTCTACGATATCAGGTACAGCGAGTTTGATTAGAGAAGATAATAGTTATGGCATGACCACTCCTGCTGCCGTTCAATATATGAGGCTCACCAGTAGTGATGCAGGTGATGCTACTGCTGGAACCGGAGCAAGATCGGTATTTATCGAGGGCGTTGCTGCAAGCGGTACGCAGTTAAGCGAGACGCTTGTTCCTGATGGTACTACACCCGAGACAACCGCAAACCAGTATTTGAGAGTCAATAGAATGTCTGTTAATTCTGTAGGGTCAGGCGGTAAAAATGCCGGGGTTATGTATTTAAGTGAGAATGCCGGGTCTACTGCTGCGGGCGTACCTAAAGCGACCACTTCTGTATTTGCCATAATCCCTGCTGGTGATTCTGTAAACAAAGACGGGAAATATTATGTGCCTGCAACATATACTTGTTATGTAAACAGGATAGGTATGGGCGGTAATGGTTCTGCCGTTGTTTATCAGGCCAGTCTTTATGAGCAAGGTTCTGACGGAATAAGGAAGAAGACTTACACTACTCACTACGGGCCGGGATACAGGGATGTCACATTTTCGGCGCCTTTAAGATTTGCTCCTTTAACCGATATATGGGTCGAGGTTTCGGGAGCTGCGAGTGCTACCGCTGCCAATGTTGATATGGAGTTAATTTTCATAAAAGGAGGTTAGTATAGTGGAAACCGTAGACATTAACAATGTACCGATTTTCTCAACTGGTATATGGGAAGGCCGGGGAAGTGACGAGGGTGGTGATAATATAACACCTGAATACCTGGATTCACTTGTTGATACATTTAACAAAGTTGGAAGTAAAGTAAAGCCTAGATTAAGGTTGACACACAACAAGACAGATTCTGCCAGTGCTACACAGATGGCAAGTCTTGGATGGGTACAGAACCTCAAAAGGGACGGCAATACTTTGATTACTGATTTTAAAAGCGTACCAAAGAAAGTTGCAGATTTAATTGACAAGCAGGCGTTTGGTAGGTTTTCACCGGGTATTTACCCGAAACTGAGTTTAAACGGTATTGAGCACAAAAATGTGCTTGACCATGTTGCATTGCTTGGTAGTGACCTGCCCGCTAATACTGACATAGACGGGCTGATAAGCCTGTATGGCATAGACAATGAAGATAACGAAGATATTAAAATTTATACTAATAAAATTCAGGAGATAGACATGGAAAATCTTGAAAAACAAATTGCAGAAATGCAGACTCAGATAAAAGAGTATGACAAGAAAATCGATGATTTGACGGATGCTCATAACACTGAAAAAGAACTTCTTGCAAAAGAAAACGAAGATTTAAAATCAGAAATTGAAAAGATTAACTACGAAAAGAAAGTCTCTGAAGTTGACTCTATTTTGAAAGAGTATGTTAACGGCGGGAAAATAACCCCTGCACAGGTTGACGGTTTCAAAGCTCTTATGCTTGGCGAAACCAAAGAAGACGACAATGATGTCAAAGAATACTCATCCAGAATGGATATAGTCAAGGGCATTATTGATAATGAGCCGGACGAAAAGCCCGTTATTGATGACGAGGTTGGACAACCCGGGGAAACTTCAAAAAAGACTTACACTAACGCAAAAGAAGATGAGCCGGAAAAAGACCTTGATACTGAAATCAAGGAATACATGAAAGAGAATGATATCTCTGATTATGGCGAGGCTTATAATGCTGTTACATTTGAGAAAACTTATGGAGGTAACGAGTAATGGCTGTAAAAGGAACTGGAAAAGAATATGATGTCAGTGGTGACATAGCTGACAATCTTAAAACTACTACCTCACAATATAGGATTGTTTCTATCTGTGGCGACACAGCGGGGAGCAACTGGACTTTTGATGCTGCAAGAACCGGAACTGCCGACTTTACAGCAGCCACAAGGTATGCAATAGGAATTAACCAGACTTATCTGTCTGAATCTGCTGAAACATGCGATGTAAGACTGTTTGGAATTTCTAAGGCTGTATGCGCTGAGTCAATTCCTGTTGGATCATTTGTCTCCACCTATTACGGTGTGAGCACTGCAACCATGTGGGGGAAAATAATAAACCTTGATAATGGTGCTTCTGGATGCTCCGGTTATACCGGCAGCGTCGCTGGAACCGTATCAAATCAAGTAACTGTACTTGGAAGGGCAATGGAAAACGGAAGCACTAACAGTGTAATTTCTGTATTCTTGAACCCGCAACTTTATGATATGAGCCTTGTCGGTTCAATCGGAATAACATAAAAGGAGGGTTTAGATTATGCCACTGAAAGGTAATTTTAGATTAGACAGGGCACTTTCAAACCTGTCTGTAAGATATAGCAATGCAGAATACATAGCGGATAAAGCTGTCCCCGATATGATGGTTGACAAGGAGTCCGGGCAATACTGGATTTATGACAACAACTATCGGAATGAGCCTACCATCCGAGCAAATGGAAGCCCGTCAAAGCAAATAGAGTTTGAAGCTTCCACAAGCACTTACCATGTAAACCTGCACTCGCTGAAAGCAATTATAACGGCGAGGGACAAGAACAACACGGATGATGTGTTTCAACTGGAAAGGGACAATGTTGAGGACTTGACTGATAAAATTCAGATAGAGCTTGAAAGAGAAGTTCACAATCTGCTTTTTACAACTACCTCTTTTGCAAACAACGAAAGCCTGGATACAAACTCATCATTCAAATATAATACCACCACCAGTAACCCGGTACAGAAGATACTTTCAGTAACTTCTTACATTAAGCGTTATGCTGGTGCTATTGCCAATGTGATGATAACGGATCAGGACGGGCGTGATTCTCTGAAAGAAAACCTTAACATTATAGACCGGATTAAGTATACGCAGCGTGGAATACTGACTGACCAACTTATGGCGTCAATGTTTGACCTTGACAAAATATATGTCGGTTCTGCTATGTATAACACACTGGATGAGGGACAGACAATGTCACTCACAAACATCTGGGGAAACCATGCGCTGATTGCTTACATGGATACTACACCAAGACTCAAGACTAAGAGTGCTGCCGGTATTCTTAGGCTGAGGGGCGGCGGGTTACCCTGGCAGGTTAAGAGATGGAAAGACCAGTCACTTGATCCGAAAGATGCCGATGTAATTGAAGTTAACACATGGTTTAAGCCCAAAGTATTTGCAAGTACAAGCGGATACCTGCTTAAGTCTGTAACTTCTAGCTAGAAAGCTATTTAACAGGGTGGGGTGAAAGCCCTGCCCTGATATTAAAAACATGGAGACAAAAGTGGAACAACAAATAACAGGTGCAGACGCACAAGAACTTGAAAGACTTAATAATCTTAACAAAGTACACAAAGACCAATACGCCAAAGACCAGATTAAAAAAGAGTGGCAAGATGAAAAGCAGGTTGCTGCTGACAAATGGAAATTCTTTAAGCATACGGAATACAAGAACGGAATTATAAAGCATAAATGTGTTGGAGTTGCAAAGGCTTTTTCTGGTGAGAATGGGAGGAGGTTGATAAGCAACAGGGGTGTTGACATGGTTAAGTTTGGGTTTGTTAAGAAGGGCAAAATGAAGGAGATAAAAGATGGAAGAGGAAATTAAGGTTGAAGAAGAGCAGCCAAAGACAGAAGAGGCTAAAATTCCCACACCCAGAAAAGCTAAAATTGACGCCATAAAAAGGCGTGACGAACGAGACAAGAAAGCCCGGGAAAAGAAAGCAGAAAAGGCCAAGAAGAAAAAGGAAAAGAAGGAACTTCCTGATGGCGTTGAGTCTATAACCGAGGAAAGAGTAGGAAATAAGATAATTATTACTACTGTATACAAGCCGGTAGGAAAAAGCACGAAAAAGAAGGTTGAGCATAGAGTTAGAAAACTGACTAAACTGGGGAAACAAACTTTATAATGCCATATTCTACTAACACAACTATTGTGACACTGTTGCCGGGACTTCCTCAAAGTTCAGGGGCACAGGGGTGGACACAGAACCAGGCTCGCATAGACTCGCACATTTCAAGGGCTGACAACCTGATTAACGCTAAGATTGGCAACCGTTATGATGTAAGCGAGTTTGATACATCCGGAAGCGTTCCGCCATTGTGCAAGACTTTATCCGAGGATATTGCTAGTTGGTTTACTTATCGTTCAGAGTTCAGTGGTGATAACCAGAACGATAATGAATGGACTGACAAGTTTAAAATGGCCATTGAGATGCTTGACCAGATTCGTGATGGTGAAATGGACTTGCTGAATACTGCCGGAAGCCTGATAGAAGAACGGGCAACCAATGTATTTGATTTGATTGACAGCAATACTAAAAACTATACGCCATTTTTTGACGAGGACGGGCCGACAGAATGGAAAGTTGATGATGACAAATTAGATTCTATTGAGGATGATAGAAGTTAATGTCTTTAAGTATTACAATTAAGGCGGAAAAGGCCAAGAAGCGTTTTAGGGATTTGCAGAAGCGGGTTTCTAATCCGTCAACCGCTATGGATGTAATAGCAACTAAGGCTTGGAAAAATGTCCAGAAGCATTTTCGAGATGAGAAAGGAAAAGGCGGGAAAACGTGGCCAAGACTTAAAAACCCTAGAGTGCACTGGGCACCGGGCATTACTGAGCCAAAATTGAGAGGCGGTACGAAAGTTTTACAGGATACCGGAACGCTTAGAAGTTCAATTAGTTTTAGAAGTCTTAAAAAAGAGGCTCATGTATTTACCAGAAGTCCCTATGCAGGTATTCACAACTTTGGCGGTAATGTACCAGCAAGAAAGCCGAGAAGGAAAAAGTTTTTAAAAATGTATATCGGTGGTCAGAAGATTTTTACCAAATACGCAAAAGGATTTAGGATGCAAAAAAGGGAGTTTATGTATCTTGATAAACGGGCAAGGAAATCCATAAACCAGTTTTTTCTAAGATACTGGGTAGACGGAGCAAAAGCATAATGGCTATATCTTATGTAGACATATTAACTAAACTTAAGACGCTGATAAACGAGAACAATACGACCACAGCTACATATAATTTAAAGGCGGGTTTAAACAGGACTGTAGGGCGTATTTATCAGGGTTGTAAGAATATGCATGACCATGTTCCCCTGCCTGCCGGTGTTCATCACGGAATATATGTTGAACTTGACGATGTTACCGAGGAGCCGGGTACACTTGGCCCTACAAACAAAAGAGATTCTGTTATTTCATTTGACATTGTACCGGTTACAAATTATGGGGCGGGTTCTGATGTAGAGGGCTACGCTGCCCAAAACGCCCACATGGAAAACATAAGGCTTTGTCAAAACTTAATGTATATGTTTAGAAACAAAATAGATTTAACCAATACTGTCGCATTTCAGCGGTCTTTAAGAACTGAGTTTGCCAGTCTTGATAATGACGATCAGGCTTATAATATAGTTTCAAGGATTACAATTCAAGCAGAAGTAAAAAACACAACTTAATGAAAAAAGGAAATTAAACTACTATGATGTCAGAAAAAGAAGTATTGAACCAGAGCAAGAGCGCTTATAATCAATGGGCGGAAGTATGGCGGAGCCATGCCATAGAAAACGGCAAGAAGTACAGGGCGGACGGAAATAGCCAAAGAGATTTGTTACACCAAGGAGTAGGCAAAACCCTGCTTTGCGTTGCAACATCACCAAGCATTGAAAAGCAAGTTGATGTTATTAAAAAATATCGAGACGAGGTTGACATCCTGTGTGTCGATAAGTCGTATAAATTTTTGATGGATAACGGTATTAAGCCGGATTATGTTATACTTTGCGATGCCAAAGTAAATTATGAGGAGTGGTGCAAGCCGTATATTGATGATACAGAAGATGTAATTTTGTTTATGAATGTTACGGGAAATACAGATTGGTCGATGAACTGGAAAGGAAAAGTAATATATTTCGTTAATAAAGACAATATCCAGAGCGAGGTAGAATTTTCCCAGTTGTCAGGGTGCCAGGAGTTAATTCCAGCGGGCAGCAATGTCGGAAACTCTGTGGTGCTATTCAGTACCCAGGTTTTAGGTTATGACAGATACCTTCTTGCCGGATATGATTATTGCTGGAGTGACGATACAAATTATTATAGCGGCGGAGATACTGTTAAAAGATATTGGATGAAACACCTAAATCAGTTTGATAGAAATGGCAGGGTTGTATATACTTCTCAAAACCTTTTCTTTTCTGTTAGGTGGTTGGGAGATTATAACAAAAATTTAGCAATGAGAGGTATTAAGGTTTATGATTGCTCACTTCATGGGATGCTGAATATGCCCTGGAGAGACCTTGAGACAATGTTGAAATTATATAAAAGGCGTAAGCTTACACTACAGGAAAAGCAACAGATAGCACAATCACGGCTCAAGTCAATAGTTACCCGAGATGAGAACCAGTTAAAAGAAGCACTGGGCACCACTGAACCTGTAGAGGTTATTGTAAATTATTTACCGGAGGATGTTAAACAATGGCTGGACACCGCATAAAATTAAGATGTCTTGACAGGAGGGGGGTGTATTTCCCCCGGCTGCCGAGTTACCCGAATGGGATAGAATTGAATTATGGTGACGAGTTTAAGGTTACCGAAAAAGAAGCAAAGTTTTTTCTGAGGCAAGAAAACGGTCACAAGAAAATATATGAAGAAGTGAAAACAAGAGCAAGAGCAAAACCTGACGAAATTATAACAGAGGAGAATAACGAATAATGGCACTAGGACAAGATCACAGGCTAGGACAATATTCTTTTATAGGACTGGCTCCGGAGGTATCAATAGGTACCCATGTAACGGCAACCAGCTTTGTGGAGTTTGATTCAGAAGCATTTGTTAAAAATGTTACTGAGCAGAAGATTGAAAGTATAAACAACAGCAGGGCTTTTAAGAAGAGGGTTATGCTGGACGAAGAAGTTACCGGAAGTTTGGAAGCACCTCTTCAGGTTCAGAGTGACTTTTTGATTTACCTGATAGGTCAGGCAATGGGCGGAACAATTGGGGTAAAGACGATAGCTGCAGATTGCTGGGCCCATACTATTTCAACTGGAGATATGACCTATAATAAAATAAGTGCAACGGCAGGAACTAATACTAGTTCGTTGGCCATTACTGTAGTCAAGGGAGGTTTGCTTGATGCACAACAAACCAATGCCTCTTTTGATGCGTTTCAATTTAACGGGATGAGGGTTAATACTCTTTCCATTAAGGCAGAGGTTGGAGGACTTTGCATGATTTCCGCTGAATTAGTTGGAAAGTCTGCAACAGTTACAAGCGATTCATTGACTGCCAGTTTTTCAACAGTAGTACCGCAGGATTTCACGATGGTTAGTGTACTTTCTGGTGATTCAATTACCAATGTGTCCGCTGAGCAAGTACAGTCTTTTGAATTAACCATCAACAACAACCTTGTATCAGACGCACCAGCAAGGAGACTGGGAACTAATCAATTGAGTGTACTGCCACCTACAAGACGAGAAGTAATGCTGACGATGTCTCAGAGGTGGGACACCATTACTGCTTATGCAAGGGCAAGAGACGAAACCGCAACAGCCATACAGATTCAGATTGTTTCTGATGTAACCATAGGGGCGGTTGCAGGAAATACCACTTACTCAATGTGGATTAACCTGCCGAGGTGCTTTTGTAATACACCAGCAATGCCAGAGATTGGCGACATGGGAATAGTTCAGAATGAACTGGAATATAGTTGCCTGTATGATTCTGAAAAGTCGTATGACATTCAGATGCAGGTATACAACGGCACAGCAGATTATAACTAAAAACAAGGATAATAAAAATGAAAATAACGATTGCAGGAAAACAATTTGAAATCAATCCAAGCTGGGGGCATTTCGAGGATTTATACAAGAAGTATGATGTTGATGCTCTTGAGAACCAGAGTTTGATTGAACAACGGGAAATGTTGGTAGATTTATACTGGGCAATGCTAAAAAGGCAGTGGTATGGACTAAAGCCGTTTATCACAAAAAACAGGTTTAAGTATAATGTTACTAATCCCGAAATGAATGAGTTATCAGCACTAACTCCAAAGTTACTCGTAGGTGAGGATAAGAATCTGGGAAACTCAGCTTAATTGAGATTTACTATATATTCAAGTCGCTTGGATTTTCGGATAGAGAGTACAGGCGGCTTGACACCCTTCGGGGTCAGGAGATATTGAAAATATATTTACAGGAAAAGATAAAAGATAGGGCTTTTCATTTATCTATACACGGACTTGATCCCAAAAAGGACAAGACTGTAAGTGAGTATATGGCAAATATTAAGAGGCAACAATGGCAGCAACTGCGGAACAGATAACGCTAGTAGTTAAATCCGACACAAACAAAGCACAAAAGGATTTAAAAAAGCTAAACAAGAACCTCAAAGATACCAGTAAAGAAGTTAAAACTCAATCTAAGAGCATTAAAAAATTTAACTTCGGGTGGAAACAGGCTGCGGTAATTATTGGTGGTGCCCTTGTAATGGCATACAAGAAAGCCATTGATGTCGCTTCAGAGTTAGAAGAGGTTACCTCAAAATTTAATGTAGTATTTGCAACAGATATGGAGGTTGCAGCAGATGCGGTTGATAGTTTAACTGAGTCTTATGCAATGTCGGAAATAGAAGCAAGGCGGAATTTATCAGCCGTTCAGGATTTACTGGTGCCTATGGGAATGGCATCGGATAAAGCTGCTGATATGTCAACCAATGTGGTGAAACTTTCTGCCGACCTTGGAAGTTTTAACAACATGCCTACTGCCCAGGTTATGGCGGATATGCAAAGTGCTCTTGTAGGTAACTTTGAAACCATGAAAAAGTACGGTATTGTTCTTAATGAAACAGTAATTAAAGAACGGGCAAGGGCAGAGGGTTTGTGGGATGGCAAGGGTGTTGTAGATGCCGCCACAAAAGCCCAAGTTGCATATAAGCTTATGGTAGAGGGTAGTACCGCTGCTATTGGTGACATGGCCAGAACTTCTGATTCTTATGCTAATACACTAAAGGCAATTAACGCTAACACCACAAACCTTATGGCCAAAATGGGCAAAGAGATGTTGCCTGCTGCAACCGATTTAGCCACTGCTTTTAAGATAATTACCGCCGAAGGTGGTTTTATGGGGGCTGTCTTTGAAACACTTGGTGAGGTTGGTGCTGAAGTATTGGGCTTTTTGACAAAGGGTTTTGTCAAGGTTGCAAAAGCAGTACAAGCTGCCAATTTGTTATTGCTGGTTGCTCAAGGTGGGCAATCTGATTTTAATGAGGCACAAAGAGAATATAATGAGTTAATTAGGTCTGGCAATCCGATAAGAACGCAAGCCCAAAAAATAATAGTTAAGACATATAAGGCACACGAGCAAGCATTAAAATTACAAAACCTTGAAGCGAATATTGCTTTCAGAAATACGGCAGAAGGTGCTGCTCACTTTGCACAAATACAAGCGCAAAGAGCAAAAGAAATTCAACAGCAACAAGAGCTTGCAAGGCAGAGTGCAGGGTTAGTTCAGAAAAAGAAGGATTCAAATGCTGGGTTGATAGCAACAGAAAAACAGGCAGCGGAGGCCGCCAAACAGAGAGCAGAGGAGCAGGAAAAAGCTGCACTAAAGGCAATGGAAGCCGAAAAGAAATTCAGGGAAGATTTCAAGCAGGGAATGCTAAATCTTGCATCTTTCACATCCAGCACCCTCGGCCAGATTGGGGCACTATTTAAACAACATACACAAAACAACATAGAAAGACTTCATGTTGAAAGAGATGAAAGACTTGCTTCTCTAAACGAGGAGTTACAACAGAAACTAGAACAAGAGGGACTTGCTGATGAAACGGCAGTACAGCAAGCAGATGCAAGGATAGCAAGTCTACAAAAAGAGTTATCAGACGCCACAAAAGCGGAAGATAAGAAAAGACTCAAAGACCAGATAAAAGAGGCTCAAGACAAAAAGAAAAAGGCACAGATACTAGAGGAGTTTCAAAAGAGAAAAGAGAAAATTGAGGCAGAAGCTAAAGCCAAAGAATTAGCTTTAAAAATAAAGGCCTTTGAGACTGAGCAGAAACTAAACATTGCGCAAACCATGATAGACACTCCCGTTGCCGCAATGAGAGCATATAAGGCAATGGCTGGTATACCGATTGTCGGGCCTGCTCTTGGCGTTGCTGCTGCCGCCGCAGCTACCGCATTGGGAGCCGCCAAGATCGCCATAATCAGAAGCACCCCACCGCCTGCTGCCGCCGAGGGGGGGGTGATTCCCGGTAGTCCATCAGGAACCCTGATACAAGCCGGTGAGGGTGGAAGAAGTGAGGCAATACTGCCACTTGAAAACGAAGCAGCAATGGAAAAAATAGGGGGCATGGGTAATATTATAAATGTTACATTTGAGGTTGAAACACTTGTAGCAACAGAGGAGTTTCCAGAACAGGCAGCGGTTGAAATAGACAGGGCGTTAACAAGATTAGCACAAGACAAAAATTTAAGGCTGAGTAATTTCTTATGAGTGAATTTAGCTTTTTTAAAACAAACTTTCTTAACACTACTACGCTGGTTACAGTGGATAGCGGGACGGGTTCGGTGTATAACCTGTTTGACAGAAACGAGGCTGATCAATATAGCAGCGTGGGTAAGGGTGACGATACGGCAGGACATACCATCGGGATTGAATTTCCAAGCAGCCGTAACCTGACAGGAATAGTATTACAAAACATAAACCTAAAAGGATTTAGACTGTATTACAATTCCAATTCTGCCAATACCTTTACTTTTACAAGCACAACAGAAACTACTACATCACTCTGGACACAGAACAGCAGCACGAGTTTATTTTTGCAGTTTTCAACACAAGCCTGTACTTCGGTTTTTATTGATGCCACAACTACAATATCGGCTAATGAGGAGAAGAAAATTGGTCAAATATGGCTACTGGAAAAAAGGGTTGAATTGAGCAGAAACCCTGATGCAAGAAGTTATAAAGCAAAATTAGACCGGCGTGAGTTCGTGCATGAGTTATCTGGGGGGGGGTGGGCTTCATATATTATAGATGAGTATTTCTCTGCTGATATAAGGCTTAATTACTGGGACAAAACAGAAACTGCTGACTTGCTTGACCTGTATGATGACAGGGGTGCTTTTGTGTTTGCCCCATTTCCTACCGGTACGGCGTGGTATGAATCATGGTATGAGGATATATATGAATGCATATGGCAAAAAGATTTTGAATTTAAACAGCCTGCCGCATCCAACTTTTTGGATGTTGGATTCAGGGGAACTATCAGGTTAAGGGAGACCGCCCGCTAATGGCCTTGTTTGCTCATTATACAATGGAA
>Ga0180438_10006554_pt1 | contig 15696 bp, 14 predicted proteins | sample SS_ome_12_FD_132455 | JGI IMG/M metagenome (GOLD analysis project Ga0180438, IMG submission 132455) | Hypersaline lake sediment archaeal communities from the Salton Sea, California, USA - SS_3_D_2 metaG | ecosystem: Environmental > Aquatic > Non-marine Saline and Alkaline > Hypersaline >...
ATAAATTCTATCTATAGTAGGTTCTGTAATACCTAATTTTCTTAGATATTTTCTACTAACTAAAACTGCATGAGGTTTAGTATTTAGATAGCTTCTAAAATCAGTATTAGACTTTAGTCTTTTTATAAGATTATCTAAAAATTTATTAGTTGCTGCGTCACTCATTAGAATGCCTTATACATCTCAAATACACGTTTAATATGTGCTGGAAGGCTAGCTTTTCCACCTTCCCTAAATCCAAGATTCTCTATAGAACTATCTTGAAATGCTTTTCTGGGAGTATATTCTTCTTGACGATAATACTCGACTAAATCCATAACTGCAATTTTAACATCTTCCGGTACTTCGCTATATCCTGCTCGATAGGTTACTTTAACACTTTTGAACGAAGGATATGATCCTATAGTAAACGGTAGGTTATCCGCAGTACGAATTGCATCAACACTATAGTCGATAAAATAGTCTTCATCTGCTGTTAGAGCGGTATAGGTTACACCGTCTGGTGCTACGGCAACTTCCGAAACACTAATCACTGGAAATTCCCCAAGAAACAAAGTTTCTAAAGAGTCTCCATCGAAGTATTCTACTTTGTCAGTATCTACGTAGTCAACAAATGATCGTCTACAATAAGTTTTAGCTAATTCACTAGCTGAGCGTATCATAATAGTTAGTTTAGGATCGTCTTCATCCTTAGTAATTTTCTTATACGCCTTAAATTCATCTAAACTTACTAACTCTAATCCCATAGTATGATTCCAAAAATAGGTGGGGCCGAAGCCCCACCAAAATGCTTAACACTAAGATTAAGCTGCCCAAGAATTAAGCTGCCCAGTTAACTACTGCTGCACCTTTAGCTGTAATAACATCTAGGAAACCGAAACGACGGCTTGCAACTAGAATGTTCTTTTGATCCTCTACGCTACGATCTGTTTCAACGCGTACATTACGTAGGTTACCAACAATGAAGTTACGAGCATTCATAACTACAACTGCTGTTGCACCTGATGCTTTAGCAGCGAATTCGCCAGAAACTACAACTGGTGAACCATTGATAGAACCAATTTGTCCACGTAGAATTGTAGCGCGATCGCCAACTACGTCCATAGTACGGAAATCAGGATCGTCTAGTAGGTCGAAGTAAGCATCTTTAGATACTACATAAACTAGTGCGCTAGGATCTAGACCCCATACACCTAGTTGACGACGTGCGTCTGCACAGCTTTGTACAGTAACTTTTTCCGAACCACCGATCGAACGAGTAACAGTTAGGCCAGCATCTGTAGCGATAGTAGAAACACCATTAAATGGGAAGTTACCTGTCATACCAGCAAAACTTGTGCCAACATCACCGCGTAGAATAGCTACGTCTGAAGTTTTAGCCATACGGCGCATAACAGCGTCACGTACAATAGGCATTAGAGGTAGAATTGCATCTTCCTCTTCTTCGTCACCTAGGTACTCTTTAGCTACTAGCTTATGAGCTGTTAGGCTTGTGTCTGTGATTAGGTGATCACCAGCAGTACCGGTAGAACCACCATCAGAGCTACGTAGAGGTGGGTATGTGCGAGCAATCCACTCACCATATCCAGCTTCTGGGTTTACAGGAATGTGCATTGTTGCTGCATTCATTGTAATAGTACGGAACATTGGCTCCATAATAAGAGTCTCACGGATATCCGCTTCTAGACGCATTGAGAATTCTTCTTCCCAAGTTTCAGTTGTAGAAGCTAAGTGAGGACCAACACCTGCCTTTTCGATTAGCTGTTTACCATAGGCGGTATCTTCGATACGACGACCCATTGCTTTACTAATAAGAATAGCGCTGTCAACTTCAGCGTTAGAAACAACAGTACCTGTTGGATCTTCAAAACGCATTTTATTTTTCTGTAGAGCTTCTAGTTCTGCCGATTTTTCACTTAGATCATTTTTTAAACCATCTAAAGTTTCTGAAAGAGACTTATTTTCGTTCTCAAACTTCTCGGTAACTCTAGCTTCTACTTTTGCTAATAAATCTTCAACCATATCTTTTGTAAAAACTTGTGGTTGAGCCTTGTCTTCTGTATCAGACATATTTTCTTTCTCCGTCTTCTGCTCTTCCAATAACTTTTGGATAGCTGCAGATAATTCACTTGAATGTTTACTTAAACCATCTGCTAGTTTTTCTTCTAGCGTTTTAATAATGTCTTCGGTAGAAGCAGTTTCAGAGGTCTTTACCTCATCTTCTGCACCTTTGCCTTCTTCAGCCATTTTAAACTCCTCTTTAAATTCAGTATATTCGTTTGCATCCTTAAATGCTTTACGAACTGAAAATACTGAACCAGCATTAGCAGGAACACTAACTACTGAAATCTCTAGTAGCTCTAAATCTTTAATAAAGAATATATCTCTTTCTTCATCGTATTCTGCATCTTTTACTCTAAAACCAACAGAAAAAGTTTTTAATATACCATCTTTAATGAATGTTAAAATATTACCTGCCGCTTCAGAAATTTTAGCTACTACTCTCAATCCTTTCGCATCTATGGAATGTTCTATTACTGTACCAATAGGCTTAGTATAATCATGAAACGCTAGTACAATAGGGTTTGACATATAATTAGCCATACCACCTTTAGCCCACGCTTCCTCTAAAACAATATCACCAACTCTATCTTTTTCAGTAGTGTTCGCATATCCTTCGATTACGATAGAATTATCTTCTTCATCTAGCTGTTTTACTGTAAAATCAGCTGTTAATGAAAATTGTTTATCACTCATGTTTATAATTCCTCGTTTTTCTCAAGGTTATTTTCAGCCTCCCATATTAAATAATTTAGGAGTCTTACTCTACCTGCTTGCTGTGCTTCAACATCTTTAGATCCCTGTCGCACAGCATTGTCGTAATGCCACTTCTCTTCATCTCTTAAATTTAATAGATAAGAAAATAAAGTAGAAGCACATTTTCCACCAATATCAAGTTTCTTCATCGTCGCTTGGTCTTCCACCTTCTGATGGTTGAGCGGCACTACCTGCGATATTAGCTGGAATTCTTAGTTTACCAGATGATTCATCAGCGTCCTCTGGATATCTTAAATTAACTCTAGCCTCATTAGGAGTAATAATACCTCCATTTACCAGGCCAACATAATAATCTGACTCTTCCTTTAATTCTGGACGTAAGGCCAACACATCTTGTGTAACTGGTTTAATATCATAACCAAAAAAGAATTCAAGGCCTGCCACTAACCTATCTACTATTGGTAAAATAGTATTAGTATAAAACATTTTTTGATTGGGCGTTATATTTGCGTTATTTCCAGAATCTAATAATAAAGGAGGAACTCCGATAGCTTTTAGTATCTTTCGTTCTTGAGTATCAATACTATCTCTAAAATCTAACTCTCTAAAATCGGTATGACCTAAGTTTTTAATATCAAAGTCTCCGTCTAAAACTACTGGTCTCTTTCCTCCAACCTTTGGATTATATTTTTGCATCCACTCCATAACAATTCTATCTTTTATTCTTTTTGATAGAGTATTAGGTGTTTTAAGTACTAAACCAGGAATTGCGTTATTCTTAAAGAAATTACGCTGAAACTCTAGCATTGAAGATAGTGTATTTATAGCTGGAAGTGCAGATAATAATCTAGAATCTCCTCTATAAATAGTTCTTGCTGAATTTTCTTTAACAAAAATAATTTCTTCTGGCTTAAATGGAGTATCTTTATACTTATACCCTTTAATCCATGTTTTCTTATCTCCTATAATCTCAACATTTTGTGCTGGTAGATGAAATAAATTCATTCCATCAAAGTATATAAAGATATTACCTTCTAACAGCATATCCATATATAACTCTCTTTTGAAAGTATCAGCGTTTTGATAGGGATTTGGCTTAAAGTTAAGAAGTTTATTTAAACGTTCTTTAGTCATTCGAGAGTCTTTACTAGGAACAACTTGTCCGACGTCTCTTAACTTATTTGCAATATCAAAATCAACTCCAGCAGCAGAATCTACAGTAAGATTAACGCCTCTATTAACAACATCTAATTCTAGATATGCTTTTCTTACTGTCCATACACTAGTACTATCATGCGTTTCACCATAATCTAGCAGTATTTCATCTTGAGCCGGGTTTAACTTTTCTCTTATATAATCAAGAATTCGCATTATTCTCTTTCTCTCTTTGAATATTTACCCACCTCTTTTGCTTTTGTGCAGTTGCTAGTGAGGGTGATTTACCATAAATTTTATGTAATCTATCCATATGATGATATTTACACAAAGTAACTGTTTCATCATATATCTCTGTGTGATGTGCTGCTTTAAACTGCTCTCTATAATCTAGTATATCTTGTACAGTTTTTATTGTGATCTTTGCTTTTTTCTTAAACTTATTCCACAAAGCAGTTAAAGAATAATAGTGATGAAACTGTAAATTTTCTGTAGTTCCACAAATGTAACACTTATCATCTTTTTTATATGATGACTTAGCTAAGTCCCTTATATATTTTATTTCATCCCTTTTTAATTCAGTGCTCATTCTTTAACTCCCTTAAGAAGTCGGGGGCTCCTGCCCCCGACGACAATAAGACTACTTACCTAATCGCACCTGGAGGTAATTCTTTTTTATTAGCCTTTTCCTCCACCTCGGCGAGTTCTTTTGTTACACGCTCTTTTTTCTCGTCTGCTAAACCTCTAATGTAATCTGCTACTGCAGCTTTAACAATCATGTTAATATCCATAGAAATTTGATTGGCTTGAGAATTTGTTAGAGTAGGATACTCTAAATCCTCTTTACTGCGATAACGAGAAAGGCGCCCATTAGAATCGCTTTGCTCCATCTCAATAAGCATAGTTAGTTTTAGTTCGTTGTCTTTTGCTTCTTCCATTATCGTGCCCCACCTGCACTAATTGCAGAACGTGGTCCATAAGCACTACCAGGCTCAGCTGTTTCTGGTAAGTCAAGGAATGGACGATTTTCAATTTCAGCAAGCATTTTTTCTAGAGTGTCTAGATTATTCATTGCTCGATCAAAATCGAAAGATACAAGTGAACCAGCCATACCAGCAGATTGTGACTTAACAAGCTCTACAGCTGTTAGTAACCATTTTTCTGCAAGCATTTGAGTAGCTTCATTAAGTGGAACCTGATTTCCGTTTACATCAGTTGTAAATGTAATATACTCTTTACTAAAATCAACTGGCATATCAGTTGGGTGAGTAGCTGGATTATCAGGAATTGGCTTAGCATTTAATGCAGTAACCATATCTTTAGCATATGCAATATATGACTGCTGACGCTGAATTGCGTGAACATCTAAACCATTACTATGAGCTGCTGAAGGTTCTTTAGCAATAGTTGCTCCAAACTCAAACATAGCCTTTACTACTGTACGAAGTTCGTGGTTGCGGTTGTGATAAATTGTAAATAGTGACGAAATTGCCATGATGTTTTTCTCCTAGATTAAAATAATTTTGTTAACAAAAATACCTAATTATGTCGATAAACCAAGCGCATTCGAAGGTTTTTACAACATTAACTTTACCTAGTTATACTAGGTGGGAGGCCCGTTGTTCCCTAACAATAGTCCCCCAATAAACTATTACCATTCAGTACTAAATACTGGTACATATCCAATTAATGTACCATTTTTATCATAAATTGGCAATGCAAAGTCAGAGTTTGTTGGTACAGCATTAGTATTTGCTGAAGGTGCATTTACACCCTGTAAAATTTCATTAATAGCTGCACTTGATAGTGTCTCTTTAGCCATTTATATCTCCTAAATTACTTAAGTCCTAAGAATTTTGCCACCGTAAGAATTTTCTTCTGTACAAAATTACCAAAGGATCCTGTTACATTGTGGTCTGCTAAATCAGCGTCCCATATACTTTCTTCAATATCTGTTTTAGATAATGGGCCTGTTACCGTTTCATTAATTAGGTTAAGGCCACCATTAATTATTCCACTTTTTAAATAATTACCGGAAGAGTCAATGACTTTTCCTATACCCCTAACTACTATTGTACCTGCAGTACATGTAGAATCTATTATTACTTGTCCTGAATTTAAATCTATGCTGGTACTAGATGTATCTGTTTTATCTATTAATTTAATACCGCCGTTATAATTACGGATAGCTAATGGTGTATCCTGAATTCCGCTAACACCATTCATATCTAATACGGGGGTACTCACTCCCGGCACTCCAGAGTAACAATTTAGGAAATGAGCAGTATCGCTACCGCCTAAACTAATTGTTCCTGGATTTATCATACATTGATATATAAAACCGTTGATATAATTTAAATCTTGTATAACACAATTTCTAAGTATTGTCCCACCATCTAGATTTCCAGAAATGGTTGCTTCTAATATCTCGCAACCTATAGTATCAGCACCAGAATTTATTGTTATACTTGTACTAGCAGGATTTATACCTGTAAGAGCGTACCCTTCAATATTATCTCCGGTATCTAGTACTATATTATTCATTATATGAAAAGTAGTAAATCCTCTCGCTTCAGCTATTAATTTAGCATCAGGAATATTATTTACTGGTCTACGGTGGGTTCCAATAGGGTATATAGTACCACTTTCTCCATTTATTACATCTACATGAACTTGATTTCCATACTCACCATATTCAATAGCTTGTGAAGTTACAAGTCCAGCAGAGTTAGCTGAACGAACAGATACTTGGTTAACATTAGTTACGTCCCCAACATTTGAGTTGGCGCCGAATAGATTAACAGCGTATTGCCCATCTTCAAATGTAACTGTATAGCCATTGATAATCTCAATAACTCTCGCTAGCTCTACCCCACCTACCGTAACTGTAGTATTATGGCGATGTGTATCTAAAAAAGGCACACCCTCGAATGGATCATCTTCTAAATCTTTTAAGCTTAAACGAAACCAGTTTAGGTCCATAGATCTAATTTCGGTCGGAACAGATTGTACAAGTGTTAAATCGGCTTTAGGGACATTAATAACTTTAGTTGTCCAATTTACTGTTATAGCCATATATTAACTCCTTACAGTTGGTCCAGTTCCTCCTGTTAATGCCCTAAGAACCTGAAGATGTTGTGTAGTTTCTTGTAAATTAGTTTTTAACATAACAATTTCAGACTGTAAATTACGTATCTGATGATGTTGTTCATCTAAACGTCTATTCATATGATTAAACGCTTCTTGCAGTACTGCAAAATTCTTTTTCGTTGGTTCATCCATATTTATTCATCCGGAATCATTACCGCAGTAGCAGTAAGTCCTGTAGTAGAACTTATTGTACCAGCTATTGGTCCTTGCTTATAAAAAGGACTTGCTGAACTTTTTCTAGCCCATCCTGTAACTGGCTGATTAGATGGGTATACCCTAGAGGTACTTAATACACCCGTAGTAGCGTTTGTTGTACCCTCTAAGGCTACAAAACTAACAGTTGCTGCATCAGATGATAGTGTAACTGTTCCCCTAGCTGTATATGTATAAGTATTTACATTAGTTACTGTAATAGTAAATACACCATTAGCTAATTGATCTGCTGCATCATATACTACTATTTTATCGCCCGTTGCCATACCATGTGCGGTATGTGTAGCAGTTACTGCTGTACTAGCAGTAGCATTTAATGTTACGGCTTCTTGGTAAGGGAAAGGTCCTGTACCATTTGCTGCAGCTAAAAATACTCTAGCTGAACCTATGGCTGTACCTGTACCAGTTTGCGTAGTAACCTGTACTGTTACTGGGTCAGCAACAATAGTTACTGAAGCACCAGCAGTTCTATAAAATATATTACCAGTACAATTACTTGTATAAATAGTATAAGTACCAGATGCAATATTTACATAAATTGCTTCATTTCCAGTACTTCCATTAGCAGAAGCGTATCCAGTAAATGTTGCATCATTTATAGTAATTTGGTTAGAACCAGGAAAAGAAGTAATTTCTATAGCATGGTTAGAACCATCTGATGAAAATACACATCCATCTAGTTTACCAGTAGTATCTACTGCTGTATTCCATAATACAGAAGCAGAAGAGGTACTATTATTAAAAGTACTACCACTTAAATCTGCACTATTTGCAGTTACTAAAGCACAACTGTTAAATGTAGAATCACAAGTAGTGTTACTTTTAAATATAAAAGTATCCATTTCGTTGAAGCTACAACCAATTAAGTTTACAGTTGCATCATCAACTACCTCAAATCTACCTAAGGCTACAGTTGTTGTAGCTGTAGAAATAAAGGTTATATTTGTTAGTGTTACAGAAGAACTTGCATTATTTATTTCTACCTTATTAAATTCGGCATAAGTATGCGGGCAGTCATCAATTACGATAGTTTCATTTGAATCAGAAAAAGTAACTGAGGTTGCTGTAATGCCTAAAGACATTAGGCCTTTCCATAAATAACTACCACCAGCAGCTTGGAATAATCCAAGTACATGTCTACCTGAGTCTACAGAAGTAGAAGATGTTCCTGGTGGAGTACCACCAGCATTATAGTCATTATAACTAGCTAGCTCAGAGAAGGTACCTCCAGAACCAGTAATAGAAATTTCTCCTCTACCAGCTCTAATAGCATCAATAGCTACCGGGTCACCTTTTGTTACCTCATTGATAGTATATGGTACATTACCAAAATATCTATAAGTGCCACCATTGCCACCACCAATAGTACCAGTTTCAGTAGCTGTTGGATCTACAGCGAAGTTGAACCAACCACCATATTTGTGTGATCCATAATCAGAACCACCAACTCTAAACCAATCCCAAGCAGAAGTGCTAGAACCGATAGCTAATCTCCACCCACTATTTGCATAACTTTCTAAGTTAGTACCAGCGAAGTAGAATAACCACATAAAGATAACTTCGTTAGTTCCAAATGTGTAACCTGTTCCGTGATCATATACACAACTTATCTCAAGTCCATTAGCTTTACCAGTGTTCTGAGAAACACAGTCAATACCTTGAATATACTGTTCTCCAGAATGAGCAGGAGAACCACCACCATTATATGGAGAAGCAAATTCAGTATAAGTACCAGTAGTATCAGTAGTATTTAATGTAGTTAAATCCGTACTATATGTTGCCACTTAAATACTCCTGATATTCTTTATAAATATCTTCTGCCCTATGACCATCTGCTAACATTAAATGAAATTGGTTAGCTCCCTGTTTCAATAATATAACGGAGTAACCTTGGTCATTAAATGCTTTTATCTGGCCTTTAGCTATATCCGTTACTTCTACTCCTGGAACTATTAGTCCGCTAAATATTCTATCCGTCTTTTTAATAAAAATAATACCACAATTATCTGGTCTTAACTCTATTGGAATATTTTTTCCTTGATAATATCCACATTCAAATTCAGTACAAGTCTGAGGTTTTGTTTTATGGATAGTACACCCCTTGTTACAGTGCGTACAAGGGGTGTACGCGGGTTTATCTAATGCATCTATTTTTAAAACAGAGCAACATGCTGTGCATTCCCCACATTCCATAATTTTTCCTTATGCGTCTGAAGTACGAATAACTGTTGAAGTACCACCAGCAGAACCAAATGTAGCAGCAGACTCGAAAGTCTTAATAGGTGTATCACCTTTACCTGCTCCACCATCTCTAGCACGTACCCAAAGAGTACGATCTGAGCTATACGTTGCCTGGAAAGTAGCAGTTGAGGCAGTTGTACGTACAGTACCTGTTCCTCCGGCATCTGTTCCAGTTGCTGTGAATATAGTTCCTACAGTGTTAGCAGAAGCACCTACTGTAGTATAATCATCACCAACAATTGTTGCAATTCTATATTCTACACCAATTGTTAGAGAACTAGAGTTTACAGTACTACCACTAGCTAGTTCGTCAATATAACCAATATAAACATTGTTACCAGTTGTAGCTGCTCCGGTATCTCCAGTACCTCCAAAGTCGTTCTGTGAGTCATTCGCTGTATGCCAAGTTGTATCAATAGTAAATGTAGTACCTGTCCAACTAGAATACTTAAGTCTACGATAACGACCAGTATCATCTTCAACACGTAGCCAACCAGAAGCTGGAGTATCAGAAGGGATAGCTGTTTCTGTACCATTAGCTACTACAACAGAAGCAACATCATTAGTATTTAATGTACCATTTAATGTCATTTGACCATAATCAATTAATGTTGTAGCATCATAAGGGGCAACAATTACATAGTCTTCTTGGTCATATAGACCAGTAACAAAGAAGTTTTGATTATTTGGTGGTGTATATACAACACCATCAAGGGCTGTAATTAAGTCGCTAGATGTTAAATCATCAGTTTCAATACCAAGACCATAAGCACCAATAATAGCAGAACCAGTAGACTGACCAACAAAGGGGAATGAAAGTACACGGTCAGTAATTGAACCACCTGTTAATTCAGCATCTACAGTTGCACTAGAAGTAGTACCAGTAATAGTTACGTTATCTGCTGGAACAGTACCAGCGGTTAGCTGGAACCAAATCTTAGTAGTTGTGCTAGCTAGAGTACCTGCTCCACTATCTACAGCTAGAAGTCTGCCTGATCCTGTTGACCAAGTAATTTCTTCTGCCTCAGAAACAGCAGTCCAAGTACCAGTACCACCATCAACATCAAGTTCATGAGTAATACCACGGAATAGCTCACCATTAATACCGTAAAGTGTTTGTGCTGTATCTTGACGAGTTAGATACTTAGCATATTCATAGAAATCGTTAATAGAGTTTGTAGGCTTATTAACATTCCATTCTGAGTAGTAAAACTCATCTGTAGTATCAGCATTAACGTCAATAGCGTTATAACCAGCAGTAGTATTTGAAATAGATTTTGCTGCAATAGTAGCAACAGTACTAGAGTTATTAAGGTCAGCTGCGTAAGTTAACGCAAGAACGTTGTTACCCCGCGCGGTACCAGTACCGATACGGAACTCAGAATAGGTTTTATACCATACACGAGTCTGACCAATTAGGCGTCTACCATCAATTGGAGTACTAGCATTTACTACTTTAAGCATGAAACGGTGTGAATAACCAGAAACTGGATCAGCGTTTAATCCTTTTACAATTCTATAACCATCAGTATTAGCGAAGTCTTGATTTGTACCTTCTTCAAAACCAGCACTACATGTAATAGTAGTATCAGTATGAGAAGTAATTACACCCCAACATCCTTCTGTAGTATTTTCAATGTAGTAACCTACTAGTTCATCATTAGTACCAAAAGTAGCTCCAGTATCTACACATGTAGTAGCAGAACCACCGGTAGCAGTTCCAATAATGCTATAGTTCCAGAAGTCATTTGTAATTCTAGCTTCATCTTGAATGATTTGAAGGTTCATACCTTGGTTAGCAAGTACAACAAGACCATCCCAGATCTCAGCACCCCCACCTTGAATAATAGAACCATCGTATAAGTGTTCAGATGCTGTCTGATCAATATTATAACCATTGATAAGTTCAATAATGTTATCAGTCTGACGGCTAGATGGAGTATCGAATGTCATATCCATATAGTCAGATGAAACAGAAGATGCTACTGCATCATCCGCTAGATCTTGTAACCATCTGTGAAACTCGATTACAGTGTAGTAACCAGCAGTACTAAGACCGTGAGCGTCACCAGTATATCTAATATCGCCATTTGTAGCAACTGAAAAATCGTCAGCAATTGCCATTTATATTTCTCCTCTTAAACAGACATTTACTCTACTTTTGCAAATCCATGTCTATTAGAATCTGATATAATTTTTGCTATCATTTTTTCAATAGCATCATATGCTTTTTGTAAAACTTTATCGCCCCTGTCTTTTTTGGATTCCTCCATATAATCAGCGATATTAACATTTACTTGCTTTTTCTCATAGTGTATAATTCCATCTGCATCTACTGCATAAGGTATATACGAAAAAGTAAGTTCAATTTTGGGCTCACTTTCTGTATTAAGAAGTTTTTCTGTAATTCTAATTTCTTTAATTTTTATTCTATCATACTCTAGAGCAGGTTGTTTTCTACTATTAGTTATTTTTATACCCATTTACACTCCTTACGAATATGTATAGATTAATCTATCATCCCATACTTTATCAAATGTAGCGTTACCTTGCGCCCAAGTAATAGCAACATCACTATCAGTTGCTATTACTACATATTTAATACGCCATAAAGCAGAAGATGTCGGAGTACCTGGATCAGCCTCTCCAATATAAATATGCTCATCATCAATAAAATCAACTTGCTTTGCTAATGGCACTTCTTCTCCTCCGGCTGGTCCTGCTGGTCCTTGTTCTGCTACATATATAAATTTAACATCTGTAGTATCATCTTGTACTAGTACAACTGTATCATTACTTTCTACAACAATTATACTATCACCTAAACTTTGTAAAATAGTAGGATTTTGTACAACTGTTAATAAAGTATCCTCTTCTACACTCTGTAATATTAATTTATCAAAGTACAGTCCGGTACCCGCTACTGCGTTAAATAGACCTTGTAAACCAGTACCTATAGAAGTACCAGAAGCTCCAGTAAATATATTACCACGTACTTCGGTACCTGTATTACCTGTACCTGTCGAAGTACCCGTACCTCCTACAAAAGCAAAGTTATATGTTAGGTCTCCAGGTTGACCTGTACCTGCTGAAGTACCAGAAGCTCCAGTAAATACATTACCACGTACTTCGGTACCTGTACTACCTGTACCTGCTGAAGTACCAAAAGAGCCAGTTAATACATTACCACGTACTTCAGTACCTGGTTGGCTTGTACCTGCTGAAGTACCGAAGTTTCCAGTAAGTACATTACCACGATTTAATTGACCTGTTTGGCCTGTACCAACTGAAGTACCAGTACCTCCTGCTCCAATGAAGGAATCTCCAGCAATTAAATTACCGTTTTGACCTACACCAGCTGAAGTGCCAGTAGAACCAACAAAAATATTACCACGTACTTCAGTACCTGTTTCTCCAGTACCTGTTGAAGTACCTGATTGGCCATTAGCTTCTACACCGCCAGCTATAGTACCTGTTTGACCAGTACCAGCTGAAGTACCGTTAGAACCAGTTAATACTAATCCTAGCGCTTCAGAGCCTATTTGACCAGTACCCGTTGAAGTTCCACTAGCGCCATTTAGTACATGACCTTTGGCTAGAGTACCTAATTGTCCAGTGCCGACTGAGGTACCTGTACCTCCGATTGCACTAAATGCATTTCCTGTATATAAGGTACCTAATTGTCCAGTGCCAGTTGCAGTACCGTTAGACCCAGTTAATACTAATCCTAGCGCTTCAGCGCCTGTTTGACCTGTACCAGCTGAAGTTCCATTAGAGCCAATTAATACGTGCCCTACATTTTGAGTACCAGTATTACCAGTACCAGCTGAAGTACCTGTATTACCAACTACAACAGCTCCACGAGCTAGTGTTCCACCTTGACCTGTACCTGCTGAGGTACCATTAGAACCAACAAAAATGTTACCTCTAATCTCAGAGCCTGTTTGACCAGTACCCGTTGAAGTACCGTTAGTACCAGTTAATACGTGCCCTACATTTTGAGTACCAGTATTACCAGTACCAGCTGAAGTACCTGTATTACCAACTACAACAGCTCCGCGAGCTAGTGTTCCACCTTGACCTGTACCTGCTGAGGTACCATTAGAACCAATACCAATGAAACTAGTACCAGTGGTTAAAGTACCTATTTGTCCCGTACCAGCTGAAGTACCGTTAGTACCAGTTAATACATATCCGAGTATTAATTGACCAACTTGACCTGTACCTGCTGAGATACCATTAGAACCGATACCATTAAAAGGTACTATATCGCCAGGCTCAGCCCCGCCCGATACGCCTATCAGTAACGGCGATTGGTTGGCGGGTTCGAAAAGTTCCCCATAAGGATCTTTTACTATCGCCCTGCATTTTGCGTCAGACCATCTGCCGATTCTAAAAACACCAAACCGCAGATTACCCCGCAACTGCCTTGTGTTAGTCAATCCAGCCAGATCACCCCATTCTAATACGCCATTTACTGGATCTTGCGGTGCCCATCCCGCAACCTCTTCGCCAAGCAAAAACCAGCGTGTTGACCCGGTTCCCTCCGATCTGACAACAAGTGTTATCCACTGATTAGTAGGAAACGTGGGGCCGTCTCGTGCATCGGCATTGACTTCTAGCCTTGTTGCCGAATCTATGTGAACCGAAAGAATGTCTCTGCTTTGGCATGACATTATGTACTGGTTGCCGACTAAGGTATCAATTCGGAATTGACAAGCCATCGACCAATCTTGATTGGCAGACATAACAAGATTGTCTGCACTTTTGATCGTGTCAAGCGATGATGGAAAAGACCAACTGTCAGCCTGCCATTCCGCATCACTGTCTGGCGTATATCCACCAAGTCCCGGCGTAGCAAAATCCCGAAGTGATTTATCAATCCACGCCGATGCGATTTGCAAATCGGATTTGAGACGAAGCGGAATAGTGGGTTTTTCCTCAGGCGCAGGCCAGCTCGACAACGCCTTGTGTATCGGCGTACCGGCAGGGATAAAGTATTGGCTTGTCGTTGCCTCGGCTGCTGCGGTGCCTATCAGGAATGGCGACTGGTTAGCGGGTTCTAAGAAAGCAAACGGTGCATCCCAGATTCTTTTTGCTTGCTCCTCCCTGACATCTGAAAACACATAGAGATATCCAATATCTCCCTGCATTTCACGGTCTGACGCATGTGCCCAGTTACCAATTGCGACACTGCATGTATCGGTTGGAACATTTGTCGGCGAGGATGAATTGGAAACTTCCGCCCCTGTGTTTCTGTTTTTAACTGTCAGCTTGTATCCGCTTGTCGGGCTAAAAGTAACTAAAAAGTCGTGCCATACGTTTGCAGTTACGGATACACTCGCTTTTCCTGATCCGTTAATAAATAACTCAAATGTGTTTGAGCTGTTGGTAAAAAACAAACCCCAACCACCAACTCCACCACCGGCAGCATTAGACTTCTCTATAATTCTTGGGAACCCATTACCAGAGGTATCTTCCCATCTGAAACTTCCTACGATTGTTAATTCTTGAGCTTTTACGCCAAGTAGATCGCCTGTAGCCGTTACGGTTCCAAGATCTATACGATCAGCTGAATTGTCGCCGGAAAAATTAAGCCAATCCTGCTGATGCTCAATACTGTCTCCGACTAACGTGCCATCACGCCTGCCGGTCAGATCCTTCCCGATGTAAGTGTCACGGGTAAACGCATAGCAATGGTGCAGCCCTTGCGCGTCGGAATGCTGCCAATTGATTCTTACAGGAACCTTTGGCTTTTCTTGTGGCGAAGCAGGCCAGCCCGATAGCGCTTTGTGAACCGGCGTACCAGGCGGAATGAAGTATTGGCTGATCGTTGCCTCGGCTGCTGCGGTGCCTATCAGGAATGGCGACTGGTCGGCGGGCTGCAAGCATTGAAACGGATCTGCCAGCAGCGCCTCAATAACAGCATCGTCATTTGGGAATCCCTTGTCTAGGACTCCACACCAGAAGGCGACGCCTCTAAACCACTTGCTAGCGATCGCACCGTAGCCAAGTCCTAGTGGTTCAAATTCTGATGTGGCATTTAGAGTTGTCCCGGTTCCTTGCTTTTCTCCATTCCACCAGACAGTGACATCTGTTCCTTTGCGGGTCAGGCAGTAATAATCAAATTTCCCGTAACCCCTGTCTCCAGCATTGGTC
>Ga0180438_10006555_pt1 | contig 15696 bp, 28 predicted proteins | sample SS_ome_12_FD_132455 | JGI IMG/M metagenome (GOLD analysis project Ga0180438, IMG submission 132455) | Hypersaline lake sediment archaeal communities from the Salton Sea, California, USA - SS_3_D_2 metaG | ecosystem: Environmental > Aquatic > Non-marine Saline and Alkaline > Hypersaline >...
CAAAGCCCCGAGAACAGCAACGGGGAACTATAAAATATCTTGGGTTTAAACGACCCAAAATGGACGCCCCTGCGGGGCGTCCATAAATTTAAAATAAAAGTATTGACATCAATATTGAATAATATATTATCCTATATAACAGAAAGGAATAAAATGACAGACAATAAAGACTACACAAGACGAAATAGATTCTCTGGAGAATCTATTGAACTAACACCAGAGGAAACTAAGAAGCATGATGAAATATTTTATCATGAAGCATTAGCAACAATAGAAGATAAAGAACTTGGCGAAGGAATGTCTAAACACTGGCAGGAAATGCGAGATCGTTTAGATTGGTTTATTAAAAACAATCCTAAAGCCTACATGGTTCTGTTAGACTAAACCATAAGTTGCAGGCGCGCTGCGCGCGCCTGCGGCTCTTTTAAAAAGGCGCTTCGCGCCCTTTTCTTTTTAGGTTTTTTTGACCCAAAATGGGCGCGCTTCGCGCGCCCTCGATAGAGGTACCAACCCACTTTGGATTTCCGAATTGTTTACCTAATGCAATCCTCGTATAAAATTATGGGTCCCACAACCTACCCCTTTATATCTTGATTTATACATAGATAGGCAGTAAATTCATTTTAGGTTCCAAAATTAAACCTAAAAAATTTTGCGAAAAAATTTTTCAAAATGGAAATAGATCTAGAAAAAATAAAGAAATTACCAACGGACGTTCAAAAAGAGTTCATGACAACTTTTCTGAAATATTCAGAAAAGAAAAAGGAGTCTCGAATCCAGTCTGATTTTATGACTTTTGTTAAACACGTTTGGCCAGATTTTGTGGAAGGTTCCCATCACAAAATTGTTGCAGAAAAATTCAATCAGATTGCTGAAGGTAAATTAAAACGTTTAATTATAAATATGCCACCCAGACATACGAAGTCTGAGTTCGCTAGTTTCCTGCTGCCCGCTTGGATGGTGGGTCGAAACCCGAAACTAAAAATTATTCAATCGACTAATACTACCGAACTATCAGTTAGATTCGGGCGTAAAGCCAAAGCCTTGATTGATTCACCTGAATATCAATCAGTATTTAAAACAAGACTCAGGGAAGATTCACAAGCCGCTGGTAAATGGGAAACCCAAGGAGGTGGCGAGTACTATGCTGCTGGTGTCGGCTCCGCGATCACTGGACGGGGCGCTGATTTGTTAATCATTGACGATCCGCATTCTGAACAAGACGCGATGAACCGCGATGCGATGGAACGCGCTTATGAATGGTACACTTCAGGACCAAGGCAACGTTTGCAACCTGGAGGGGCGATTATTTTAGTTATGACTAGGTGGAATACTAAAGACTTGACCGGGAAACTATTAGGCGCGCAGCGGGAGGCTAAAGCCGATCAATGGGAAGTTATTGAGTTTCCAGCAATCTTACCTTCAGGTCAACCACTCTGGCCAGAATATTGGAAGAAGGAAGAACTAGAAGGAGTTAAAGCTTCTGTTAGTTTAACGAAATGGAATGCGCAGTATATGCAAAACCCAACTTCTGAAGAAGGCGCGATTATCAAACGTGAGTGGTGGAATCGTTGGGAACAGGATTGGATACCTGCTTTAAAACATGTCATACAATCTTACGATACGGCTTTTAGTAAAAAAGAATCGGCTGACTATTCAGCGATTACGACGTGGGGCGTCTTTTATGAAAATGATGATAGTCCGGCAAATTTAATGTTATTAGATTGTCAAAAAGGTAGATGGGATTTTCCTGAATTAAAACAGATTGCTTATGAACAATGGAAGTATTGGGATCCTGATACCGTGATTATTGAAGCCAAAGCATCAGGTCAGCCGTTAACGGATGAGATGCGTAAGATGGGAATACCGGTCGTAAACTTCTCTCCGTCAAAAGGTAATGATAAGCATACTCGAGTAAATTCGGTTGCACCTTTATTTGAATCTGGTATGATATGGGCACCAAATCAGGAATTTGCTGAAGAAGTCATTGAAGAATGCGCAGCTTTTCCCTTTGGTGATAATGATGACTTAGTGGATTCAACCACACAAGCCATTATGCGTTTTAGACAGGGTGGTTTTGTTTTACATCCTGATGATTATAAAGATGAGGTTTTACCTCAACGACAAAGGAAATATTATTAATGCCTTTAAGATTTTATTGGGAAATTTTTCAAGAGTTTGTAAAAAAATACGGACGTTATCCTTACGGTCGAGAATTAGATAAAATTAAAGATCTAGCTAAGGAAAAAGAAGCCTCTCAAAAAGTTGTAGAACTTGGACCTAAATTACCCGAAGACGCTCCATTCTCAACCAAGAATCCAACAGGTTGGATGGATGATGTTCCTCAAAAACCAAGCACACCTAAAAAACCTGAAACCGAAGCTGAAATGTTAGATCGAATGAAAAGAGAAAACAAAGAAGCAGTAGAGAGATTAAAAGAGAAAAAGAAAACTAAAACTGCCGAAGATATTATTGATGAAGGTGACTTTGATCCATCAGGTATGAAAGATGGAGGTCGAATCAAAAAAGAAAAAGATGTTATTGATCTTTCAACACCAGAGGGTATTGAAGAATTTAAAAAAATTGCTCCTGGTTTGTTAAGAAGAGAATATCCCAAAGTAAGAAAAATTACTGAAGATGAAGATGAAAACGACAGAGAAGAATTTAGTCTTGGTGGTCGAATTGGTTTTAAAATGGGAAGTCCTATGGGTGGTATCTTAAAGATTATTAAAGCACTAGGCGAAAAGAGTCCATTACAAAGATACAAAGATTATTTAGAAAGTGTTAAAAGAAGATCCATAGAAGGAGACTTTAAATCGTTGGCTCCTGAACTAGGTGCGATCTCAGCTGGTGGTATTTTAGTTAATAGAAAAATGAAATCTATTTTAGAAGAGGCTAACGAACAGCAAAAAGAAAGGTTCTTACAGGAATACATCGCAGAGATTGATGAAGACCCTTTTTATAAAAAATATCCTGATTTAAAAGACGAAGCGATAGCAAAATATACTCAAAGACTTTTTGGTGACAAAAAAACAAGAACTGAAAAAGCCGGTGGCGGCCCGAGCAAAAATAGACTTGCACAATTATTAGATATACTAGAAGGAACAACTGATCTCGATGATCGAAGACTTATTCAACAAGAGATTGATCAAATTCTTGGTAAATATGAATCAGGTGGTCGAGTGTCTAAAGGCTTAGATTATTTAATGGGATTGTAGTAATGCATCCCAAAAAACATCTTATTCCCCCTAAATCAGGACCACAACCGCAAGGCTTGAATATTAATTATAATAGTGTTAAATCTGTAAGATTGGAGAAAATAAATGGCAGACATAGACAAGTCTCTACCCAACGTAGAGCAAGAAGTAAAATTACCTAGCCCAGAAGAAATCGCTGAAGAACAACTTAAAGATTTTGAAGAAGATGCGCTGGCTAAAGAACCAATTGAAGTTACAGAAAATGAAGATGGTTCAGTCGATATTAATTATGATCCTGCTCTTGGTTCAGTTGAAGGAGCAGAAAATCATTATGCTAATTTAGCAGAACATTTACCAGAAGATATTTTAGGTCGATTAGGAACTTCACTTTATCAAAATTTTCAAGACTATAAAAATTCAAGAAAAGACTGGGAAAGAACTTACCGAGAAGGTTTAGATCTTTTAGGTTTTAAATATGAAAATAGAACTGAACCTTTTTCAGGTGCCAGTGGCGCCACGCACCCCGTTTTAGCGGAAGCAGTGACGCAATTCCAAGCACTTGCTTACAAAGAATTATTACCAGCTGATGGTCCGGTTAGAACTCAGATTTTAGGATTACCAACACCAGAAAAAACTCAACAAGCACAACGAGTAAAAGATTTTATGAATTATCAAATCATGGATCAGATGAAAGACTATGAACCTGATTTTGATCAAATGTTATTTTATTTACCTTTAGCAGGTTCGGCTTTTAAAAAAGTTTATTATGATGAAGTCGAACAGCAAACTGTTTCTAAGTTTGTGCCTGCCGATGATTTGATTGTTCCGTATGCGGCTACCTCATTAGACGACGCGGAATCAATCATTCATGTTTTAAAAATTTCTGAAAATGATTTAAGAAAACAACAAGTCGCTGGTTTCTATCGTGATATTGAATTAAAACCAGGGCAACTGCAAGAATCAGATGTTGAGAAAAAAGAACGAGAATTAGAAGGTCAAACCAAAGGCCGTGAAGAAGATGTATTTAATCTTTTAGAATTCCATACGAATTTAGATTTAGAAGGTTTTGAAGATGTTGGACCCGATGGTGAACCAACAGGTATTAAATTGCCTTATATTATTACCATTGAAGAAAATTCACGTGAAATTTTAGCTATTCGAAGAAACTATGAAATAGGTAATCCTAAGAAAAGTAAAATTCAATATTTTGTACATTTCAAATTTTTACCAGGACTTGGTTTTTATGGTTTTGGTTTAATTCACATGATTGGTGGTTTATCTAGAACTGCCACAGCAGCATTAAGACAATTACTTGATGCCGGAACGTTATCTAATTTACCTGCTGGTTTTAAACAGCGAGGCATAAGAATTCGAGACGACGCGCAATCTATTCAACCTGGCGAATTTAGAGATGTCGACGCACCAGGTGGCAACATTAGAGATGCGTTTATGATGTTACCGTTTAAGGAACCGTCTCAAACACTCTTAGCACTTATGGGCGTCGTGGTACAAGCCGGTCAGCGTTTTGCATCTATAGCTGATCTTCAGGTAGGAGAGGGTAATCAACAAGCCGCAGTGGGCACGACCGTTGCGTTGCTAGAAAGAGGATCAAGGACAATGTCGGCGATCCATAAAAGAATTTATGCTGCCTTAAAATTAGAATTTAAATTAATGGCTAGAGTTTTCAAATTATATCTACCACAAGAATATCCTTATGATGTTGTTGGTGGTCAAAGATTGATTAAACAAGCAGACTTCGATGACCGAGTAGATATATTGCCAGTTGCAGATCCAAATATTTTCTCACAGACACAGCGTATTTCTTTAGCGCAAACGGAACTGCAATTGGCAGCTTCCAATCCAATGATTCATAATCAATATGAAGTTTACCGAAATATGTATGAAGCATTAGGTGTAAAAGATATTGATAAGATTTTAATTAGACCTTTACCCCCACAACCAAAGGACCCTGCGTTAGAACATATTGATGCTCTCGCAGGGAAGCCGTTCCAAGCATTTCCTGGTCAAGATCATAGAGCGCATATGACGGCGCATTTAAATTTTATGGCAACGAACATGGCTAGAAATAATCCAATAGTTATGGCTGCGTTAGAAAAAAACTGTTTTGAACATATTTCCTTAATGGCGCAAGAACAAATTGAAGTTGAATTTAGAAATGAATTACAACAATTAATGATGTTACAACAAAATCAACAAGCAATGCAAAATCCACAAATACAAATGCAGGTTAGAATGTTGACTGAAAAAGTTGAAGCCAGAAAAGCTCAACTAATTGCTGATATGATGGAAGAATTTATGATTGAAGAGAAGAAAATCACTTCTCAATTTGATAATGATCCAATTGCTAAGTTAAGATCCAGAGAATTAGATTTACAAGCACAAGAAAATCAGAGAAAACGTGCTGAAGGAGAGGAAAGAATCAATCTTGATCGAATGAGAGCAATGATGAATCAAATGAATCAACAAGAAAAACTAGAACAAAACGAAGAATTAGCAAATTTACGTGCCGATACTTCAATTCAAAAAACAATTTTGTCTAAAACAATACCAAATCCAGGAAAAGGAGGAATGTAATGAGAAAAAAGATGACAAAATCGCAGAAAAAAGTTAGAACTGTGATGAGAGAGTTCAAAAAAGGTGAACTCCCTATAGGTAAATCTAAGAAAAAAGTAAAATCGCGAAAACAAGCGATTGCGATTGCTCTTAGTGAAGCCGGTAAAAGTAAAAAACGAGGCTAATATGAAAAAAATGAAAAAGAAAATGGCTAAAGAGAGTATGTCTAAGGCTCCAAAACCAGTTGAGATGACTAATCCTAGTGAATCTCAAAAAGAAATGGTTAAAGGTCAAGGCAAAATTTTAGCAGAGAAAAAAAGATCAGCAACTTGGTACTAATATGTGGTTAAACGCAATTGGAATGGCTTTAAAAGCCGGAAGTCATATTTATAAACAACGTCAAGAAACAAAAATGGCTATGGCGGATGCCCAACGTGTGCATGCTGAAAAAATGCGTTCAGGAGAAATTGCTTACGAAGGCAAACTTCTTGAATCAAGACAATCAGATTGGAAGGACGAGGCGGTACTCATAATCCTCTCAACGCCCGTAGCGATTTTAGCTTGGGCAGTCGTATCAGACGATCCAACTGCGATGGACAAAGTAAAATTGTTTTTTGAGATGTTTAGTCAATTGCCATCCTGGTTCACAAATTTGTGGATTCTAGTCGTGGCGTCAATTTATGGAATTAAGGGAACACAAATATTCCGTAATGGAGGAAAATAAATATGAGTATTGTAGGTATAGCATTAAGAGGATTTGGAAAGGCTTTGAAAAAAAATGTTTCAGCTATTAAATCAGTTAAACCAACACTTGGTCAAAGTAAAACAACTGATTATAAAATTAAAAGTCTTCCCAAAAGAGGAAAAGCAATCTATCAAGCTGAACGATTAAAAGGAGAAAAATAAAAATGGCAAATCCAAGATACAATAAACAAGTTACTCAAAGAAGAGGACTTAAATCAGGTGGTTCTTTAAAACCCGTACCAGCGGATAAGAAAAAATCGTTAGGTAAACTACCGACTAAAGTTAGAAACAAAATGGGTTTTATGAAAAAAGGTGGTAGAGTTAAAAAAGTAAAATAATGTCTGATCCAATTAAAGAATACATCGAAACTAAAAAATCTAAGTCTAAAAAAAATAAAGCTAAAATTGAATTAGCTGAAAAAATGGCTAAGAGAAAAAAGACATCACCAAGTCAAACACTTCAAACTATTAAAATTCAAAAACGATTCGATAAAGATAGAACATCTAGAAAAACGGATTTAATAGGTGATGATAAGCTTACTACCGATTTTGCAAAAGGTGGAAGAGTAAATCTACGTGGTGGTGGATGTGCTAAACGTGGAATAAAGAAAAACGCTTACGGGAAAAATTCATAATGGCAAAACTTTGTGCAAGAGGAAAAGCAGCAGCGAAGCGTAAATTTAAAGTTTACCCTTCAGCGTATGCTAATATGTATGCTTCTGCAGTTTGCTCAGGCAAAGTAACACCTGGCGGCAAAAAAAGAAAAAAAGCAGCCGGCGGTGGCTTTATGGCAAAACGAACAAGAATGTATGGCTAACGGATTAAGAAAATGGGTATCGGAGAAATGGGTCGACATTGGAGCACCGAAGAAGAACGGAAAATATCAACCTTGCGGGAGGCAGAAAGGCAGCAAGCGCAAGTATCCAAAGTGCGTCCCACTTGCAAAAGCCACACGAATGACAAGTTCGCAAAAGGCGAGTGCTGTCAGACGAAAAAGAGCAGCCAGCAACACAGGACCAAAACCGACTAATGTTGCAACTTTTGCTAAAAGAAAAAAAGCGGCTGATGGTGGTTATATTGGAAGTTTTATAAAATTAGATATTGATGGTAAAGTTGTTGGTAATCCATCTTATAAAAAATATTACAAAGGTATGATATAATGTTTAGACGACAATTTAAATCAGGGAGTACACCCGCATGGCAAAGAAAAGAGGGCAAATCGCCTACAGGTGGTTTAAACAGAAAAGGGATCGCGTCTTACAGAAGAGCAAATCCCGGATCAAAACTATCTATGGCAGTAACCACGAAGCCATCGAAATTAAAAAAGGGGAGCAAAGCTGCGAAGAGAAGAAAGAGCTTTTGCGCTCGTATGAAGGGAATGAAAAAAAGACTGACTTCAGCTAAAACTGCAAGAGATCCAAATTCTAGGATAAATAAGTCACTTAGAAAATGGAATTGTTAAACTAACCACAGGAGAAAGAATGGAAGACTTAGAATATATTGTTAAAATTCAAAAGATATTGCGTGATAACTATCAAGCAATTGGTGATACCATGATGTCAGGAGGTGTTGACAATATGGAAAAATACAAATATATGTTAGGACAGGCACATGCCTATCAATTAATACAACAGGAAATCTCTAACCTGCTAAACAAGAAGGAGCAAAAAGAAGATGAAAAATTCAGAGAACCAAACATCGTCGATTTCAACAAACGAGATCCCCAAACATAAAAACGCATTAGAAGAAAAATACAAAAAAACAGAAACTAAAAGATTAGACGAAAATAATATTCAATCGGTTATTGATCAACTACCTAATCCATCAGGATATAGAATGTTGGTTCTACCTTTTACGCCAAAAGAAAAAACTAAAGGTGGAATTATATTTTCACAAGAATCATTAGACAAAGCCAGAATTGCCACGAATTGTGGTTATGTTTTAAAACTAGGACCTCTTTGTTATCAAGACAAAGAAAAATTTTCGACAGGTCCTTGGTGTAAAGAAAAAGATTGGGTTATCTTTGCCAGATATGCTGGTTCAAGATTACCAATAGAAGGTGGTGAAGTCCGTCTTCTTAACGACGACGAGGTTTTGGGTACAATCAAAGATCCAGAATCTGTGTTGCATTATATATAAACATAGGAGGAAAAAACTATGCCAGACGAACAAGTCAAACAAGATAAAGATGTCCCAATGGTAGACATCGATACTTCAGGTCCAGGTGCTGATGTTGAATTAGAAGATCAGAAACCAGAAACTGAAGTTGAAACTAAAGAAGAACCTAGTTCCTCGACGCCCGCTGAAGAGCCTAAAGAAGAGAAGGTAGAAGCGAGTGACGAGCAGCAGGAAACTAAACAGGAAGAAAAACCTGAAGCCAAGAAAGACGAATTAGAATCTTATTCCAAAGACGTGCAAAGAAGAATTGCTAAATTAACTAAAAAATGGCGAGAAGCGGAAAGACAAAGAGAAGAAGCTTTGACTTATGCTAAATCTGTTTTATCTGAAAAAGAAAAGTTAAATAAACAATTCTCTTCTTTAAAAACGGCTGGAGTTAAAGATCGAGAAGAAAAAATCAAAGCCGGTTTAGATGCAGCTCAAGCTAGACTTTCATCTGCTCGAGAAGCAGGTAACGTTCAAGCCGAAGTTGAAGCACAAAAAGAAATTGCTCGACTTGGTTATGAAGAGGCTAGACTTCAAGAGATGAAGGTAATGGCTGAAACTGAAGCTAAATCGACTAAACCAGATATTAATTTAGCAAGAACAATTACTGCAGAACAGTATACAACTGATCCTAAAGCAGAAGATTGGGCTTCTAAAAATAGATGGTTTGGCACTGATACGGCAATGACGTATACAGCGTTTGATCTACATAAAAAACTAGTGGAAGAAGAAGGTTATGATCCTTCAACTGACGAATATTATGCTGAAATTGATAAGAGAATAAGACTTGAATTTCCGCAGAAATTTGTTAATAATGAAAGCAAGGTAGAAAATTCTACGACCAAACCGACACAAATAGTCGCTTCAGCGAAGCGAAGTGTAAAACCTGGTCGCCGAACCGTGAGACTCACCCCTACTCAGGTTGCTATCGCTAAAAAATTAGGAGTGCCATTAGAAGAATATGCGAAACAATTAAAAATCACGAAGGAGGTTTAAGCATATGAGTGAAGATAAAAATATTAAGACCCCACGTGCGAGCCAGTCTAGAGCTAGAGATACTAGACCAAAGACTTGGACTCCACCATCATCTTTAGATGCACCACCTGCGCCCGACGGATTTAGGCACAGATGGATACGAACTGAAGTTTTAGGTTTCGACGATACCAAAAACATGTCAGGTAAAATGAGATCCGGATGGGAATTGGTTAGAGCCGATGAATATCCAGACTCAGAGTATCCACAACTAAAAGACGGAAAATACGCAGGAGTGATCGGAGTTGGCGGCCTTGTGCTGGCAAGGATACCTGAAGAGATCGCAAAATCTCGAGAAGCGTACTTCAATAGAATGACGCAAGAACGAGATCAAGCAGTAGACAACGATCTTATGAAGGAACAGCACTCAAGTATGCCTATCAATGCCGATAGGCAGAGTCGTGTAACTTTTGGTGGGACTAAAAAGTAATTTTTTAGAGATACCAACAGACGCGATAAAGTAAAAACTAAAACTAAGGAGTAAATAACATGGCTAACAAAGACGCTGCTTTTGGTTTAAAACCAATAGGCAAAGTTGGTCAGAATAAAGACAACCAAGGTTTAAGTGAATACTCTATTGCTGCAAGTACAACTGATGCAATATATCAAAATGACCCTGTCAAAGTAACTGACAACGGTACAATTGATGTAGCAGGAACTACTGGATCAATTTTGGGTTCATTAAACGGTGTGTTTTATACTGACTCATCGACAAGCAAACCGACTTGGGCTAATCACTTAGAAACTTCTAACGCTGCAACAGACATCGTTGGTTTCGTATCTGATGACCCATATGAAAGGTTTGAAATACAATCAGAAGGTACTTTACCTAAAGTAAATATCTTCGCTAACGCAAACACTGTATACACTGCAGGTGATTCAGCAAACTATGTTTCTAAAGTAGAGATTTCTGCTACTACAGGAACAACTGCTGCATCTCAGTTGAGAATTGTTGGAGTTTCTAAAGACCCTGACAACAGTGAGTTATTAAATGCAACAACTTACGCAACAAACGTAAACGTTATTGCTATGATTAATAACCATGCGTTAAAAACTACAACAGGCGTATAATAGAGGAGGATAATTATGGCGATAAGTAGAGGACAATTAGTCAAAGAACTCGAGCCGGGTTTGAACGCTCTATTCGGCTTGGAGTATAAACGATATGAAAATCAGCATGCTGAGATTTTCGACAGCGAAAATTCAGACAGAGCTTTTGAAGAAGAAGTGATGTTATCTGGATTTGCAAATGCACAAGTTAAACCAGAAGGTTCAGGTGTGACATTTGACAACGCTCAAGAAACTTTCACTGCTAGATATACGCACGAGACAATTGCTCTTGCATTCTCAATCACTGAAGAAGCGATTGAAGATAACTTGTATGACAGACTTGCGTCTAGATATACAAAAGCATTAGCAAGATCTATGGCGAACACTAAACAGGTAAAAGCTGCTAACGTATTAAACAATGCGTTTTCAACTTCTTTTGCTGGTGGTGATGGTTCTCCATTATTAGATCAGTCTCACCCAACAATTGCAGGTTCGTTCAGAAACGAATTAGCAACTGCTGCGGATTTAAACGAAACTTCATTAGAACAGTCGTTAATTGATATTGCGGCTTTCACTGATGAAAGAGGTTTAAAAATCGCTGCAAGAGGTATGAAGTTAATCATCCCTTCTGAGTTGCAATTCACTGCTGAAAGACTGATGAAGTCTCAAGGTAGAACTGGAACTGCTGACAACGATATCAACGCAGTAGTATCTATGGGAATGGTTCCACAAGGTTATGTGGTTAACAATTACCTAACTGATACTGACGCGTTCTTTATCAAAACAGATGTACCTAATGGTATGAAAATGTTTGTCAGAAGCCCAATCAAAACTGCAATGGAAGGTGACTTCGACACTGGAAACGTAAGATACAAAGCTAGAGAAAGATACAGCTTCGGCTGGTCTGACCCTAGAGGTATGTTCGGTTCTCCAGGAACTGCGTAATTATTGAATAAATAATTATTTAAGGGGCGCTCTTGTAGCGCCCCTTTTTTTATGATAGAAAGAAAAAACTCATGAAAACATTTCATATTAAAATACGTTCCCGTGGTTATTGCACAGCTTTTAATGTTAATTGTGAAGATAGCGAAGAAGCATTAAATAATGCAATCGTTGACAAACTAGGAAAAAACGATATAGTATGGGATGAAACAGGATTTTACAGTAGAGTAAAAACTTGGATAACCTATGAGGAGGTTAATGATGCAAACACACGTTCAATCCCTTTACAAACAGAAAAGGGGTCTAGAACTAAAGTGGGAGCAGCACTATAACGAAGAGGGTAGATATACTCTTGATATGGTGAGGATTGATAACAAAATTAAAGAAGTTATCAGTCATATTAAGACGGCAGAAGCAAAACAAGCTGCTACTCTTAATAAAATAGAAGATGCTGCACCTGAAGTTTCAGTAGCTACTTAATCAAAACGCTACTACATCGCTGGAATCGACACTCCACTACAAACTCCCTTGCACTCTTCAAAAATCTAATATATAAATAAATCACTATACATAAAATATTCTGCATGGACGCGTATAGTCGACGGCCTAGAGACTATGTAGAATTAACTAGGAGGATATAATCATGGCAAATACTACATTTACAGGACCAGTGGTAGCTCTTAATGGGTTTATTGGTGGACCAAACGTAAACGCAAGTGATACTGATCAGGGTGGAACTAATCCATTTATCGCAGCATCAGGCAATGTAACAACTTTATCTACATCAACTGGAGATAGAACTTTACTTGCAACAGCTAACGAAGGCGTAATCGCTTATGTTAAAAATGGTAATAATGGAACTTCTGTTTCTTGTTATGTTTTTTCAGATGGTGCTCAGTGGTTAAAATTAAATGACCCAACAGCAACCGTTGCGTAATTAATTAAATTGGAGCACCTTCGGGTGCTCCTAACTAAGGAGAAAAATAAAAATGAAATCAGATGTTAAATCGACAAGAAAAGCAGCCGATGGTTTAGTGTTCGCAGGCAGAACAAGATTAAGAGGTTGTATTCTTAGTGCTCCAAATGCAACAGCAGCAGCAACTGCTACTTTGTTAAATGGAACAACAGGAAGTAACTATTTTCAAGTTGATGCCCCTGGCGGAGATGTTTTTGCATTTAATTTACCTGAAGATGGTATTTTATTTGAAAACGGAATTTTTGTAACAGATTTAGTCGGTACAGTAACAGTTGTATACGATAAGTAGGAGGCTAAATGGCTAACACTACTTCGGGCACATATACTTTTGAACAAAATTTTTCCATCGATGAAATAATCGAAGAAGCTTATGAAAGAATTGGCATGCAGGGTAATGCCGGTTACGATATTAAAACTGCTAGACGGTCATTAAATATTTTATTTCAAGAGTGGGCTAATCGAGGATTACATTATTGGGAAGTTGGAAATAATTCTATTACTTTAGTTGATGGTCAAGCAACTTATACTATGTACCGAAATACGGGTGATGGTACTTCTGATGCTACAGCAATTTATGGTGTCGATGATGTCCTAGAAGCATCTTATAGAAATTCATCAAGTGTTGATACACCACTAACAAAAATTAATCGATCTACTTATCAGGGTTTAGCTAATAAAACTTCAGAGGGTACACCTTCACAATATTTTGTGCAAAGATTTATTGATAGAGTTACTATTACTTTATACTTGACACCAGGATCAACTGAAGCAGGAAACACTATTAATTATTACTATGTTAAAAGAATTCAAGATGTAGGTGTTTACACTAATGCTACTGATGTACCTTATCGATTCGTTCCTTGTATGTGTGCTGGTTTAGCTTATTATTTATCAATTAAAAGAGCACCACAAAGAACTCAAGAATTAAAATTATTATATGAAGATGAGTTAAACAGAGCTTTACAAGAAGATGGTTCTTCTTCAAGTTCTTACATAACTCCTAAAACTTATTACCCAGGTACATAATGGCAAATTTTTCAAGAGGTAAGTATGCACAATTTATATCAGATCGTTCTGGTATGGCATTTCCATATAAAGAAATGGTTAAAGAATGGAATGGTGCTAGGGTTCATGTTTCTGAATTTGAACCTAAACAACCACAGTTAGAACCAAAACCTTATGGCGCTGATCCACAAGGTTTAAGTAATGCACGACCTGATCGAACAGAACCTGCTGTTTTAATTTTACTAAATCCTGATCCTTTTCAAACTATTATTTATTCAGGTACAACTTATGTTAATGTTTATTCACCTAATCATAATCGATCTACAGGTGCACAGGTTAGATTTAGGGGTCCATCAAATGCTACCGGTTATAGTGATGTTCCAAGTTTTAATGGCGTGACTGATATTTCAAATGCTTCTGGTTTTTCAATAACGGTAGGTAAAATTGATGCATCAGGAAATGTTGACGACACGACAAATTACTATTATTTTACAAGTACAGATTCTGCAACGACAAGCGGAATTAGTGGAGGAGGAGATAATTGCACAGCAGGACCTGTGACTTTATCATCATAATATGACATACGCAGAATTAGTTACAAAAATTAGAGATTATACTGAAGTTGATTCAAATGTGTTTACAGCAACCATTGTTGATGGTTTTATTTTAGATGCTGAAGAGAGAATATTAAGGGACGTTGATTCTGATAACAATAGAAAATATGCAACTGCTTCTATTGTAAATGGTCAAAGATATGTAAATTTACCTAGTATTGATGATCAATTGTTAGTTATTAGATCAGCACAAATTACAGATTCTAGTGGTGTCGGTTCAGGTACAGATCGATCTTTTATTGAATATCGAGATACTAATTTTATTTCTGAGTATAATCCAACTGAAAGTACAGGGGTGCCTAAATACTATGGATATTGGGATGAAGAGACAATTGTTTTGGCTCCAACACCTAATGCCAATTATACCCTACAGTTAAATTATATCTTGAAACCGACTGGATTATCTAGTAGTAATACAGAAACATACTTAAGTAAACAGTTTCCCAATGGTTTACTTTATGCATGCTTAGTTGAAGCGTATGGGTTTTTAAAAGGACCACCTGATATGATTCAATATTATGAAGGCAAATACCAGCAAGCAGTGCAAGGATTTGCTGTAGAACAAATGGGAAGAAGAAGACGAGATGAGTACACTGATGGTCCTCCTCGTCTACCAAAACAACAGTAAGGAGTTAAAACATGGCAATAACACAAGCAGTTGCAAATTCGTTTAAGAAACAATTGTTAGAAGGTAAACATGATTTCCAAGCTACAAGTGGAAGCGTGTTTAAAATGGCTTTGTATACTTCTGCAGCAACATTAAGTTCAGCGACAACTGTTTATGCTACTACTAACGAAGTAGGAAACACAGGTACTTATGTAACTGGTGGTGGAACTTTAGTTAACATTGATCCATTTGTATCAAGCGGTGTTGCGTGTGTTGACTTTGCTGATTTATCTTTCACAGGCGTTACTCTTACAGCAAGAGGTGCTTTGATTTATAATACATCACAGTCCAATGCAGCAGTATGTGTACTAGATTTTGGAGCAGATAAAACTGCAACATCCGGAACATTCACAATTCAATTTCCAGCAGCAACAACTTCAGCAGCGATTCTTAGAATTGGTAACGCGTAGGAGGTAACTTCCTATGGCGAATACTTGGGGCGAACTTAGTTGGAACGCAGGTAGTTGGGGCGAACAAAACGATGTAACAGTTCAAGTTACAAGCGTTAATGGTAATGATATTCCATGGGGTAAAAGTACTTTTGGTAATTCCACTTTTGGTGGAACAAAAGAATTTGTTCCTATTGCTTTAGCTTCACCAACCATTGATGGAGAAATAAATAGAGGTTGGGGTCGAGCTACATGGGGTAATTTATCTTGGGGAACGTTTTATCTTAATGCTGAAGCCACACCAACAGGAATTCAATTAAATACAGATTTAGGTTCACCAACTA
>Ga0180438_10006556_pt1 | contig 15695 bp, 13 predicted proteins | sample SS_ome_12_FD_132455 | JGI IMG/M metagenome (GOLD analysis project Ga0180438, IMG submission 132455) | Hypersaline lake sediment archaeal communities from the Salton Sea, California, USA - SS_3_D_2 metaG | ecosystem: Environmental > Aquatic > Non-marine Saline and Alkaline > Hypersaline >...
AATTGCTATGGTTGGTATACCCATTGCAAATGCCATAAAATACCATTTTAGCTACATCAATGAACAGGGCGGCATCTATGGAAGAAAAGTTGAGGTGATCTGTGAAGATGGGAAATATGACCCGCCTCAAGCCATTGCCTCTCTAAAAAAGCTTATAGATCGGGATAAGATATTCGCCTGTGCATCGACTTCCGGCACACCCATTACTTCGGCCCTTACTCCTACTGTCACACGGGAAAAGCTGCCATCTATGGCACCCATTCCTTCCTATGGGATTTTTGGTCTTAAGTCGCCACAGTACATTTTTTCGTATGGTCCTTATTATGCGGAGCAGGTAGCGTTCAACATCGAGTACATCCTGTTTACCCTTAAGGCAAAAAATCCTCGAATCGCCTTCTTTTACCAAGACGATGAATTCGGAAAAGATGGATACAGGGGATTTAAGGCGGCAGTAAAAAAGTATAACCTCAATGTTGTCGCCACCGAGAAATATACGAGGTCGGCAATCGATATAAGTTCACAGGTTCTCAATATAAAGCGGGCCAACCCGGATTTCCTCATTATTACGGCTATTCCTTCCCATTCCATCATGCTTTTGAAGGAGGCGAAAAAGCAGGGCTTAAAGGTTCCGGTATTTAGCTGTGCGAATGCGAGGTTGGAAGCAGTGATTAAGGTGGCAGGGGATGCTGCGGAAAACTATTATTGTGCGGAATATATTGCATTGCCGAATGAAACACACATCCCTGGTATGGCAAAATTGATTGAGGTCAGGAATAAGAAAAATCCAAAGTCCAAGGTTCCGCCAAAATATTATATCCTGTCGTATGTGAATGCCTTGATTTTAGACGAAGGCCTGAAAAAGGCCGGGAAAGACCTCACAAGAGAAAAATTACGTGATGCCTTAGAATCCATACAGGGTCTTGACACCATGGGTCTAACAGGCCCTATTTCATTTTCCCCAACAGATCACTGCCCATTGACCTCCATGCGTGTCGTAAAGGCCAATCCTCAAAAGGGATTTTATGATGCAATTACAGATTGGGGAATGCCTAAATTAGATTTAAGAAAGAAGTAACCTGTTGGACTCCCTTCTTTAGGAACCGACCGTTTCCTTCTGAAGGGAGTGACCACCTTTCATCAAAAAATCATCACCATTCTCTATCAAGACAGAGCTGAAGAAGAGGAACGGCATGGACATCGAAGATTTACGTAAAACATTTGTCCCTTTATGGTCGCAAATCGTGACCGTAGGCTCGCTGTAATGTTGTGGGAGACGATATACTCCCATTACCTTTACCGACCACGGGGAAAGGAGGTATAATGATGCCTGAAGTAACTGTCAATGGAGTAAGGCTCTTTTATGAAGAGACAGGGTCCAGTCCAGAGACCCTTGTGTTTTCCCACAGCTATCTTGTGGATAGCACACACTTTGCCCCACAGATAGAGGCTTTAAGCGATCGGTATAGATGCATCGCCTATGACCACCGCGGCCACGGCAGAAGCCAGGCACCGAAGGGTGGCTACGACATGGAAAACCTCTATGCCGATGCTGTTGCCCTTATCGAGGCCCTTCACTGCGCACCCTGCCATTTTGTGGGGCTCTCAACCGGAGGATTTATCGGGGTGCGGATCGGCATTCGGCGGCCAGACCTGCTCAGTTCGCTCATCCTGATGGATACCACGGCAGAAGCGGAACCGACAAAGAATTTTAAGCAATACAAACTGTTAATGTTTATGGTGCGCTGGCTGGGCTGGTGGCCGGTGATCAATAAGGTGATGTCCCTCTTCTTTGCCGAAAAATTCTTAACCGATCCCGGGCGGCAGGATGAAATGAGGCATTGGAAAGAGCTCATTACCTCTGGAAACAAGAAGGCGCTGATTCAATTTGGCATGGGCATTTTTTCAAGGGAAAGCGTTTTTGAAGCGCTTTCCAAAATCACAGTGCCAACCCTGGTGATGGTGGGTGAGAAAGATATGGCCAGACCGCCCTCCGAGGCACAGCGTACTGTAGAGAAAATTCCCGGGGCAAAGCTGGTTATCATTCCAGCAGCGGCGCACTTGTGCACGATCGAGGAGCCTGCTGCGGTAACAGAGGCAATTGAGGAGTTCCTCAGCCCCCGATTAGTAGCTTGATCTGTTCTTTATTTGTTTACCGTAAAATCCTTAAAGGAGGCAGAATTATGAATACAAAACGAAGAATTGCTTCTATCATGCTCTATGTTGTTGCAGGCGTAGCGCTCCTTTTTGGCCTGCTTTATTCATTTTCCCCCACACTTTTGCCGTATCATGAACGAGCCCTGGGCATGACTCATGAGCAACTGCAACCCGAAGTGACAGCGCTTTTTCTTACCATGATGCGGGTGATCGGCGTTAGTTTTTTGTCAATCGGTGTGGCACTGGCCCTGTTGGTCAAAGGACCGTTCGGCAAAGGAGATCGATGGGCATGGTGGATAATTCTGTTCATGGGGCTCATATGTCTCGTTCCCTTGCTTTTCATAACGCTCAATGTTGGTCTGTATTCACCGTGGTGGGTCGTGGCCATTTTGATCATTCTTGAGATTGTGGCATTGACTATTTCAAGGGCACCGAGCACCAGTAAGTAAAAGAGTGGTTGCTCACACAGGGAAACGCACCCCCTCCACAATGAGTTATGTTTACCCCGTGAAATCCTCAAAGGCTATGTAACTGGGGCGTACTTGTCCGCCGGAATTATGGAGGATTTCACTGGGGCGCTTTGCGCCATGCCCTTATACTCCTTGACTTTCATAACCTCCTTTCCTGCACTCCATGTAAAAATGCATGCTTCTTAAAATAGCCCTCAACCGAAGGTACCATGGGCTCAGTAAAAGACCTCAGTTCTCATAAAGAGAGGTGGGGTTTTAAAAATCATATTTTTTATTATTTCTTATGAATACATATTTAAAGGAATTATTGGCAAGCATTTGTCTGGCTACATTAGTCCTTGGTTTTTGTAGTCCCGCATACCCAGATACACAATATGAATCAGTAAACAAGCAAAGAGTTTCATCAAAATCTAATAAAAGCAGGCAAAATGAAAGCAAAAGGAATAATTCTTTTCAATTATTGGCAGATCTTAGTGCTGCAATTGAGGCTGCGGGTGTTAGCGGAGGTGATTATAGTGCCATTATAACAAGGAAACTGCAGTTTGATGCGTTGAAAATGCGGGACTGGTCTCTACAATTTGGTATTCGAGAGCAAAGTATGCTTGATCCTTCACCCAGCCAACTTGATCACGAGTTGGAATATGTAGGAATTGGATATAACATGGTTGATGGTAGGCTCAAATTATTATGGGATCATACATGCCATAACCCAAGCAGGAAATTACCTAAAGAGAAAAGAAACGACATTCATTGGAATGAATTAGGAATTGGATATGAAACACCAGGCATGATGCTTGGCCATAAAAATCATGGAGTCACATTTAATTCTGGTTCAGAGTGGTTACATAATACCAACTGGAGAGCCTCTCTGAGTAAAATCTGGATGAGGACAGAAAACGAATATGAATGGATGTTTAAATTAGGTATACGGGATGATGTTTTCAGAACAGGTAATCAGGTTTTCTACATCCGGGTTAGCCTTAGCTCAATCTATGATGACAGAGGGATTACCATAGATCCTTGTCTTGAGATAGGAGACAGAATCCGTTTAAATGAAAATATTTACGTAATCCCTTTTGTCTCCTATACACATTTTCATGATTGGTATAGTTTAGACAGACGAGAGGATTTCTTTTTTACTGGCCTGTGTTTAGAGATGGGTTTAGGCCAAGAAAGCTTTCCTGGTTTTTCAAATTCAGAGAAGGTAAAGGTTTCATGGGCACCTAAATTCCATATAAACGGAGGGTATGCTACTATCATTGATAATGAAGATTATGGTCATAGCAGTGATTTTGTTGTTGACGTAGAGCTTTTAAAAGTAGACCAGGACAAAACACTTAGTGTAAATACCTATGCAGGAATTCTTACACTTCCTCATGATCTCAATCCTTATGCTGCTATCTATAAGATAGGGCCTTGCCTGGAAATGGGGTTAGATAATTGTGATGTAATGATTTTTCATTCATATTCCTGGCTTTATGGTCTTGAGAATACAGGTGTTGTGAGAAATTATAATCTTCTCGGATTAGAACTAAAAAACACTACTACCTCTCATTGGAATTGGGATGTGAAGATTGGTGTGTATCCATCAACACAAGACTTTGATTACTGGGGTGATTTGTATGGAAGTTTAGGCTATGATTTCTATAAGGAAGGTCTATCCCCGTATATACACTGCTCAGGTCATTATTTACAAGGAAGCGATTCTGTGTTTGGTTACGCAGTTGAAACAGGGGTTAAAATTCCCGGCAAAGCAGGTAGTTGTACTATCTATTTGTGTCTGCAAGATGATTTTGATGTTTTTAGATTTGGAAAAGGAAGGCAAACAGTGCTTGGCATCAAATTTAAATTTTAATGACACTCCCTAATCCTCAGTAAGAGACGGGGGTTTAATTTTACGGAGGTCAGCTTAGAAAAGATTTTAACCGTATAAAGAAAGGCTCAGACATGCGGCGTTGACAAGAACGATATTTGATTGATAAGGAAGAGATAACGCTTCATGATCGAGGCATCAAACATGACACAAACACAAAGAATCGAGTATCGTGCTTTCATTTGTTAAATGAAATCATGTAGTAAAAAAGAGTGGATAATGGGAAAAATTTTAGTTATTTACCATAGAAAAAAACACCTAATCTTTTAATGACAGAGCATCAAATGACTACTTCACATAATGTTGCACAAAAAGAGACGTATCAAAAGGTTACTGAAAATATTGAAACGGTAATGAGAGGTCAATCAGCAGCTATCAGAAAATTGCTGGCTGGTTTTGTAAGCGGAGGCCATGTTCTTTTAGAAGATTATCCTGGAACTGGCAAGACCACCATGGCAAAATCCCTGGCTCTCTCAATTGATGCCACATTTACGCGCATTCAGTTTACACCGGATCTTTTGCCTTCGGATATTCTCGGTGTTTCGATATTTGATCAGAAAGACAAAACCTTCCGCTTCCATAAAGGGCCTGTCTTTACCAATATATTGTTGGCCGATGAAATCAATCGGGCCTCTCCCAGAACGCAATCAGCCCTTCTTGAGGCAATGGCAGAGGGGCAAGTCAGCATTGACGGTAAACTGTATCCGCTCGAAGAACTCTTCTTTGTTATCGCAACCCAAAATCCGGTGGAATCCAGCGGAACGTACCCCCTTCCCGAGGCCCAGATGGACCGTTTCGCACTCCAAACCAGCCTTGGGTATGTACCTCCTGATGAGGAGATAGCCATCCTCACAGACCAGAACAAAGGCCATCCCATCAACGAGATTTTCCCCTGTGTTACCAAGGAACATGTTGTAGCACTGAAACAGAGTCTAAAAGAGGTACGTATCAGTGAAGAATTAAAGCGATACATGGTGAAAATTGTGGGAGCAACACGATCTGCCCAGGGGGTTCAGTTGGGGGCCAGTCCACGGGCCTCCCTCTCCCTTATGAAAACCGCCAAAGCCCTTGCCCTGTTTGATGGATATGAGTTTGTCACTCCAGAGCATATTCAGGAAATCGCTGTGTCGGTAATCGCACACAGGATGGTTATGGATCCCCAGGCACGTTTTTCTGGAAAAACGGCTCAGGGAGTTGTTGAGGATATTTTGAAGACTGTTCCTGTCCCAGTATAGGTCGTGTGGAGGCGCATTGAGCCATCGACTCATATTCTTTGTTCGGCGGTACATGAAATGCTGACCGTTGACATCGTACCATGATGAAACGCTTTATATATCTTAGTTTCCGGTCCTTCTACACCTTCAAGTATTGGATCATGCGACGATTCACCATTGGAGGACTCCTGATTTGTGCCGGGATTGTTGCTTCGGCCGTCGCCGGGCTGGATACGAATCAGACCGTGGCGTATCAGGTATTCACGTTCCTTCTCACCCTCCTTTCTGTTGCAATTGTCTGGGCTTTTTTCTTTCGCGGTCCTTTTATGGGCCATCGAATACTTCCGCGCTTCGGAACAGTGAATGAACCGCTTGAATACCGGCTCATCGTTTCCAATAAAACCAAAAAACAACATAGCGGCCTGTCCATTGCAGAACTAGTAGAAGATCCACGCCCGTCCTTCGAGGAATTTATCCACACGCCGGAACCTGAAGAAAAAACCCGCAATCCCTTTGATCGAACCATAGGATATCATCGGTGGCTGTGGCTTATTTCAAGAAAAGAGTGGCTAATACCGAAAGAGGAACCGTTACCTTCTCTTCCGCCTGCTAGCGAGGTCGAAATACCTATCAGGATCGTGCCGTCACACAGGGGGCATGTGGCCTTTAATGGGTTTCGAATTGCCCGTCCAGACCCTTTTGGCCTGTTCAAATCCTTTGTTACTATTCCATTCCGTCAATCTATCGTAATACTTCCCCATCGGTACCCTTTACCTCCCATTAATCTGCCTGGCTCCAGAAGATATCAACCAGGTGGGGTTACGTTAGCCTCATCAGTGGGAGACTCAGAAGAATTTATCTCCCTCAGAGATTACCGCCCAGGAGATCCATTGCGTCGAATCCACTGGAAGAGTTGGGCCAAGACCGGCAAACCCATCGTCAAAGAATATCAGGATGAATTTTTTGTGCGTCATGCCCTGATCTTAGATACATTTCAGAAAACAGAGCACAGCGAGATTTTTGAAGAAGCCGTGAGCGTTGCAGCCTCCTTTGTATGCTCTATCCAGACACAAGAGTCCTTGTTAGACCTCATGTTTGTAGGAACAGAGGCGTATTGTTTTACCTCGGGCAGGGGCCTCTCCCACACGGATAATATCCTGGAAATACTCGCCTCTGTCAAGGCATGTACGAACAAACCGTTCAGCGAATTGCCTCCCGTGGTTATTGAGCGTGCCTCCCTGTTAAGTGGCTGCATCTGTGTTCTGATCTCATGGGATGAGGAAAGGAAAAAATTTATCGACCTTCTTGCCGAACTCGGAGTACCTGTACTGGTTTTGGTTATTACGGATGCTCAAAGCCCCCATTCCCTCGATCCGAATTCCATGAGGGGTACGGTTGCAAACCTCCACATGCTCCGCGTGGGTAAAATCAAGGAAGGATTGGCCGAATTATGAAAACACCACCCCTTCTTCTCGGTGCATCCCTCATGTTTTGGGGCTGGCAGACCGGGCTTTTGCCCCTGGCAGCGATCATGGCCGTTGTCCTTGAAGGATCACGCCTCATCAAATCAAGGTTGGATTTGTCTCCTTCTGATTTCCATCGAATCTCAGATGTGTGCACGCTCATCCTGCTGGGAATGTTTGCCTATGTGTATGCCTCGAACAGATCGACACACGCCATAGTGATCATATTCCAATGGCTCCCTATGGCCTGTATTCCTCTTGTGGCTGCCCAGGTGTACAGTACAAGTGACAGGATCGCTATCAGTGCGCTTTTTTTGATCTTTCGAAGGAAGCAAGAAAAAAAAGATGAAAAGAAACAACCCGCAGCCATTAATTTCACCTACCCCTATTTTGCTCTCTGTATTCTCTCTGCTAGCGCAGCGAATGTGAGGGCTCCCTGGTTTTATGTGGGGCTTTTTTGCCTTTCTGCCTGGGCGCTCTGGTCCATACGATCACAGAGGGTTTCACCGATCCTCTGGGTCATGCTCCTGGTTTTGACCGGCATGATAGGGTATGTCAGCCACATTGGCCTCCACAGTCTACAACTCACACTGGAGGAAAAGACGTTGCATTGGTTTACCGGTTTTATGCGAAAGGACACAGATCCCTATCGAACCACAACTGCCATTGGAGACATGGGGCCCTTGAAACTATCGAGGCGCATTGTATGCAGGGTGAAGACAGACTCTAAACATACGCGCCCGCTCCTTCTGAGCGAAGCACAGTATAGCATCTATAAATCATCCGTGTGGTTTGCATCACACGCTCATTTCAAGGCTGTGCAGCCAGAAAGAGATAGAACAACCTGGAATCTTATGCCCCGCCCGAATACCAGCACCGGCATCACAGTCTCTGAGCGTCTCAGGGGAGGAAAAGGCGTGTTAAAACTGCCCACTGGTGCCTTTACCATAACACAGTTGCCTGTCATAAGGATGCGCAGGAATCGGTTTGGATCCGTGAAGGTAGAAGAAGGACCTGGCCTGATTACATATCACGTGCGCTTTAATCCCGCTGCTTCCCTTGCCAGCCCGCCAAATGAAGACGACCTGCGTGTTCCTGAACAAGAAAAACCCGCCATATTCAAAATTATTCGAGATCTCGATCTTGCATCAAAGCCCCTGCCAGAGATTTTAACAACAGTGACTGCCTTTTTCCACCAAGGCTTTACCTATTCTTTAGCGTCGAGCCCTCGAGACTCTCGTCCCACCCTGGCGGATTTTTTGCTCCGCTCCAGGTCAGGGCACTGCGAATATTTTGCTACTGCCACGATTCTCCTTCTGCGTGCGGCAGGTATTCCTGCGCGCTATACCACCGGGTATTCGCCTCAAGGATTGAGCGGCTCAAACAATTGGTGTAATGTTCGAGCACGGCATGCCCATGCATGGACTTCTGTGTATAGCAACGGAGCGTGGCACAATGTTGATACCACTCCCCCCTCGTGGCGCACCATTGAGGAAGACGCTGCATCCATAGTGGAGCCCCTGTACGATCTTGTCTCCTGGCTTGCATTCAAATTCTCACAATTTCGCTGGCACGAACGGAAGGGGGGCATAACAAAGCATATCGGGTGGCTTCTTATCCCATTACTGCTCCTGTTGGCACGAAGGCTGTATTCACGGAAACGTGTGAGGCACGTTAAAGAAGCGCACACAAAAAAAAGCAGGGTTGCAATCAAACCCGGAGAAGATTCTCAATTCTATTTGATTCAACAAAGATTAATCGATTTGGGATATGTGCATTATCCATGGGAACCTCTATCAAGCTGGATTCAACGGATAGCAGATGCGCAACCCTCCCCTGTTTCAACCGAGTCTCTACATTCGATACTGGCGCTCCATTACCGCTACCGTTTCGATCCCGAGGGAATCACTCATGCTGAAAAAGAGGCATTAACGTCACGCGTGCACATATGGTTAGAACAACATGCGGACGTAAAAAACCCAAAATCCCCTCCCCTTCTTTCCTCGCTCTGAGCTAAGCCATATAATGGCTTTCTTTCCTTGACAAACCCCACCCACAGGCGTAAGGTTGCCGCAATATAATTTAGGCCCTCAAGGCGAGGAGGGAGTTTGATCTGCACTTCCAACATGAGATTTTTCTAAAAGCTCCATTAATTCCGAATTAGTGGAGCTTTTTTATGGCTATTTTGTGGAATGACACGTGGTAGTAACAAAGAAAAACAGAACATGAGTCAAACGGAAACCGGACCTGCTGATTAACAGTAGTAAGTGGAGCTAAAAAGACATGGGCGACTATGCTACCTCTATTCCAGTAGAAAGGATTGAGAAATCAATTTTTCTCATTCGCGGACATAAGATTTTGTTGGATTCAGATTTAGCAGATCTATACGATGTGGAAACGAAGTACCTTATTCAGGCCGTGAAGCGGAATATCGAACGATTCCCCCCAGACTGCATGTTTCAGCTTACACAAGATGAACTTGCTTCTTTGAGGTCACAAATTGTGACCTCAAAAGGAAGAGGTGGGCGTCGACATCTTCCTTATGTCTTCACCGAGCAAGGCGTTGCAATACTCTCAAGCGTTCTTCGAAGCAAAAGGGCCATCCAGGTAAATATTGCTATCATGCGAGTTTTTGTGAGGCTTCGGGAATTGATGTTATCACATCGAGAGCTCGCACACAGACTTGCTGAGCTTGAGCACCACATAAAATATCACGATAACCAGATTCAGTCGATATTTGATGCTATACATTGGCTCGTTTCAGTGCCTGTAAAACCGAAGAAAAAGATCGGTTTTGAGGTCAAGGAACCAGGGGCTTCTTGTGGCAAGAGGATCAAGGGGAAATCGTGAAGCTGAAATAATGAACACCAGTATTGATTGTGAGTTAGGGGTTGAATCGTGAGCTGGAGGAAGATCAGGGCAAGTCTGATATAAGTCAAACAGAGGCTTGGCCCCTGATCCACGATTGTCCTTAAGGAAAGTCTAGAACAGAACTTCGCATCTCATTTTTCTTTTCTTTATTTCGCTTAAAAGCCTTTCACTGTATTCATAGAAGAACCTATCTGTCGCTTCCTCATGTAAACCAACCTGTCTATAAAATCCCTTTATTGAGGATACATAGTTCATTCTATCAATAAGAACTTTATCAACCTTTCCATCGAGGTCCTCGATAAGCTTTTCAGGGTTGCCTGGCAGAAGTGGTCCGACAAAGGCAAACGTTTGTATCCCCAAGGAATGAATTCTCTCCAACGCGCTTAACCTCTCTTTCACGGTGGTTGCCCCGGGCTCAAACAGTTTTGCCACCTGCTCATCATCTGTAGTTATGGTAAACCCTACCTCAATTTCCTCAAATTCCTGGAATAGATCCAGATCCCGGAGAATAAGGTTTGATTTTGTCTGGATATTGACAGGATACTGCTTTTTTACCAGCTCTTGTAAACAACGCCGTGTCAATTCATACTCCGTTTCCAGTGGCTGATAAGGATCACACACAGAGGAAATCCAAACAGTCCCCTTTTTTGCCTTATCCAATTGCTTTTTTAAAACATCCGGGGCATTGATTTTAGGGTCGACAAATTCTCCCCATGCCTCTGTATGTCCGGAATATCGTCTCATAAATAAACGGGCATAGCAATATCTGCAATTGATCTCACAACCGGTGTAGGGATTGAGGCAGTAGTCAAAAATTTTCGATCTATTAAGAACGCTTTTCGCCATGATTTCTCTAACCGTCACCATGGTATGTAACCTTCGGTAATGCTAACAATTGAATTGGTTCTTTTCTTGTGCATCATTTTTGTACTGTACCGGACCGGATTAATGAAACAAATGTGCCTGGGTCTCTCAAACAAAATAATGGTATGATTATCGGTACAATATTTCAATAAAATTACGTTGATACCGGCTATGGATTTTTGGCACGTACTATCGGATATTCAGTGCGAAACCGTGACCACACTATCTTACGGATTTTTTCCTACTGCTTTTATAACCGGAAAATGTTACTCATGAGTTCCATCTAAGAACAGGTGCATAGTACACCGAATTTCAAAAACGTAAACTATTGTAAACAATTGAAGGAGGAACTCTCATGGATAGAGAACTAAAGGAAAAATTCAATGAACTATGGAAAACATATTTTGACGGATCGGAGCTTCCGATTGCGTTTTATTATGCTGATCAAGAAGATTCCGCTGAATTGGTTAGTCCGCCGTCAGGACATCAGTGCTTCATTGGTGTACTATCCAGGGTGCGAAAGGGAGTTCCCCTTTGTTTTGATGTAAGTTCAATGGGTTGTGGCGGTGGCAAGAGATACCTCGGATTTGGCGAAGAAATTATGCCAGACTTCGAATACTTCCTCTCCTGCGGTATCCCTGGCAAAGTAGAAGGCGAACGGTATAAAAAGTCGCCCGAAATGGTCAAAGAAATCATGAAACGGATGCCGGAGTTTAAGGCTCCTGCCAGGTATATTGTTTTCAAAAGATGGGACAGGCTTGAGACGTCCGATAATCCTGAGGTTGTTATCTTCTTTGGGCAGGCTGATGTATTATCCGGTCTTTTTACGCTCGCAAACTTTGATGAGATTGAGCCGAACGGAGTTATCGCCCCATTCTGTTCTGGCTGCGCTTCCATTGTATACTATCCGTATCTTGAAAAGGACTCTGAACGCCCACGAGGTGTTCTTGGGATGTTTGATGTCTCAGCTCGACCATACGTTCCCAAGGATACACTCACCTTTTCGCTCCCGATACATAAGTTTGAAAGAATGGTTGAAAATATGAATGAGAGTTTTCTTATAACCCAATCCTGGCAGAAAGTGAGCAAGAGAATACATCCCCGTTAATGGTACGGAAAATCAAACGGGATGGAAGCCTCACTGTAAAATTGCACAAACAGTGGGGTAAGGTCAGATATGAAACGTTGTGAAAAATGCAGTTTTAGGGCTCGATACGATAGAAACCCCCCAATCAATTTTTTAGTCGAATATGGAATATGCAAAATAACCTTGTATTTTTAAATTATTTTCGTCGTTCTTGCCTTGTAAATTAAAATTATCACCCCTGTTGGGTACTATCTCTGAAAATTATTCATCTTCCCCTCCTCTGCGCTATCCCCCTCCCCTTCTTTACTCGCTATGCTTGCCCCGTGAAATTGAAAAGCAAAGGTTCAAAAACGAACCTATTTCACTGGGGTTTACCCCGCGTGTCGAAGCAAAGCGAAGATACCGCATGCGGTGCCCTGTTGAACCGGCTTCACCCCGCCTCATACCTCCAGCAAAGCGTTCCTGAGGAGAAACGTTCCTTTTGCCTAACGCCGCTCATCAGAGTGTTATCCCTTGACATATTAAGCAGATAAGCGTAGGTTAACACCATCGTTTATAAGCCATTTTAGGAGGAATTTTCCTGCCCCGCCTGCCCCGTAGGTAGGAACTATCGTACTGGGGTGGAATGAAATTCTTTCTCATTTGTTAAAGTTATAGAGTTTTAACCATGACAGAAAAAATGCATATCGAACTCCCCAAGGAAAGAATAGAAGAATTCTGTAAGAAGCACCATATTCGGAAATTGTCTCTTTTCGGTTCTGCTCTTCGGGATGACTTTACTCCTGAAAGCGACCTGGATATACTTGTAGAGTTTGATCCAGCTCATATACCCGGGCTTATACGATTGGCCGGCATGGAAATCGAGTTGACTGAAATCCTCGGGCGGAAAGTGGATATGAGAACGCCACAAGACCTTAGCCGCTATTTCAGAGATGAAGTCCTTAACTCATCTAAGGTGCAATATGCGGAAGGATGATTCGATACGCCTGCATCATATGCTGGATGCCGCTAAAGAAGCAGAATCATTCTCTCAAGATAAAACAAGAAACTCCCTTGATACAGATCGAGAACTGGTACTTGCTCTTGTTAAATGCATTGAAATTATAGGAGAGGCAGCCACCAAGATATCAAACGAATCCCGTGAAGCCTTACCGCAAATACCCTGGTTAAATATCATCGGTATGAGAAACCGGCTTATTCATGCCTATTTCGACATCAATCTTGATATCTTATGGAAGACTGTAATCGAAGATCTGCCACCCTTGATTTCCAAGCTTGAAGAAATCATAGCGGCGTAAACTGGCATAGTAAAGCAGAGATTGCTTTGCATATCCCATCAGATATCAGATCTTTGCTGCCCGCATTTGCGGGCATGCTGGCTTTCTTTCCTTGACAAACCTCACCACAGTCGTAAGCTTGCCACAACATAATTTAGGCCCTTTAAGGAGGGTGCTTTGTGCTACTGTTCTAAAAAAAGTTTTTCCATAAAGCTCCACCAACGCAGTGTTAGTGGAGCTTTTTTATGACTATTTAATGTGCCGTAAGAAACATTCTGCTGAAAGATACAATTTAAACCTGAACTCTGTAGAGATCAGAAATTGTGACACCCACAGAATTCAATAAACAGAAAAATATATATGACTGAAAAAGCGGTTATCCTGGTTGAGCAAACTGAAAGCATTATCCTCCTCATACGCGCACATAAGGTGATTTTGGATGCTGATCTGGCAAGAATCTACAGTGTCGAGGTTAGGCGACTAAACGAACAGGTCAAGCGAAACGCTGACCGTTTCCCGGATGATTTCATGTTTCAGCTTACTCTGGCCGAATGGGAGAAACTTCGACGTTTAAGATCGCAAAATGCGACCTTAAAGCGCGGACAGCATCGTAAATACCCTCCTTATGCATTCACCGAGCACGGGGCGCTAATGGCAGCAAACATTCTCAAGAGCAAGACGGCGGTGTCCATGAGCATGTATGTCGTCCGTGCCTTTATACGAATGCGAGAGGAGCTCACGTCGCGGCGCGATCTTGTGGAGCGTCTCGATCAGATTGAGAAAATTCTCCTCGTTCACGATGGCCAGTTGAAGGAATTGTTTGAGAAAATACGCCCGCTTCTCCTGCCTCCACCTGAAAAACCAAGGAAAAAGATTTCCCCCGTTAAACGTATATCCCTACCATCAGCGACACTATATTATAAGGATGGAGCAACAACTTTGGAAACACCTCATGTTGGCATGCCATTTAACTGGGGTGGGCTTTGAGGTCAAGGAGCCCAAGGCTCGGTATGGTAAGACAGGTAAAAAGAATCAAACGAAGATTTGATCCGTTGGCTACATCAATATTGATGTTGACTTCCCATGGAATTTACTATAGAATTTTATGAAACAAGTACGGGCAGATGTCCTGTCCATGAGTTTCTTAACGAGCTAAAGAAATCCAATCCTTATGATTTTGCAGCGGTCCTGGCAGGCCTTGCAAAACTCAAAAACAGGGAATATCATCGGCCACCCCTTTCGAAGCCTATAGGAGACGATCTTTTTGAGTTACGACACGTGGGCAAACTGAGTACCAGGGTATTGTATTTCTTTATAAAAGGCCAACGAATCATCCTTGTTCATGGCATCAGGAAAAAGACGAGAGTGCTCCTTGCACGGGATCGACAGGTTGCCCTGGAAAGAAAGAGTGATTGGCTTACGAGGAATCTCACATGAGTAAACAAACAAACTTTGATCGATATCTTGATGAACAGTTGAAGGACCCGACCTTTGCAGCACGGTTTAAAGAGGCTGGTGAGGCCTGGGACGTGGCTGTGCAGCTTGCTGCACTGCGTAAGGAATCCGGTTTGTCTCAAAAAGAACTTGCTCAACGCGCGGGAACTTCTCAGCAGCAGATAAGCCGCTTGGAGTCTCCGGGATATGAAGGGCATTCTCTGAGCATGCTCCGTAGAGTGGCTGAAGTGCTAGGAGGCTCGGTACGAGTCCAAATTCGACGGGAAAGAGGTAAGAGAAAGCCCGCTGTGGCCGAAAGAGAGGTAGCCTACAAACACAAACGCTGACGATTGAATCCGTAACACGGATACAAAAACGGAGAGCAGGTCCAAAACCCTGAACTATGAACTCGGAACCTTTTGCTTCTAATCCGGAATTGAAGTCGACGATGGGCAACAAAAGGCAAGTGAACATGAGATCCATATGACGTTTGGGGAACGCAGAAGGTGGAGCTTTTTTACGTCTATTTGTGTGGAGCCCCACGGGAAATCCCGTGACGCCACTTGGTTCCGCAGATTCGCTTCGCGAACTGCCGGACTTAGTCCATCGATTCATAAATTCGATAACGAATTTATTTAGACTTCGGCTGAGCGACTCGACTTGAGCTCGTCGACATGTCTCAGTCGAAGCCCTCAGGACTTAGTGGTACGACATCCCGCCCGCCTCGCCTGAGTCCCGCAGAGCGGGACGATGGCGGGCAGGCCCGGCCATAATCCCGACCACAATCCCGACCACAAAAAGTCGGGACGGGATTAAAGCCGTGTCTTTCTGCAGTCGGGATAAATGACAGGTGGTGGTAAGCAACAAAAACAGGGCATGAGTCAAAAAAAGACTTTATAATGTTGTTTAATTATTTGATGTGTCCCTATAATATCTATATAATACTTATGAATTCACTAAAGAATAAACTGAATGTAAATATGTAACA
>Ga0180438_10006559_pt1 | contig 15691 bp, 17 predicted proteins | sample SS_ome_12_FD_132455 | JGI IMG/M metagenome (GOLD analysis project Ga0180438, IMG submission 132455) | Hypersaline lake sediment archaeal communities from the Salton Sea, California, USA - SS_3_D_2 metaG | ecosystem: Environmental > Aquatic > Non-marine Saline and Alkaline > Hypersaline >...
GAACTTGGCCAAACTCGTCGACGAGGGGGAGAGGTACGGCATCCCGGTAATGGCGGTTACCGCTGTAGGCAGAGAGCTGAAGAAGCGCGACGCCCGCTACCTTTCTCTCTCCAGCCGCATCGCCGCCGAGCTGGGCGCTCGGATAGTAAAGACCTACTACTGCGAAAGGTTCGAAAGGGTTACTCGAGGCTGTCCCGTTCCAGTAGTCATTGCCGGTGGCCCCAAAGTGCCTTCAGGATTCGAAGTGCTGCAATTTGTTTATGACGGCATCCAGAAAGGCGCCATAGGTGTGAATCTGGGCAGAAACATCTGGCAGAACGATCACCCCGTAGCCATGATAAAAGCCCTGCGTGCAGTCATCCATGAGAATGCTACTCCCGAGCAGGCGCAGGAACTATACGACAGCGTGAAGGCCGGCGAGGCCTAGAAGGAATCTGTAAACCAGGACTTGATTTCGGTCCTACCAGCTTAGCAGCGCGTTTGTATCCCCTTCCTGCGGGCTTTGCTAGGAAACTACCATGCGAGTAGCCATGTACTATAGCAACCGGGATGTCCGGCTGGAGGAGACGCCCATGCCGCAGATCGGCCCCGGCGAGGTGCTGATGCGGGTCGAAGCCAGCGGCATCTGCGGCACCGATCTACTCGAATGGTACCGCCTGCACAAGGCGCCTCTGGTCCTGGGTCACGAAGTTGCCGGAGCCATTGAGGCGGTTGGCAAGGGGGTAGCAGACCACAAAACAGGTGAGCGTATTTGCGCTGCCCATCATGTCCCGTGCAACACGTGTCACCACTGCCTCAGCGGACACCACACCATTTGTGATACCCTGCGCCGAACGAACTTCGATCCCGGTGGCTTTGCCGAATACTTACGACTCCCGCGCATCAATGTCGAGCAGGGCATATTCACCTTGCCCGACGAAGTCTCTTTTGAAGAGGCGAGCTTCGTTGAGCCGCTGGCCTGCGTCCTCCGCGGCCAAAGACTGGCCCATCTCCAGCCGGGTCAAAGTGTCCTGATTATCGGCAGTGGCGTGGCAGGATTGCTCCATATACAACTGGCCAGGACTTCAGGTGCCGCTTACATTGTGGCCACGGACGTCGTTGATTACCGCCTTGAAGCGGCCCGACAATTCGGGGCCGACGTTGCCGTTCATGCTGACGATTATAGCCCCACCCATATGCGCCAGACAGCCGATGGACGTCTGGCCGACCTCGTAGTGATATGCAACGGGGCAACGTCGGCCATAACCCAGGGATTGGGCTCGGTGGAGCGGGGAGGCACTGTCCTCTTTTTTGCCTCCACAGAGCCGGGCGTTACGTTTCCCTTATCGGTGAACGACCTGTTCTGGCGCAACGAGATAACGCTCACCAGCTCCTATGCCGGCAGCCCTGCCGACTATGCCGCAGCGCTGGAACTGATACGAACCGGCAAAATACGCGTGCGGGATATGATCACCCATCGACTGGGGCTGGCCGAAGCCGGCCTGGGATTCCAGCTTGTGGCCCGGGCTCAGGACTCTCTGAAAGTAATCATTGAGCCTCAGAAGTAGATCGTGGCCGCCTCCTGCATAATGTACCACATCGAGTAACAGCAAGCATTTTGCTTCATCAAGCGTGACTAATGCCTTGCTGTGGGAAAATCATTGCTCCTTTTGCCCGGAGTGAGCCAGTTTCTCCACGATCCTTTTACAGAGTACAGACATACCTATTTTCTATTTCTAATAGCTTCCAATTTAGCCTTAGCCTCGGTGACTGCGGCGTGGAAGTTGTTCAGCTTGTCACATGGATACTCTACACAGTAAGCACAGTTTAATACTTTTCTATCGGAGCCACATTTTCTTATATCGCACATGCTGCAATAGCCAAACTGTACCTCGCCGACCGCTAGACAACCATTGCAGTTGATGTCTTCAGTCTTGAAGTTATGTTGAAATTGTTTACTCCATTCCTCGGCAACCTTAGTCCTGGCCTGATTATCGTTCTTTTGGGTTGCTATATATGCCGGGCATTCATTACAAACGAGACCACAATAAGCTACTATTTCCCGCATATTGCCTCCCTCTTTGATACCACTGCTACGAATGGTACTCAGGCATCTGTCTTCTGGCAGTTGGTCAACCAGTCGCAATTATACGTGACCACCCCCCAATGGCGCAATTCGGTGATATGTTTCAACAGGGAACCGCCGAACTAACCTAGTTCCCGGGGAGATTGAGAAGAGACTAATCCAGGCCACTTCCACTTGTTATTGCGAGAAACGGTGGTGACGACGCTATCTCTCAGTAGAATTCCCGAAACTCCGTTTTGACCTCAAGGAGTATCACCAACGCCGTAACCGGTTTCGTCTGCACTCTGAACGGTGGTCGGGAAAATACGCAGAGTCTAAACACTAACGCCAGGGCAGAGTATTCAATTATTGGGACAAAAGTCACATACAGCAATGCCATCGGGTTATATCATTGAATGTGCAGGTAATCAGAGTTAGGGAGGTACGAAAATGAGGAAAGCGATAACCCGCAGGCCCGTCTTGTTTATTGCGCTCGCCGTGATGCTGGTGGCCATAGTTGCGTTTGGGATAGGCAATACTTGTTGCCAACCGGAGGGGCTGGCCCCTGTCGAGGTGAGAGAATATGAAGGAGTAGACCTCTCATCAATAAATGACTTTAGGGAAAACTCCATAAAAGGTCCGCAGGAAGTAGACGTAGAGACTTATACGCTAGAAATTACCGGCCTAGTAACGAATCCGACGGAGTATACTTACGATGAAGTTCTGAACAGGTATCAGCACTACGAGAAAGTCGTAACGCTGGACTGCGTCGAAGGATGGAGCGTGACCATCCTGTGGGAGGGCGTACTGGTCGGGGAGTTGATGGCGGAAGCGGAGCCCCTGGCGAATGCCGAGGTGGTCATATTCCACGCCTACGATGGGTACACGACTTCTCTACCTGTCAAGTACGTAATGGACAACGACATACTGATGGCATACAAGATGAATGATGTTGTCCTGCCGCCCAAAAGAGGGTTCCCATTCCAACTGGTAGCCGAAAGCAAATGGGGCTACAAGTGGATCAAGTGGATAACAGAAATCGAACTGTCTGACGATGCCAGTTACAGGGGCTACTGGGAAAGTCGAGGATACTCGAACAGTGCAGACCTAGATGAAAGCTTCTTCGGAGACTGAAGTCCATGACCAAGCAGCAACTCATCGGGAGGACAGTACACTGGCTGTTAACGGCCCTGGTAATCGTCTATCTTATCACCGGATTCGGCATTACCGAGTTCAGAATTGTTGAACCGCTGACATTTGGACTATTGACCAAGAGTCTGGCTCAGAGAATCCATATAAGCCTGGAAATTCCGTTCATAGTCCTGTTGGTCCTGCATATCTGGCTTCTGCCGCTGGTGAGGCGTTTCAAATTGAAGCACTAGCCGTCCGGGGGATTACCACGAGACCCTACATAACGGGAGCATCTTGTTCCTGTCCCTATTATGGTAACATACCGGCAAATGATACCATCAAGTCAACGGCAAAGGAGGATGTTGTGCTATGGAGAATGACCTTGAGGCAAAACGCCGGACCGGCGAACCGCGAATCTTGATAGTGGGTGGAGTGGCCGGCGGGGCATCTTGCGCGGCGCGGGCGCGCAGGATGTCGGAAAAGGCGGAAATCACCATATTCGAACGCGGTCCCTATGTCTCCTTCGCCAACTGTGGGTTACCCTATTATGTTGGCGACGTCATAACTGATGAGAAGGATCTCCTCATTGCCACGCCGGAGTTGTTCAAGACGAGATTCAATATCGAAGTGAGAGTGCGGAGCGAAGTCCGGTCAATCGATAGACAGAAGCATGAAATCGAGGTAAGGAATGTTGAAACCGGCCAGGTATATCGGGAGAAATATGATGCCCTGGTGCTTGCGCCTGGAGCAGCGCCGATCAGGCCTCCCCTTCACGGCATCGACCTACCCGGTATATACAGTCTGCGTACAATCCCCGATAGCCGTCAGATAAGGGAACAAATTGCCCGGAGGAATGCAAAGCGGGCGGTGGTGGTAGGTGGGGGCTTCATCGGGCTGGAGACGACCGAGAACCTGGTCAGGCGCGGCATCTCCGTCACCATAGTCGAGATGCTTCCGCAGGTTATGCCGCCCATCGATCCGGAGATGGCAGTGCCGATACAGGAACATCTGGCTGCAAACGGTGTTACCCTCCGTTTGGGCGACGCCGTGGCTGGATTCGAGCAAGCTCCCGGGCAAAACACGATTTCGGTGATTACCAGATCGGGAGGCAGATATGTCTGCGACATGGTCCTGCTCGCCATAGGTGTCCGCCCGGAGATTACGCTTGCAGGGGAGGCTGGTCTGGAGATAGGAGAACTGGGCGGCATTCGCGTCGATGATCAAATGCGCACAAGCGACCAGCGCATATGGGCAGTCGGCGATGCGGTGGAGGTAAAGGATTTCGTGAGCGGCCAGTGGAGTCTACTACCACTGGCGGGGGTTGCCAATCGCCAGGGGCGGATTGCGGCAGACGTTATTTTAGGCCGTAAGGCCGGGTTTCGGGGCGTTCAGGGCACCATGGTGTGTAAAGTCTTTGACGTTACCGTTGCGGCCACCGGGATGAGTGAGAAAAGCCTGGATCGCCGCAAACTCACCGACCGGGAACAGCACTACCAGAAGATCTATCTACACCCGGGCCATCATGTCGGTTACTACCCCGGAGCAAAGCCCATCACCATGAAGCTGGTCTTCTCAACCAGAGACGGAAGAGTACTGGGTGCGCAGGCCGTTGGCGAAGAGGGAGTTGAGAAACGCATAGACGTGATTGCAGTGGGCATACAGAAAGGGGCGACTGTTTTCGACATGGAGGAAGCCGAGCTCTGCTATGCACCCCAGTTCGGCGCTGCTAAGGACCCAATCAATATTGCCGGCATGATCGCTGCCAACGCTCTACGGGGTGATGCCCCGGTGGCACACTGGGAAGATGTGAGACCTTCACAATCGTACGTTCTTGATGTTCGCGAACCGCGCGAGTTCGAGCTTGGTCACGTAGAGGGAGCCACCAATATCCCGCTTCATTCGCTCCGGGACAGTATGAGTGGGCTGCCGCGTGACAGAGAAATACTGGCCTACTGCGCGGTGGGGCAGAGGTCGTACTATGCATCGCGTGCTCTACGCCTCAACGGATTCCCGGCCAAGAACATCTCGGGAGGAATGAAGACTTACCACGCGCAGGTTAGCGAATCAACTGAAAAAGAATCCGAAGACACACTGCCATCCGAGTAGGGGGAGTATGCGGGTACCTTACCTGACCTCAAACAGTTGCGCTGATCAAGTCGCACAGAATACGGGGTCAGATAATGGAGCGGTGGTTGCTGGCCCACGGCAGGCTACCGCCTTCTAAGAGTAGGGGCCCTCGAAAATCTGGGTTATGTATACGTACGTGAAGTCTCCCTCGTCTGAAAATGAGACTCCCACGCCTGTCGTAGTGAAACTGGGTTCCAGTATGTTTTCCCTGTGTCCGAGACTATCCATCCAGCCTGAGACTGCCCACTCGCACACTTCCTGCAGACTGAGATAAGGACCTGGAATGTATTCTCTGGTTGGAATCTTCGCCAGATTTTCTCCCCGCATGGTGCCGGGCGACATGTTATAGCTGAGAGGTCTCTCCCCCTCATATCGTTCATGGCCGAAGAAATCGTTCTCTACCATGCTGGTGCTGTGCTCCCTGGCCAAGCTGGTCAGGAGAGCGTCTTCGGTAAGGCTGGTCAGGTCAGACTGCTCTCTTTCGTCATTGACCAGCACAATTATCAGTTGCTCGACGTCTTCCTCGGTATAGTTTATGCCAAGAGGACCTTCCGGGTCCTCCGAGAAGTTAGCCTGTATCGAGTAGCTGTCATCCGTAGTGATCGTAGTGAAGGCAGCGTTCGCATTGGCAATGGTGTCCACATCGCCGGTCCAGTTGACAAACTGATAGCCCAAGTCGGGCTCGGCGAAAAGATTCACCGCTTGACCCTCAGGACAAGTGAAGGATCCTTCACCAGGCGTGGTTACCGAACCACCTGTGCCACTGAGGATAGTGAGGGTGCAGGATTCTTCATAACCACCACCGCCAGCAACAGTGCAGCCCGCCAGTGCCACGACCAGCGCTGCCACAACCAGGGAACTGCCGATTCTTCTCACGTGCGTTCCTTTCGTGGCGTCATTGTATCAGCGCCGGACGAAGCGTCAATCACCCTTGTGACCTAGTACGGATATACTGGTAATAGGGGAGTAATCAAAGGAGGTAACAGATCTTGAATTCGTTACGCAAGTAGATATAATCTATCCGAAAAGCACTGCTAAGGCGTGTGGCTGTATGAGTCAATTTCAAATGGATAGGGATATAGTAAGAAGCCGCCTGTTGAAATATACAAGGAAGGCGTTCCGGATGCTTCCGAAATTGGACAGGCCGCGAATTCTGGATATAGGATGCGGTTCCGGGGTCCCCACTATGGAATTGGCCAGATTAGGACAGGGAGAAGTAATAGGAATCGATATAGATCAAACAGCCCTGGACAAGCTTGCCAGGAAGATCAGAGACGCCGTACTTTCTAATCGGGTTCAGGCGGTGAGCCTCTCCGTATTGGACATGGTTTTCCCCGATGAGAGCTTCGATATCATATGGTCCGAGGGATCCATATTTGCCATCGGTTTCAAGAGAGGGATCCAGGAATGGAGGCGGTTCCTTAAGCCAAATGGATTTATGGTGATTCATGACGAGAAAGGAAACGTCGAAGAGAAATTGGAGCAAATCTCCGAATGCGGCTATAGGCTACTCGGCTACTTCATATTGAACGAAGAAACCTGGTGGACGGAGTACTTCGCTCCTCTCGAGAAGATGATTGCTGAATCTCAAGCAGACTATACCGATGACCCGCACGCTCTTGAAGAGCTTGCCCAGGCCCAAAGGGAGCTGGAGATGTTCAAGAGTAATCCAGAGCGCAATAGTTCTGTTTGCTTCGTTATGCAGAAGAACTGACACGAGGTGATGGGGATATCCGGTCACCGCCACGGCCTGCCCCTCACTTAGCAGGGACAGCATATTTGGGCTGGCAAAGACAGGCTCTCCCCTTCCTCCCCCAGGAGATCCAGAGGTACTGGTTTTCGTTGCCCGTTTACCCCCCAAAAGTAATAGAAAAATGAGGGATTTTCCGTTCTTCGGCGACATATAAAGATAACGAAGGTACCAGTACATTAGTCCCGGTTAAAGGATGGGTTGGATTGCAGGAAGTTAGCGGCGGACCTGATACAGCAGAGTTTCCGTATTCTATACCGGAGCAACGATGAAGGTTCTGTTCGTTGGTGATTCGGAGGAACTGCTGCAAGCTATGTCCATTGTTCTGAAAGTGAGGTGGCGAGATTTAAGGCTCATCCATGCTACCGAGGAGAAGCAGGCCACCGAGCTGGTACACAGGGAACAGCCGGATATCGTTATGCTTCAAGTCGGTGCACCTTCCCGGGACGGTTTTCACCTCATAGGGAAAATCCGTAGCTTCTCCGAGGTGCCCCTCATTGCTCTGAGCCAGAGCAAGGACGTTATGGACAAGGTAAGAGCCCTGGAAATGGGTGCCGATGATTGGATTCCCCCCTCTTCGCCTATGGAATACATCGCTAAGGTTAATGCAATTCTTCGCCGTTGCTCTCCGCTCGGCGATAGCTATACCGCCTCTTTTCTTTGCGGCAAGCTCAGCATCAATTATGCCACCCATGAGGTATACGTGAACGGAAAACCGGTGGAGCTAACCCCTATCGAGTACAGGATTCTCTACCAATTGGTTAAGAACGAAGGCAGCGTAGTCGGTCACAAGAATCTGCTCGACAGTGTGTGGGGGCCAGACTACGGAGCTGCCCCCGAATTTCTCAAGAAGTATATCTACCGGTTGAGGTCCAAAATCGAAGCAGACCCGGCCGACCCCAAAATCATCCGCACCAGAAGAGGCGTGGGGTACGCGTTCATTACAGCCTCCGATTCCACCAAATAGAGACCTTTCTCCACCAAACAGAGACCCATTTTCCATCGGGCAGGCATTTCATTTGCCTCTCAGTAAGCGTACTCTGCTAGTAATTACCGTGCTTGGGTTCTATTGCCTAAGCGGCGGGGGAGGGTCTTAAAATGAGAAGAATACTACTTGTTCATCCCGATCTGGTGCTGAGAGACAAGTTGACCTTCAGTTTACAGCACTCAGGTTTCCAGGTTATAGGTGCCAGCGATGGCCAGCAGGCTTTGACCGAGATGCGCAGTAAACACCCCGACGTGATAGTCGTGGCAGAATCCAGCCACAGATTGAACGGGGACGAGCTCTGTGTTCGCCTGCGGCAACTATGTCAGACTCCGATCGTCATTCTGGGGCAAGGTAGCAAAGAGAGTTCAGGGATCGACTTCATCGAGATGGGTGCCGATGCCTATCTAGCCTCACCGCTAAACCTTATAGAACTACTTGCCATGATTCGTTCATTACTACGCCGCACCCCGTCAAGCGCAATGGGGGTTGAAGGCCGATAGGTGATATATGGGCGCTCTGCGCCATATTTCCTTTCCGAAGCCATAGAGTCGGGATGGCAACACCAGCATAGAAATGCACACCTCCGCCCTTTCGGGCGGAGGTGCGGAGAACTCCGCTTCGGGTCCCAATTGACCCGCATCACTAGTCATCTATGTCCGGGCTCTCACTACAGGCCGCGCTAATACAAAGGGTCGCATACAGAAGAGGGTTATCCGCGTTGCGGCAGTTCTTGGCACTCTGAACATCCGGGTTATCGCAGCAGAAGCCGCTCGGCTCCATGATCGAATCGGCTGTGCTGCTGGCATCGGGAGGATGGTATAGGTCCAGAGCATGTCCAAGCTCGTGGGCCAGGTGGTATGGATTGACGGCCCCGCACGTACTCGCCTCGTCGCCGCAACCTCCACACGGGCAGAAACCCTGGCAGCTATCCGGGCACGGACAGGGCACAGAGAGTTGCTGGTCACAGGACACAATCTTGGCCGACTCCGACCCTGAGGAGAAACACGCTCCCCCACCCCAACCACATGCGAGGGCTGTACTCATCTCCCTGACCACGAATACTTCCACTGCATCGTCCACGCTGACCTCCGCACGCAGGTTCGCAGCCTCGGTGTTGTCGTCCAGCACTTTGTACGCCGGTTCATCGACGTAGATTGGGTCGAGAACTGTGAACTTCAAACAGCGCTCGGTACCGCACCTGTCCCAAAGCTCATCTGCTCTCGACATGAGCTCGTCAAATGCCGTTCCAGTGCGGTCAGGGTCGGTGGGCCCGGTCCCGATGAACACCGGCTGGATCTTTATTGCCTGGCAGAACTCCATTCTCCAGATCAGCGGCACCTCGATGCGAAACCTGATACGCATCAACGAGCCGAGGACGTGAGAAGGATAATCGAGAAGTAACTCGACATCCGCCGCAAAATCGGTGCTATCTCCTTCCTCTGCCTCCAAGTTTTTGGGGAACTCGCCGGTGACGTTGCCCGTCATTTCCTCAGTATAGGGTATGAACGCGTCATTCTCCCCTTCGGGCTCGAGTTGCTGGTACCACTGGACCCGGTCGATGAGTTCATAGTGAAGGTCGGAGCGGAACCCTGTGGTCATCGAACCCGTGTCGGGGTCGTAAGCCGTCTGGTACTCAGACTCTGCAAGGGTAAGGCCGATAAGCCCCGAATCTCCCAATTCGGTAGGAACGCCTTTCGCGATCAGGTTCAGCCGGCCCAGAGACATGGTAAGGTCTCCTTGCGGCCCGGAAACGACCGGAAACACGATCGTCCCGAACACCGTTGTTTCTATCTCTTGCTTCTCGTCCGTAAGAACAGTGCCCTGCTCGGTGAAGTTGCCCACGAGGTAGTAGTACTCTTCCTCCTGCTCCGGTGGTGTCGTCGGGGCGCAAGAACTGGCCATGACGGTCCCGAGAATGAAAATACATAATGTCACCAGTAATGTCCGTGCTCTGCTATTCATATTATCCCTCCTATTACCTGTAATGAATCAGGCAGCTATATTACTAACGACTCCGGGTTTCGCAAAGGGGAGTCGAATCGGCCGGGGCAGGAACAAAGAGCGCGATTCACATTCCTACACACGCCGCGCTGAGCATCGCGAAACTTATTGCGACTCTCCGATGAACACTCTTAACCACCGGCCCTGATGTTGCTAGTTAAAGTACCGTTTCTGACGGATGAAACTCTGAATGTTATACCAATACCCGGGAAGTGTCAACACGTTCTCGTGCGGCGCGCCGGAATTGCGCTGGGCATCGGAGGTGCCACCGGTTGAGGGCCGCCCCGGAAGCAGGCCACCGCCATCCGTCATTCCGAGTTCCGCCTTTTTTCATTACGAGCGCCTGAAAGGTGCGCGGCAATCTCGCCCGGGTTCATAACTCTCTGAAAGTCATTATCGAGCCGCAGAAATAGATACCGACTTCCATCTCTATTGGGGTGAAGTGTTTTCCCGGCGTCAAGCCGGAATCTATGTGTGTGGTCGCACATATAGACACCAGTTGCATAGTTCTATGAGTCCCCAAAATTGAGAGGGCAGGCAAACGATAATTCGATGCCCAAAAGGCGAAAGGGCCTTCGTTTCTTCGCTGACGAAGGAGAGCTAATCGGTCACCCCTTCCTTTAGTATCTGGCTGTTACACCACCTGGAAAAACGGCCATAGATAGTGAAGGCACTCGACATCAGTTTTCTGACCCCGCCCATTACAAGGGCTCCACCAACATGATTACTGTCAATCGCGAATGTGTGACGCGAAAAGAAAAGGTGGCCGGGTTAACGGCCGAACGGGAGGGCCTGATTAGCGAGGCTGAGCGGATAGACGCCGACTACTGCAAGAGACGAGCAGAGTTGAGAGGAGGGAGCTAGAGGGAGGGGCAAGTCACCCTCACCTGGCTTCTCTCTTCAAGGGAGAGGAAGTCTATTAAGATTCTTTGCCGGGTATCATAGTCTGGCGGCTGCCTTTCAAGCGGCGAGCCGCCGGCTCCACTCCCATCAGGGACGCCGCGCCACGTAGAGCAAAGCTTCCGGGATGAACGGTTTCCTGACCTCGGAAGTGGCCGGGGCCACGATAGTACCCGGCCGGAGACCCTGCACGTTCTGACGGAATGTTACTTGGGTATCACTGGCTGCGTTTCACCGGTCTCTTGCTTCCTGTGCCATAGCGCCGTGGCTGTCGCGAAGTGCGTGATTCTATATCCGGCGCAGGCCTGGCGTAATTAAAGCCTTGAAGTGTCAGACGCTCCAACGGCGCGTGGAGAAGCCGCTCGAGGGCGATTATCTTGTCAGCATCGGCGCCGGTCACAAAGGTAAGGGCGTCTCCGTTCTTGTTAACTCTCCCGGTACGGCCGATTCGGTGGATATAATCGTCCGTACTTGCCGGCATATCGTAATTGATGACGTGGGAAATGCTCAAGACATCTATACCGCGGGCAGCGATATCGGTCGCCACCAGAACCTTGATTCGACCGTTACGGAAAGCTTCGAGCGCGGCCTGACGCCGATTCTGGGGAAGATCGCCCTGCAGAGAAGTTGCCCGATGGCCGGCCCTCATAAGTTGCTGTGCCACGCGTTCCGCTCTGTGTTTGGTACGGGTGAAGACAAGCACCGACTCCATCCTGGTTCTATTTAGAATTTCCTTCAGCAAATCGGTCTTGAGGTGCTGTTGTACCGGGTACAGAGCGTGTGACACTGTTTCGGCTGGTAGCTCGGGGTCGACCTGCGCTGTGACCGGGTCATGCAGTATTTCGTGTGCCAGGCGCCGGATATCGGCCGGCATGGTAGCCGAGAAAAGCAGTGTCTGGTGTTTGTGCAGGATGCACCTTAGAACACTGCGCACATCGGGCAGAAAGCCCATATCGAACATGCGGTCGGCCTCGTCGATGACGAGGACTTCCAGCTCCGATAGACTAATAGTCCCTTTCCAGAGGTGGTCAAGCAGACGGCCCGGGCATGCCGCGACAATCTCAGCGCCGCTGCGCAGTTCAAAGATCTGCCGTTCCATGCTCACCCCGCCGTACACAGCAATACTCTGCAGCCCTGTTCTGCTCCCCAGGTTGTTGGCAGCTTCGCAGGTCTGCTCGGCCAGCTCGCGTGTTGGGGAGATTATCAGAGCCCGGACGCGTCCCCGAGGACCCGATCGCAGACGCTCCAATATCGGCAGCACGAAAGCCGCCGTCTTGCCAGTGCCGGTCTGCGCCAGCCCGATGACATCACGCCCCTGCATTATCAGCGGGATGACCTGCGATTGGATTGGTGTGGGTATGGAATAACCGAGCGCCCGTACACCGGCCATGACGCTCGGATGCAAATTAAACGTTTCGAAACTCATTAAACTCCTTGGTGAAATGCGAGCCAGAAGTCCGGATCATTGACAGATGGCTCAAATCATTATACCTTCTGGTATTCTCTACTCAGCATTGCCCTGCTGGTGTAGCTAGTCCAGCTACCGGACGGGCCACGACGCTGTTGTTTCCTGGCTTTTCGGCACTGAGGACAACGCTTGGGCTCGTTGGCAAAACCTTTAGATGCAAAAAACTCTTGCTCCCGAGCAGAGAAAGTGAAGATAGTTCCACAATCGGAACACTGAATCGACTTGTTCTGAAAACTCATTGGATGACCTCCTTTTTCAATATTTAGTTAGAGCCCCGGTCACCCAATACTTGATATGAATCCGAAAGAAGCCTAAGAAGCTTGTAATAACCTAAACTGAAACTAGTTAAAGAATAGTATACAGCGAAACAAAGCAGTGTGCAAATAGGTGTCCCTTTTCGTGTGATCAGGGGCACAATGCCTACTTGCGTTGTCGTGGCAAGTCCTCTTCTTCTTGTCGTTGCGCGGCCCCTCATCTTTGTCGTTGCGAGGCACGGTAGTGCCGAAGCAATCTCCCTACAAGATCTCAAATGCTGACTACTGTTCTGACCGTACCTGTCGAGCCGCAGAGATGAATACCGGCTGCTTTGTCTGGGAAATCGAGAGTATCGGGTAACAATTTGACTTAATGCTGGATAATATCGTCAACCGTGTTTGCCTAGTGGCTCCCCCATTTGTTCCAGTCTGCCAATATCACTGGCGAGGGATACACGTACTTTTTCGGCGACCTTGCGGAAATGGAATCCCTGAACAGCCAGCGCAATGGATAAAGGGAAGGTTCTTGGTCTTCTCAGCAGCGTCCAGACAACCAGTTTCCAATAGTGCATTCTCCCTTTTTCCTTGAATCCCAGAGCCCATGTTGACCTTATCAATGCTATTAGATGGACAGCAGAAACCTTGAATTTCCCTTTGTTACCAGGTCTATACTCCCTTAGAAAGGTCTTAATACGCTCATAGTATTGCTTGGGGGCGTAGATTGTATCTACCACATGCCTATAGCCACTGGCAAGCGCTTCGCGACCCATTTTGGGAATGAAGTTGGTTGACCCATCCGTATTATCGCCGGAGCCCTTTGGCAGTATGCGGTTCTCCTTTTTTAGCCGTTTATACAATCTTGTCTCCGGAGGAGCCATCAGCACACCGACCATTGCGGTAACGATTCCACTCTTCTGGATGAAATCGATCTGGCTTTTGAAGATGGAAAGTGGGTCACTATCAAATCCAACAATAAATCCCCCCTGTACCTGCAAGCCGTAGTTCTGCATCCTTTTGACTGAGGCCAGCAAATCACGATTTTTGTTCTGCAGCTTATTGCATTCGACCAGACTCTCTTTACTGGGGCTTTCGATGCCAACAAATACCATGTCAAATCCCGCCGCAGTCATCAGACGCATCAGTTCTTCATCATCAGCAAGATTTATGGATGCTTCCGTATAAAACGTGAACGGATGTTTCTTTTCTTCCATCCATTCAATTATTGCAGGCAAAATTTCCGACTTCAGTTTGCGTTTGTTGCCAATAAAATTATCATCAACAAAGAATACGCCGCCTCGCCATCCCATGTCGTATAACGCATCCAGTTCGGCTATTACCTGACTTTCGTCCTTAGTTCGTGGTCTATGCCCGTTCAGTATGACGATATCGCAGAATTCACAATTGAAAGGGCAGCCTCGAGAATACTGGATACTCATTGACTGGTATTTATTCCTGTCGATAAGCGACCACAACGGCACAGGAGCCGTCCTTATATCCGGGAATTCTTCAGGTGCGTAGATATGCTTGGCACAGCCTTTCTCTAAGTCCTCTACGAAAAGCGGCAGTATGTTCTCAGTCTCGCCGAATACAAGATGGTCTATGTCATCAAACCCCCAATCTCCATACCCAGTATTGAAAAAGGGGCCACCGGCCACAATCTTGGTCCCCAGCCTCTTGCACCTATCGATGACCTCCGTCGCCGAATTTTGCTGCGCCACCATAGCGCTGAGAAATACATAATCGGCCCACTCAACGTCTTTATCTGTCAGGGTTGTGGTATTCAGGTCCACAAGCTTTTTCTCCCATTCCTCGGGAAGCATGGCACCTACAGTCAATAAACCCAGAGGGGGAAAGACAGCCTTTTTAGAAATGAATTTCAAAGCATGCTTAAAACTCCAGAAGGTATCCGGATACCCGGGATAAACTAACAATATCTTCAATTTATGCTCCTTTTTGTGCTCTTGTCCAGATATATTTTGTGTCTCACGCAGGAATAAATGAGCAGGAGTCTAATACCTGCTCTGTCTTCTACCACCAGACCAGCCACTCCTCCTGTTCCCATAGGACCCACCACCTCTGTTGCCAGAAGGTGGGCGGGCCGCGTTAACATTAAGCGTCTGGCCCTTCATTGCTTTCCCGTCGAGGCCGGCAATCGCAGCTCTACCCTCAGACACTGCCGTCATTTCAACGAACCCGAATCCCCTGGGGCGTCCAGTGTATCTGTCTATTATTATGTTTACAGACGCTACTTCTCCAAAAGTCCCGAACTCCTGACGTAACTCTTGTTCAGTTACCTCAGAAGGTAAGTTACCGACGTAAATCTTCATACTAGTACTTCTCCTTTCGTTTAATCTCGCAATCCTTTACACAGAAAGTGGTGGTGGGACTTTGTGTCGCGCAGAGTTCCACTCATTTACATCATCCTTTGAAAGCGATACAGCAGGGAAACCTGAGAATCCTCTTCACGTGTCGAGACCGCTACTGAGATGGCAGGCCGCCACATTCTGGGGACATACACGGATCAGGTTTCCCCGGCCCGTGTATGTCTGTGGTAAAACCGGCATTATCTACCCGGTCTGACCTTATTGTAGCACTCGCTACAATAGACCGGCCTGCCGTTGGTAGGCTCAAAAGGCACTTCGGTGTCTTTGCCGCATTCGGCGCATACCACTGGAAACATTTCGCGGGGGAGACCGTAGCTGTTGCCACGACCATACCGCTCTGTTTTCCTTGCCTGGCGGCATGAGGGACAGCGCTTGGGCTCGTTGGTATAGCCCTTGGTTTGAAAGAACTCTTGTTCCTCAGCCGTGAAGCTGAAGTCAGTCCCACAATCGGCACACTGGATGGTTTTGTCCTGAAAACTCATTGGATGACCTCCTTTTTCAATATTTAGTTAGAGTCCCGGTCACCCAATACTTGATATGAATCCGAAAGAAGCGTAAGAAGCTTGTAATAACCTAAACCTAAACTATTGGCATACATCATACACCAATTTCTGAGGTTGTCAAGCCCCCCCATAGTAATCCTA
>Ga0180438_10006564_pt1 | contig 15686 bp, 14 predicted proteins | sample SS_ome_12_FD_132455 | JGI IMG/M metagenome (GOLD analysis project Ga0180438, IMG submission 132455) | Hypersaline lake sediment archaeal communities from the Salton Sea, California, USA - SS_3_D_2 metaG | ecosystem: Environmental > Aquatic > Non-marine Saline and Alkaline > Hypersaline >...
CGGCGGAGGGATCATGCCGAACACGTCGTAGACAAAAAGAGGACGCGCCTTGGATTTTGCTTTGGCAATGACAATGGCCGACCCCCCTAATGCACAGCCGGCCTCGATCAAGACGCCGCCGACGTTCTCTCTCTCGAGCCTCGCGACCTGGTCGTACAGATCGTGAAGAGCATTGGCCCCGAGAAAGGTGAGCGAATCGCAAACCACCGCCTTGATGATCGGCGGCCGAGTCATCTTCCGCAACGTCCCCTTGACAACCGTCGCAAGGCTTCCCATTTCTTTGCCTCTCGAGAGTGCACGACCCGCGCCGCAATCGACTCCAAAACCCGGAAGTCTAGCCCGCGACCAGCGTCTCGCTGAGTCGTTTCGTGACGGTCTTTGCCCCGCCGACGCCCTTCGGAATCGAGCGGTAGCCGTCCAATCGTTGTCGCATCGTGCCCAGCAGCAGACCAAAGAACAACCGCTCTTTGGAGCTTGAGTTTTCTAAGCCGCGATCGAGCTTTGTCCAGTCGATGTAGGGACTGAAGGCGTCACGAGCGGACTCGAAGGCCGGCTGGGTCAACGTGTTTCGGCAACATGCCTGAACGTACCCCCGCGTGTGAGAATGCAGGTTGACCGTTCCCTGCTTGCCAAACTTCTCGCGTGCCGAGATCGTGGCGGGAACCAAGGACTTGGCCGCCCTGCGGAGACTTATCTTGTCGGTGAAACTTGCGGATGCCAACCATCGGCGCCACTTGCCCGCGGGGCGACGCGCCAATTCCCGGTCAGAAAGTTGCCCGGCGAATCCGGCGACGCTGTCATAGAGGAACGGCACGCGCGCCTCGATGGAGTGGCTCATGAACATTCGATCGACCCGTAACAGCTGCGAAAACGGAAGCTGATAACGCTGATCGAAGAGCAGAAACGAGCCTAAGCGTGAACGAGACGCGTCCGTGAAACAGTCGCGAAACCGCTCGAACTGAAATTCGACGCGGTCGCGGAGCTGCTTCTTGGCCCTCGGCGTCAGCCATCGATCGATGAGCGCCTCTTGCGACCGCTGTCGCCGATACGCGTCGAACAGTTGCCTGACGCTTCCTGAGAGTTTCCTCCGAAGGGCCAACGCATGCCACGGGTAGCCGGCGAATAGCTCATCGGATCCCTCCCCGATCAGGACGACTTTGTAGCCGTCCTTTCGCAGCACCCGCCCAAGAAAGTACGCAGTCAGCAGGGCGATATTGGGAATCGGTTCTTCGAGGTGCCAGCAGACGCGGTCGAAAAACGCTTCCTCCCGGGGAATCACGGAACGAATGATTCTGGAGGGAATCGCTTTCGCGTCGCACAGCAAGCGGGCGTGCTGGACTTCGGGATCATCCTTCTCGTGAACGAACGTATTTGTGTAAGCGGTGAGCTGCGGGATTTCGGTGCGGGCAAGCGCGGTGACAATACTCGAATCCAGGCCGCCTGACAAAGCGGCCGACACCGGTACGTCAGCGATCAGGTGATCGCGCACCGAGCCGGCCAGGATGTCCGCCAGCGTTTCGGGATCGAGCGGCTCCGCATGATGCCAGCTGCCGAGACTTTTCGCGGTGCGACGCCGGCACACGAGGCCGCCATTGCCCGAGCTCACTTCCAGAACGGTTCCCGGCGGCAAGTGCCTGACGCCTCGAAAGATACTCTCGTGGTCAAAGTGATAGCCGAACGTGGCCAGATCCCAGAGCGTCGCCTCATTGATCTGAGGCGAGTCGTCCAACATCAGCGATTTGATTTCGGATCCGAAGCGGAATTCCCCGTCGCAGTCGGCAAAATAGAGAGGCTTGATGCCAAACGAATCGCGAGCCAAGACCAGGCGATTTTCATCCTCGTTGTAGATTGCCACCGCAAACATTCCGCAAAGTTTCGCAAAAACGTCGGAACCCCAACGCTCGAAACCTGCCGCAATGACTTCCGTATCGCCCGTCGTCTTAAAACGCTCGCCCAGCGAGATGAGCTCCTGCTTCAGTTGCCGGAAATTGTAAATCTCGCCGTTGAACACCGTGATCGTAGGCCCACGCACGAAGGGTTGGTTGCTGCGGCTGTCGACGTCGATGATACTCAGACGCGTATGCACCAACACGGCACGATAATCTGCCGAGCACCAGATGCCCGCTGCGTCAGGCCCCCGATGACGCAGCCGCGCGACGACCTCATCCTCCTTTCCGAGGTACGACACGGTCGATGACGGATGGAAAGCTCCGGCTATTCCGCACATGGATGCGTTTCCGAATACTCGCTGCGCGGTCTCCATCGTGGGAGCGGCAAGAACACGACACGGAGGCCTTTCTGCACCGAGTGCACTCGCCCACGGCTCACAACAAGACGGGGGGAGTGTAGTCGCTGACAAAAACGTGGTCAAGGCGAGTCTACCAGGGCGCAGGCGCACGGGGTTCGCCAACCGGTTCTGAGGAATTCGTCTGAGCTAAATGTGGAGGCCGAATTCGGTAACCGTAGCGCCGATGACCACGCATACCACCGCACAACGGTACCACCGGGACGCTGGCAGCACTGTCGTTGCTAGCGTTGCTGTCATCCCGCGTTCTCAGGCATATTCGTGGCTCTCGATCTCGTGGAACGGACTCATGCAGAGCCCACTTGGCGCAACATCAGGTTCCGGCAGCACCCGACTTCGCAAGAAAGAGTTGCCGGAGCTGGGCCGGTGACGCTCCTTGTTACCGGCCTACCGGCTCTTCGACGGGCGATTACGGACGCGGTGCAATACTCTTGCCTTTGAGCTGGTAGACGTAGGCCAGCACCTCGGCGACGGCGGCGTACTGTTCACGGGGGACAGGCTGGCGGATCTCGACGTCGCGGTAGAGCGCCTGGGCGAGCGGTTTTCGCTCCAGCACGGGAATGCCGTGCTCCAGCGCCAGCCGGCGGATCCGCTCGGCCAGAACGCCCGCCCCCTTGGCCACCACGATCGGCGCGGCCATTTCCGTCGGGTCGTACTGGATCGCCACGGCGAGCTCCGTGGGGTTGGTCACCACGACGTCGGCCTTCGGCACCAGGTCAGACAGCCGGTTCAAGACCAATTGCCGCTGCACGGCCCTGCGGCGGGCGACGATGTGCGGGTCGCCCTCGAGGTTTTTCATCTCCTCGCGGACCTCTTGCGGCGTCATCTTCAGGTCCTGCTCGTGCTTCCAGCGCTGGAAGCCGTAGTCGAGGATCGCCAGCACCAGCAGCACAATGCCCACCTTGACCGTGGTCCAGATCAGCGTTTCGACCAGGAACAAGGCGATCTGCGGCAGCGACAGCGACGCGAGCCCGAGGATCGTCGCCCGTTCCTGGTAAAGCGATGCAAACGCCACCGCGGCGATCACCAGGATCTTGAAGATGCCGAAGGCCAGGCGGCTCGCCGTGGTGATGGAAAACAGCCGCTGGAAACCTTTGAAGGGATCGATGCGGCCGAGGTCGGGGGCGAGCTTGTCGGGCACAAAGAGAAAACCGACCTGCCCCAGGTTGACGGCAACCGCCGCCAGGAGCACCAGGCCCATGATCGGCAGCACGTAGCGGGCGAGCCCTTCGACCACGGCGTGGTACGCGACCACCGTCAGCGCCACGTCGACGTCGAGCCAGGGCCGGCCGCCGAGATGCTCCCGGCTCAGTCGGGCCAGGTAGTCGACCAGCGCCCCGCCCGACAAAAGAAGCGCCAGCATCCCCGCCAGCAACACGACGGCCGAGGCCAGGTCTTGGCTCTTGGCGACCTGCCCCTGCTGCCTCGCCTTCTGGCGGCGATGCGGAGTGGGGTCCTGCGACTTCTCGCCGTTCTGGTCGGCCATGGCAAGGGGCTGGGGACTAGGGGTTAGGGACTAGGAATTAGGACTAGGGGCGAGGGGTGAAGGACGCGCGCAGAGCATACCGATTGTCGAAATCCGAAATCCGAAATCCGAAACACGAAACTCGAAACAAATGCGAAACTCGAATATCGAAGATTCAAAGCGAACAAGGTGGATCGACTGGAACCTGGGAACCTTGTCGGCCGGGCTTCAGGCTTTTTGGGATTTCGTTTTTCGGATTTGTTTCGTATTTCGTATTTCGGATTTGATGTCGAAGTATCGCCGCTATCCACCGGGGGCGTAAACGGCCTCCAGGAGGAGCCGCAGCGTCGGCTCGATCTCTCCCTGGAAGACCCAGGTGGCGGCGCCGAGCGAAAGCATCAGCGTGGCGAAGGTCAACATCGAGTTCATGCCGAAGCCCACCGCCAGAATGTTCAACTGCGGCAGGGTGCGACTGATCAGGCCCATCACCAGCGTGGACAGCAACAGCGCGGTCACCACCGGCGCGGCGGCACGGATGCCGAGCGAAAAGCTCTCGGTGATCAGCACGACGAAGGTCTCGGCGAGGGCGGTGGGCACGGCGGCATGGCCGGCCGGAACGCCCTCGAAGGTGTCCAAGAGCCCGGCCATTACCATCCGGTGTCCCCCGATGGTGACGAAGACGGCCATCGCCAGGAGAAACAACAGCCGCGAGAACTGCGGCACGCTCTCGCCCATTGAAGGATCGAAGACGTCGGCCAGCATCATGCCGCTGGTGCGGCCGATCATCTGGCCCGCCAGTTGCACGCCCGAAAAGAGAATCGTGATCCCCACGCCCAGGCTTACTCCCACCAGCAGCTCGCTTCCGACGAGTAGAAGATAAGGAAAGAGCGTTTGGGGAGATTCCAGGGGCGTGCCCAACTGGCTGGGCGTGACCAGCATCGCCAGGGCGAAGGCCAACAGCGCCCTCACCTGCACCGGCACCTCCTGCGTGCCGTAGATCGGCGCCGTCATCACCAGCCCGCTCATCCTGGCCAGCACCAGGGTGAACAGCAGAAAACCATCGAGGTCGATCTGCGAGAGCCAGCTCATAGGGAGGGACCGGGGACTGGGGGCTGGGGGCTAGGGGCTGGGGCTGGGGACTAGCAGAGGGTGGTGAGTGAAAAGTGGAGAGCCGGCGCGGCAGTCGCGAATCTCGAATGTAGAACAAGGAATGTAGAAGTCCGAAGTACTTCGCCCTTCGCCGTTCCTTGTTCGACATTCATTATTCGGGTCTTTTGGCCTCTTTCTCGTTCCTGGCCCCCAGCCCCCAGTCCCTTGCCCCGCTCCTACAGCCTGCCCGGAATGCTCGTGATCAGGTCGCTCGAATAGCGAACCATCTGGGCGATCAGCCAGGGCAGCGTGAGCCCCAGCACGGCCACCATGGCGACGATCTTGGGCACAAACGAGACGGTCTGTTCCTGGACCTGCGTCAGCGCCTGCAAGAGCCCGATCACGAGCCCCACCACCATGCCTGCCAACAGCACCGGCGCGCCGAGCAAGAGCGTCATCCGAACGGCCTCGCGGCCCAGGTCAATTGCGGCTTGTGCGTCCATGGGAGGAGGGGCTGGGGGCTGGGGACTGGAAAGAGGCAAAAAGACTCAAATAGTGAATAGCGAACAAGCAACGGCGAAGGGCGAAGTGCTTCGGACTCCAACATTCCCTGTTCTACATTCGATGTTCCGGACTAGCGCGGGGACTTTCCACTCTCCTCCACTCTATTCTGGCCCCCAGGCCCTCACGTGAAAGGTGCAAAGCTTTCCAACAGCATTCCCACGACCAGGTGCCAGCCGTCCAAGAGCACGAACAAGAGCAGCTTGAACGGCAGTGAGATCAGCACCGGCGGCAGCATCAGCATGCCCATCGAGACCATCACCGCGGCCACCACCATGTCGATGATCAGAAACGGCAGGTAAATCTGAAATCCGATCAGAAACGACGTTTTCAGCTCGCTCAGCATGAACGCCGGCAGCAACGCCTGAAGCGGCACGTCGTCGTAGCTTTCCGCCCGCGGGGAATCCGGCATGTAGTCCAGGAACAGGTGCACGTCGTCGCTGTTGCCCGTGCGGTCGATCTGCATGACCATGAACTGCCGGATCGGCGCCACGCCCGCCGCCCACGCCTCCTCCAGGCCGATCTGACGGTTGCTGTAGGGCACGATCGCGTCGTCGTAGACCTCTTTCCACACGGGGGCCATCACCAGCAGCGTCACGAACAAGGCCATCGCGGTGATTACCTGGCTGGGGGGCAATTGCTGCGTGCCGATCGCCTGACGCAACAGGCCCAGCACGACCACGATCCGCACGAAGCTGGTGGTCATCAACAACAAGGCCGGCGCCAGGCTCAGCACCGTCAACAGCAGCATCACCTGGATCGTCGAGCTGAGCCCCTCGGGACTCGTCCAATGTCTGGGCCCGGCGGCCACGCCGTCGGGCAGTTGGAGCGACAAGGGCTGGTTGGCCAACTCCTGGGCGGGAGCGGGACTGAATAGCGTCAAGGCGGCCAAGGCCACGGCAGCCCAAGCCAGCCATCGCCGTGGGCGGCCCGATCGCCATCGCCGCAGCGCGTCTCTGGGCGGCTCAGGCATGGCGGTCCTCCCTGCGGTCGCTGCTGAACTCGCGCAACACGTGGCGAAAGGCGGTGGTGGCGCTTCCGGACTGCCCCTGCCGGCAAAGGCCGGCCAACCGCTCGACTTCCAGCGGATCGGTGATCTCGGTGAGCGTTTCTGCGCCGTCGGGCGTGACCACGATGAGCAGAAGCTTGCGGCCGCAGCGCAATAGCTGCAATTGCTGCCGCTGAGCGACGACCTTGCGGCCGAGCACCTCGACGACTTCCGCAGGCAACACGGCCGACTCGCCGGGCGCGGCACGCCGCAACGCCCAGGCGAGCAGCAGAAACAGGCCCAGCACCACCGCCAGGCTGCTGCCGACGCTCAGGGCCGAAGGCAGCCCGCCGGACGCGTTCGGCCGAGCCGCGTTGTCGTTGCTTCCCCGCGGCGGCAAAGGCAGCCCCCTGCCCGGCGCGGAAAACGAGTTCGCAGCGCCGCTACCGCCAGCCGCCGGACCCGCCGAGCCGCCGGATGGCGGCGGGCCGGTCTCGCGCCGCTCGGCCAGGTAACTCGCCTGAAGGACGCGGTCGGGCGCAAGTGGATCTGCCGGCTGGCGTGGGTGATCGGGCCAATCGGATCGCCCTCGCCCGCTCAACTCGTAGGGCTCGGTCGGCGGCAGCGTCTGCCCGCACAACGGCCATGCGGCGCAAAACACCAGCAGCAGCGTCAGGGCCTTGCCAAGTGGCTGCATCCTTGCCTTCTCACCTCATTCGACGCCTGCCGCCGCGATCAGCTCCGCCACGCGGACGCAAAAACTGTCGTTGAGCACCAAGACCTCGCCCCGGGCGATGAGCCGGTCGTTGACATAGATCTCGACCGGGTCGCCGGCGAGCTTGTCCAACGGCACGACCGCCCCGCGGCGAAGCCTGAGCACGTCTTCCAGGTACATGTTGGTACGGCCCAGCTCGATCTTCAGATCCAGCTCGACGTCGCTGATCAGGTCCAGCGTGGCCGTTTCGGCGTTGGGCGGGGTGCCGGCCAGTTCCTGGAACTGAAAGACCGTCGCGCCGGACGGCAGACCCTCGCCGGCCGAGTCGATCGACCGCAGCGCCTCTTCGGCCTGATTCAACAGGCACTCGATGTCGCCGGCGGTCAACTCCTCGGATTGGACGGCCTCGGGGACGGTCGTCGTGCCCGTGTCGGACGGGCTCGGCTTGGGGCCCGGCGTTTGCTCACCGCTACTGCCCAAAAGCCTCTCGATGTCTTCCTGCCGCAAGGACTTGCCGGGATCAGCGACGTCGGCCGCCTGCGGATGCTCGGACCCCGCGGCCGACTCGCTTCCGCCGGCGGATTTTCCGGCCGCACCGGCCCCGCCCGAAAGCAGGGCCTCGATCTCGTCCTGTTTGATGAGGCCGTCGGGAGGCCCCTCGTGTGAGGGGTTCTGGTCAGCGGCGCCCTGGTCGGGCTTCAGAGGCTCTTGCTGCTCAGCCATGGGAATCCATTCCCAGTCATTGGCCCCGGCGGCAGCACCGCGGGCCGCAGCCTGATTTGAGAAAAAGGTAAGTCTTTGACGAGAAACGCCTTCGGTGGGCTCGCCCAGCTTGCCCGAGTCGTCCCTGACTACTGCTCGATGAACGAAAAGTCGCTGAAGACCACCGCTTGCAGGAAGGGCTTGCCGAGCGAGCGGTTAGTTTTCTCTAAAATCTTCCTTTTAATCAAGCCCAACCCGGCGTCAGTCACGTCCTCCAGCTCCGAACTTCGCACGATCACGATGATCTGATCCCTAATTCGGTGGAGGTTTCCCTCGATGGCCGCCTCGAACTCTTCCTGATCCTTGGCGGCAACCGTCCCGAACAGATGGAAATCGATCCGCAGGCTGGTCCCGGCGATCGGCTGATAGGAGGTCACCGCGAATTCGCCCAAATCGACCTCGGTCAACTCCTCGGGGATTTCCGGGGTCTCTTCGTCGGCGGCAAAAACCAGCTCCCCAGAGGGGTCAACCTGCGGCGGCAATGGGGCCATGGCCGATGCGTCCGGAGCGGTGGGGAGAAACAGGTACGCTGCCAGGCACTCCGCGGCCACCACAACCATGCCGAAAGCCAGGAATTTCAGCCTGGCCCTAAGCGGGGAGCGGGGAGCGTCCTGAGACGCAAGCTGTTCAAAATCCGAGACTTCGGTCGACTGTTTGGTAGCTTCTGGCATCGCGGCAGGCATCCTCTCTTAGAGAGTATAGCCCAGGAGCCGGAACCTCTGCCGGCCGAGCCGCCAAAATGGCATCGCCAAAAAGCCAGAAAGGGTGGCTGAGCGTGGCAAAGGCAACAAACTGTAGGGAGATTGGCGACTGGATGGAATACACGGCACCCGGGCGGAATTCCCCCTTGTTATAGGGGGCATCCCGGCGGGCCTCGATCTTCAGTTCACGACGGCACGCCGGGCAACTCTCGCGGCCGCCAACGGGCTGTCATCGCGAGTTACCGTTTTGCCCAGCGCCCGAGACCTCTCGCCCCTCGTCCCTCACCCCTCGCCCCTCAATTGATCGGCCAGCTCATCGAGCAGCAGCACTTCCACCCTGGCGTTTTGCCTGCGTTTGGCGGGGTCGGGGCCGACGTGGGCCGGCTCGTTGCTGGCCGCGACCGTAAGCAGAATCCGCTCGGGGTCGACGTCCAACGCCACGAGGCAATCCATTACCGCGAGGCAGCGAGCGTAGGCCAGGTCCCAGTGTGTCCGGTAAGGGGATCCCCGGTCGAGCGGCCGGTTGGAGGTATGGCCGCGGATCTCCACTTTCTGGGGTTTGCCGAGGATGATCTCGGCGGCCTGGCGGAGCGTCTCTTTCTGCTCGTCACCCAGCTCGGCGGAGCCTTCGGGAAAGCGGACGACCCCGCCCAGGGTCTCGTCGCCGGAGAGGCGGACGGCCATCACCCTAGGGTAATCGCCCACCGGCGCCCGCACCTTGTCGCCGCCGTTCATCGTGCTGAGCCGCCGCGCCCTGCCCATCGCGGCCAGCGTCCGCATGCCGGAGTTGAGCGGCGGGGCCCTGCCGGGCACGGGGCTGATCACGGCCGTGTCGTGCCCGAACTGCCTCCGCAGCGATTCCATCAGCGCCAGGCTCTCCTCCTGCTTGATCTCGCTCATGGAGAACAGCAGTACGAAGAAGGTGAGCAGAAGCGACATCATGTCGCCGAAGGTGACGACCCATTCGGGCACGCCGCCGCCGGAGTCTTGCTTTTCGCATGCGGCCATCGGCTCAGGCGGCCTCCTTCGGTGTGGCGCGGAGCTTCGGCGGCAGGAACGTGGAGAGCTTCTGCTCGATCACCCTGGGGTTTTCTCCCGACTGGATGCCCATGATCCCGCGGATCACGATTTCCATGGCCAGGAGTTCCTTTTTGCTGATGAATCCGAGTTTTTCGGCGCAAGGGAGGAGAACCAGATTCGAGAGGATGGCCCCGTAAAGCGTGGTGATCAGGGCGACGGCCATGCCCGGCCCGAGGGCGTCCGGGTCGTCCAGTTGCCCGAGCATGATGATCAGGCCCAGCAGTGTCCCGATCATGCCGAAAGCCGGGGCGAACCGGCCCATCTGGTCCAGAAGGCTCTTGCCGTTGCGGTGCCGCGTGGCCACGGCGTCCATCTCCGCCCGCATGATGTCCTCGATCACCTCGGGCCGGGTGCCGTCGACGGCCATTTGGACCCCCAGCACGATGAACGGATTGGAGATTTCTTCGAGCCGTCCCTCCAGGGCCAGCAGCCCGTCGCGGCGGGCGGTCTCCGCCAGGGAAACCAATTGCTCGATCAGCTCACCCGCGTCCGGCGCCTTGTTGAAGAAGACGTTTTTCAGGACGTTCCCCAAGGTGAGGAAGCTTTTCAAGGGAAACGAGATCAGCGTGGCCCCCACCGCGCCGCCGAAGACCACCATCAGCGACGGGTAATCGACGAACGCGCCGAAGGATGCGCCGGGCGCCATCAGGATCGCCGCCGTCAGAACGGAGATACCGAACAGAATCCCGACAACGCTGGCAATGTCCATCGGCAGGGACTAGGGACTGGGGGTTAGGGATACGCCAAGTCTAAGTTGACCGTCGGCACCGTCGGCTTCTCCAACCGTGTTTCGCGCACTGCTGGGCAAGCCAGCAGTGGCACCCGACGCGGATGTTGCGGAGTGTTGACGTGATGAAATACTGCAATGACGGGCTTCGGCACCGATGTGCCCCATCATCCCATCATTCCATCACCCCACCATTCCATCATTCCATCATTCCATCATTCCGATAGCTTGCTCCCTGTTTGGCTGCGGCAAACGGCGGGATCATGTGCTTTGCCTGCTGGTACTGCACTGCCCGGCGAAGCACCTCGTCGATCGATTCGGCCACCACCAGGCGGTCGCCGCCGGTCAGCGTGATGAACGTGTCGGGACGGGCCTCGACGTACTGAATCAACTCGGCATTGAGCAGGAAGGGCTCGCCGCCGAGGCGGGTGAGCTTGATCATCGCGTTATCGCCTCAGGGCCAAGAGCTCGTCGATCATCTGTTGGACCGTGGTGATCACTCGCGTGTTGCCGCGATACATCGTCGACGCCAGGATCAGGTCGATCAGGTTGCCGCCGATGTCCGTATTGGAGAGCTCGACCGCGCCGGAGATGAGCGTTCCGATCCCCTGTGAGCCGGGGTTTCCCTGCACCGGCAAACCGGAGTTGATTCCGGCAGCGAAGAGATTCTGCCCTCGCTGCTCCAGGCCGGAGGCGTTGGCGAATCGCGCCAGGCGGATCTGGCCGAGGTCGCGGGTAATGCCGTTGGAGAAGACGCCGCGGATGGCTCCGTCCTCGCCGATGATAAAGCTGGAGAGGACGCCCGGGGCCGAGCCGTCCTGGCGGGAGACGGCCAGCTTGCTGTCGCCCGAGGCCAGGCCCGAGATCCTGCCGAAATCAAGCTCGAATTCCAGCGGCGAGACGCTCGAGACGTTGCGGCGGTCGATCGTGACGGTGTCGGCGGTGGCGGTGACGAAGTTGCCTTCGCCGTCGAAGCTGATCAGGCCGGTGCCGACGGCGATCGCCGCGCCGCTGCTGGGGTCGTTGTCGGCGGAGTCGGCGAACCAGCGGTAGGTGGTCGAGGTGCTGTCGCGCGACTCCATCACGGCGGTGAGGCGAACCCGCAAGGGGATGCCCAGCGAGTCGTAGACCAGGAAGTCGGTCACCGCGCTTTCGCCCACGGCATCTTGGGCGATCTGCCAGGGCAGGTCGATGTTGAGGTTGCCGCCGGCCGTCCTCAGCAGCAGGCCGGAGGCGTCGATGTCGATGGCGTTGTCGACGCCGTTGTTGCCCGTCATGATGATGCGGCCGTCGGAGGTGACGGCGCCGCCGGGATTGGTGGTGGGCGTGTCGGGCGGAAAGGGGGGCGGCGAGGAAGGGATCGGATTCACCGGGTCGGCGGTCGTCGGCTGAACCCCCATTGCCTCCTCCATGAACGAAATGAGGTCTTGCACCGTGGAGCTCGCGGTGATCGTGAACTCCTTGGTGTCCAGCGTGCGGCCTCCCTTGCGTCCGGTGAATTCCAGCACGCCCTCCTCGAAGACCTGCTCGTAGACGGCCCCTTCGCGGCGGAGCACGTTTACCAGCAACGTAGAGGGGATGATCCGCGGGCCGTCGAGGTCGAGTACCTGGTTGCCGATGATCTCTTCGTCGGAGAAGTTGTCGGTGAAGGACAGCCCCGGGATGTTCACGCCGTTGACCTCGCCCACCAGGTAAAACGTCGCGTCGTCGGAGATGGTGTTCCGGTAGATGCGGATGTTGTTCCATTCGGCGGGATCGCCCACGGGGAGGTCTTGCAGGACGATGCGGCCGTCGACGACGGGCAGAGGGTCGGACAACGGGCTGGGCCGGCTCTCGCGGCCGTCTTTCTCGAAAGTGACGTAGTAGCTGTAGTTGCCCGTCAGAAGTGTTTCCTTCATTTCGGGTCCCAGGGCGGCGTCGGCGGTGCCGTCGACGTAGGTGGCGGTGCCCATGGCGATCTCGTCGACGTAGTGGTACTCGGCCGGGCCGCCCTGCTGGCGGCGATAGATGCGGATAAAGTCGTAGTTTCCGGAAGGATCGCCGGGGAGGTTCTCGATCACCGTCGAGCCGTCGCCGGCGGCCACCGTGGCGGTGAACATGTCGGAAGGCATGCCTTCGCTCAAGGGCGGGGGGGGCAGGGGCGGTCCCGGGTTGTACTGGCCGTGGGCGAAGACGATGCGATACTCGTACGTCGTGCCCGGCACGAGCGCCCCGCCCGCCTGGCTGGAAGTGAGCAGCAAATTCAGGTTCGGCTCGAGCGACTGCGTGCTGCTGAGCGAGGTGGTCGGCGCGCTGAACAGCGCGTCGCCGAGCACGCTGGTCTGGATCCGCTGGGCGGTCGTGGCAACGTCGCCGGTGGGCGAGAGCGTTCCCTCCAGGTAGACGTTTTGCGTCGGCTGGGCGACTTCCTCGACGCCCAGCGGAATCGCGATCGGTATCAACTGGGTGCTTTGCACCTGGAACTGGTCGTCGACGCCGAAGCCCAACAGGCGGTTGCCGTTGAGCGTGACCAGCTCGTGCTGCGAGTTGATGTCGAAGACGCCGTTGCGCGAATAGAGGGTTTCTCCGCCCTGTCCCTGGACGATGAAAAAGCCGTCGCCCTGGATCGCCAGGTCGGTGGGATTGGCGCTGATTTCAATCGTTCCCTGCGTGAAGTTGGGCGTGATGGCGGCGACCATCGTGCCCAGGCCGAGCTGGCGGGGGTTGGTGCCGCCGCTGTTTTCGGTGGGCTGCGACCCGAGGCTTTGCGTCTGCAAGAACTGCGTGGCGAACAGCGCCTCCGACGCCTTAAAGCCCACCGTGTTCGAGTTCGCCAGGTTGTTGCCGACCACGTCGATCGTGGTTTCCGCGGCCGTCAGGCCCGTCAATGCCGTGCTCAGTGCGCTGGCTAGTCCCATGGGTATTTCCCCCTCCTGAGAGGTTTTTCGGATAAGTTTCTTGTTCGTGAGCAATGACGCAATGAACTGTCCGCCGTCAGCCGTCGGCCTTCCGCCGGGAGCGGAGAGCCCGACGCGATCAGATCGAATCCGCCGGGGCGGTGATTTCGGAGACGTTGGTCAGCTTGATCGTCTGGTCGCCGACGTGGAGCTTCGGCACACCGTCGACGACCGACACGCGGTCCACCCGCCCGGTCACTTTCTCGTTCGCTTCACTCAAGCCGCTGATCGTCCGGCCGATCAGGCTGCTCGCGGTCGACATGTTCTGCCCCAAGAGAACCGTCTGGAGGGTCTCGGTGAGGCGGGCGTTCGACTCGATCTCGCGAATCTGGCTCACCTGCTGGAGGATTTCCTGGTTCTCCATGGGGTTGAGCGGGTCCTGGTTCTGCAACTGGGCGATCAGAAGCCCCAGGAACTCGTCGAGGTCGACGTCGCCGAAGGCGTCGTGGCCGGGGGCCTGTTGGGCCTGCGTGCCGTACGTGCCGATCTTGGCTGTTTCCATCGCTCCTTGTCCTTTTCTTCACGTTCGGGGCTCGATTCGCTCCGCGGATCCGCCGCCGCCGTCCGGTTCAAATCGTCACGTCGAACTGAGACGTGCCCGATGGCCGCACGCCGGCCGCCGGTATCGCAGCCGTCTCGGCCGCGGTTTGCCTGGCGGGGTCGGGCGCCGCGCCGCCGCGCCGGGGTGTGTCGTATCCCTGCTGCTGGTCGCCGGGGCCTTGCGGCGGGCCGCCCGAGGAACGCGCGTCCAACTCCACGTCGAACTGCTGGATCTTGACGTCCATCTCGGCCAGCCGCTCCCTCAGCGCCGGCAGGTTGTCCAAAAGCAGGCTTCTTGCGGCGGCCGATTCGGCCTCCAGGCGGGCGTTCATCACGCCGTTTTGCACGGTGATTTCCAGCCGCAGGGAGCCGAGCTCGGGCGGATGGAGCCGGAGCCGCAGATGGCCGCCCCGCGCATGGGCCGCCTCCAGTGCCCCGGCAACCCGCTGCACGAACCGCACGCGATCGACCTGGTCGGCCGGCGAGGCGTGCGGATTCTGGTTCTGGTTTTCCGCCGCGGCCGCGTTCCGCGCCGTCGCCCCGCCGGCGGGTTTGACCGCTTCGAAATCGCCGGCCATCTGGGCCATTGCCGCCTCGGCGGTCGGCTGGATGCCTTCGGCGGCAGCGGGGATCGGGTGGGCTGCGGCGCCGGACTCGCTTCCGGCAAGCCGACGCGCGGCAGAACCCAAGCCGTTTGGGTCGGCAGACTCCGCCTCTTTGGCCGTCGACTGGGCGCCGGGATCCTCGACGGCAGCTTGAAAAGCCTGCTCGGCGGTCTGTCGTCCCGCTGCGCGATCTTCTCGCAGCGAGCGAGAGCGTTCCGCGGCGGTTGCCCGGCCGTCGTCTGGCCCTGCGGCGTTTCCTTCCGGGGCCGCGTCGTTGCGGCCGGCGTCGGTCGGATCGCCTTGCGTCTCTTGGGCAGTCTCGCTCTGCTCGCCGGATCGTTGCCGCGCGAGCAAGTCCCTGGTCGTTTTGTCGAGCTCCCCGCGAGTCTTCGCTGCTTTGGCCTCGGCGTCGACGTCGGCCGGCTCGGGGTCCGGCGAAACCTGCTCCGACTCTGCAGACGCCTCTTGGGCTCCGGCGGCCGGATTCTCGTCCGGCGCGACGGCCGCGATTTCGGCGACAAGCTGGGCGTCAACGCTTGCGGCCTCCGGCTCGGACTCTTCCTCCGGCCCTTCCGTACCCGCCTCGTCGCCGGCCGCGTTGGTTTCGGCGGCTTCCGTCTCTTCGGCCGCCTCCGGCAAGGCAGCGCCGGACTGGTCCTTATCGTCGCGGTCCTGGTTCGACTCGGGTTGCCGCGAAGGCGCTTCGGCGGCTTCGACCGGCTCGCGGTGGTCGGACTGGCTGGGAGCCGGACGCTCGACCGGGCTTTCAGGGCGCTGCCGGTCGGTCGCCGCGCCGCTTGCGCCGGAGTTGCTCGCCCGCTCCAGGTGTTCGCCGAACACCCCCGGCGCTTCCGGCCGCGGCGACCGGCTGGAGCTCGGCGTCACGCTTGGCGGCAGGAGAAGGTTCAGCTTGTCGAGGTTCATCTGCGACATGGGCAGGTTCCTAGCGAAGGATCGAAAGGGCCTCGTCCAGCCGGTTCCCGGCCTGCTCGGCGAGCGGTGCCTGCGGCGCCCCCTCGCGGATCTGGCGAAGGATATCGGCCAGTTGTTGGGATTCTTCCGGCGTCTTGAACTCGGCGAGGATCTTGCCGCGGTTGCTGGCCGGCATCTCGGCCAACAAGAGCACGACCTCGTCCATCTCGTCGGCTTCGAGCATCTCGACGAGTTGCTGTTTCGCCAGGGCGGGCTGGAGCGACTGCAAGGTGCTGCGGA